>SXGQ01647644.1_pt1 | contig 13701 bp, 15 predicted proteins | sample 3178371 | NCBI WGS metagenome assembly SXGQ01 (sample SAMN11356859, study PRJNA531348) | freshwater metagenome | isolation source: freshwater sample F1-20 | place: China: Fuxian Lake, Yuxi | collected 2017-12-25
GTAAGTAGGCAGCCATTGCCGGATTATTGCGCGACGATACGGAATTTGATCATCACTTCATCAGCCACGACGCTAGTATCTTTCCACTCACCGTCGCCAATGCCAAATACCAAGCGCTTGATCGGTACACTACCTTCAAATACCTGAAATGCACCTTCTTTCTTTACGCTAAGTGGAAACTGCAAGTCGGTAGACTTGCCTTTCAGATTTAACTTACCCGTGACTTCAAGCTTGCCCGGACCCGCAGCGCGTATTTTTGTGGAGCTGAAGGTAGCCTTAGGAAATTGTGCGACATGAAACCACTCTTTCTTGCGAACCTCTGAGCTGTAATCCGGATCGCCCAAATCGAAACTGGCCAAATCGATTTCTACACTCGCTTTTGAATTCTCAGGTTTAGCTGCGTCGTACTCGACCTGCGCAACGAGCTTATTAAACTTAGCGTCGACCGCAACACCCATTTGCTTGAAGGTAACCCCGACACCCGATTTTGCAGGGTCGACTTTTAATGGGGTGGCGAGCGCGTTACACGCAAATAATGTCGCAGCGACTAGCGCGGATTTCGCGATCATGATGTTCCTTATGTTTGGCTAGTGATACGTCGCGGGCATGTTTTTCACCTATGCGCCACGCTAACCCTACATTGTATACAGGAGTGAATAATCGCATCTGATGACGGATTTACTCTCGGATTTCTCTCTATTTTCCAAGGATTTTCTTCAGGTTTACGCCGGATTCACCACCGGCCCGAGGCACCACCTCCACCAAATCCACCGCCACCACCTCTGAGCCCTCCACCGCCACCGCTGCCACTGCTGTCACCACCACCGCCCCAGCCGCCGCCGAGGTGAGCACCCGCGAGAGTGACAATGATGCCTATCAGTACAGAAAGCAGCGCGAACAGTAACAGGCCAGTCCATAGCCATACTGCCAATCCGACAAGGACGCCAGTGATCACGGCTGCTTTACCGCGACCCATTAGCCTGCGCATGAGCCCGCCGATCATAAGTGCAGTGACAAAAATTACCGGCAATAAGCCCGCCTTGCCGAGTTGCAGTTCGTCCAACCCGGATGGAGGTGGCAGGGCTTCGCCATTAATCACGCGCATCATGGCGTCAAGGCCCATGCTAAGCCCGGTAAAAAAATCACCGCCTTGAGCTTGCATTGATCTGCTCATCCCCTGCCTGCAAACTGTTGTAGCCGCAGGCACTCAATAAACTCGACAGAAATAAAAAGAAAATCCACCTTGACCATCTACGCATGCCGACTCCTGATTAAGGACGAGTGCAGATGCTATCGGTACACTAATCAGCTGATCGTGTGCTTTCACAATCATGGTGATGATCTCTTATTGCTGCTCCAACTCGCGCCATGCAACTCGACGAACACTGGGTACGCGGCCGACATTGGCAGGCTGTGCGATTGAACTCACCTTGCCACTATCATCCGTAAAAATACTCACGACTTGCCTGCCAACACGAATCAAGCGAGCGCCTGCGACCATCGATGCACTACTCACGCGCCGACCTGCCCAAGAACTTCCCGTCATCGGCAAGTAGTTTCCGTTGATATAGTTGAATGCATAAGACCAGCTCTCAGCGCGCGGACGACAGGCGTTACTATCGGGAACATTACTCACCACCGAGAGCATGCCGAGTTGCTGCTCCGGATCGAGAACGATACGCTCGCCCGAGTTGGTTTGCGCGTCCAGGTCAACATACCAGCCGTCATTCACCAGCCAGTCAACACTTTCATCGCTGATGCCACGCGTGCTGATATCGCCAGCTGTAGTCAAACGCTTTTGTACTATCGACGATCGTTGACGAACATCACCCAAGCCATTAGTACTTAGGTAATCGCGAAATGTGTAGACTGACTGAACGGATTTATCGTTGATATCGCTCTGACCAAGATAGCGCCCGGTACCGATACTGACCACCGGTAATGATTGGTTTCCAATGCGTACCAGAGAGAGCTCAGGCCGGGTGGTAATCGGTTGCTCATTGCCATTTCTAACCAGGCGCGCGAGTAATACTGCCTCTTGATTACGATTGCTCGACGCCTCATTGATATCAAAGCGCCAAACATTACCAAGCAAGTCACCGCCGTAATCTCGCTCTACGGTATTGTCGAGTAGGTCTTCAACCCAGGCGTTCAGTTGTGCCAACCCTGCAGGTTGGGTTGTCGTCCCAGCGCCGGTATCGATGCGCTTTATAACCTCACCTTGGCTCGCGTTCACCACGAACAGAACACCACGGCCATCGCCCGGCGTCACATTGTTGTAGCCGGAAGTGATCAACACCACCCAGGTACCATCACGACGCTTGGTGATGATTGGTTTACCTAAGGCATAGCCAAGTTGTGGCTCAGTGTCTGCGTTGATTCGCCACAGCAGCTTGGGTTGCTCTGCTTGGGTGATATCTAATGCGTAAAACTCGCGTCCCGCAGCACCCAAGCCAGCGACCAGGATGGTGCGCCATTCTTCTGCAGTACACGTCTTACCTGGTGCGAGTGGACAGATATCGCCAACGACCGGAGTACCATCGAGAAGATAACGAAAGTTTTTACTATAAGCATTATCTGCCAAGCGCCATAGCTGCGGAAGCACGCTCTCGGGGATGAATGCCCAGCGCTCTTTACCCGAAGCAGCATCAAAAGCATGCAACATGCCGTCGTTTGCTGCCAGATACACCGTGGCTGGCCGATTCGCAGCGACCTTATCGCGATACTCGCCATAATTGAGATCAGCATATCGAAATGCTGGTGCGCCGACATATACTGGCTGCGCATTGATCGGTGCACCAAGTATCTGCTCACGCTTTCTGAATAAACGTAATTTGTTATCGGGACGATCTTCGTGCTGAAACTGACCCCGCAGATAGTCGACTAAATTTTTTCCAGCGGCTTGTGCTCGCTCGGTATCACTAAGCTGTGCACACTGTTCGAAACGCGCACTTTCTGAGGCACTACACCCTGCAAATAGCTGACGCTCAGTGCTACTCAACTCATTCCAGAGAAAGTTTTTTAGTCCATTGGAAATGGATGCTGATGCGATAAAGATCTTACGATTATCAGTCGACGCATTGACGCTTTGTTGTAGCAGAGCCGCTGCAGACCATTCAATTCGATCAGACAAGCTGCCATCTGACAGCGCAATGCGGCGCGCTTCAAGCTCACCGTCCCAGTACAGACTACGATAACGACTCGAGAATAATAAGTTGTCGCCCTCGGCGGGCTCCTGACTACTACTCGCCGAAGCTGCCGCAGCGCCGGTAGCAGCACGAATAGCGGATAGCGATGCTGATAAGGCATTTGCCAGCGATTCAGGACTGCGCGCACTGAAGTAGCGACCACCCCCATTGACCGCGGTATGCCATAGATCATCAATTCGCTCGGCAGCAGGCGCATAGATAGGGTCTGGCCAATCTTTATTACCGCGCAGGATGTCCTGAAAATCTCCCTCGGCGGCAGACTCATAATCTTCGCGATAGCGCAGCGAGCCATTAGCGCCGAGACCGAGGGTATGCGTCACCATATGCTGATGCGCAGCACTACGGCGCCCGGGCACCACAGGCACCGTGTTTTCGCACAGCTGCTCGCGCGGACCGCAGTTGCCTAAAGCTGATGTGCGTAGATCATTTTCAAAATACCATGCAGCGACGTCTGCCAAGGTGTTGGTTGCTCGGCCCGCACCGGTAACTTCTGTGAACGGTGTGACCGAATACGGAAATGAACCATCTGACTCAATCACAGGCGTCGCCGACACCTCGCCGGCAGATGCCGGTGCAAGAATGAACACTTGATTGCCCTTGGCAAATGCGCGGTACCCCTGCCGCGCTATTTGCAGTGAAATCCAATACGCGAGTTCAGCAGCTTCCGTCATGACATCCGCACCCGGCTTGTGCAGGATGTTGGCGAAGTTGTTCATCAAGTTGATGTTGTTGACTTTCAGGCTGATCAGAACGCTGTACCACGGGTCCGGGTCTGTATGGCGTGGCTCAACCGTCAGCGTTGCCATACGCGCCGGTCGCGCACCGGCACCACCATCAAACATGGGGCGTAGTAACTGCGCATCCGGATTACCAACATCGGTGATGCCATCGATTTGCTTGGCTGCATAGCTACCGAATTCATCCTGGCTGGTCCAGTAGCCATCGGTCGACAAAATCGCCGTATTTTGCTGGCAGGCGTATTGCAGAGGATCGTTGCTACCTGTGAGTAGCTTGCCGGCATACAAGCGGCCCGCCTTCGCCAGCGCCGCACGTAGCGGGGTTCCGCCCGTAGGGCGTGCTGCATAAAGCTTTTTATAGAAGGTGTTGCGATGCTCGCCAGCGAAATCATCAATCCGTAAAAAGTTGTCACTGCTATCACTAACGCCGGACTCGCTAATCGTCGAATAGCCAACGCGAAAGTTGCCATCAAGCTGACTGAATGCACGGCCAACCGCAGTTTTCATGGTTAGTAGACGTGTACGGTGGTAGCTGAACCAGTTGGCAAAGTTGATGGTTTCATCGCCGCCCGAGGGTCCTGATGATGTACTCACAATCACCTTTCGCCAGTTGTTTGACGTGGGGCTTCCGCTATCTAGCGCAGTGTCGCGGCAATGATCCTGATCCGAGCCATCACCGAGGTGCTCTGGCTTATTACCGATGTATGCAAGATAATAGGCTGGCTCCGGGCGGTTGGGTAAACCCGTGCTGCTGACTTTACAACCGCTATCCGCAGTAGCACAGTCGATCCGGTAGCTCACATCACTTGTACTGCGCGGTGAGGCAGGCTCGCTGTTATTCGAGCGCCATGCCATAAAACCCTCAGATAAGTTGATCGTCATCGACCCGGGCTGAAAACCATCATACAAGGCAGCAAAAAAATTTTGTTGCGGGTATTCACTACCATCTGCATTGACGGGTACCGGGTAACGAACAGTAGGGTTATAGTAAATCTTGTTGCACAAGCTACTTCGGTAGCCGACGGCATTTTGATATTGCTGCGCTACCACCTCGTCACCAAGAAAGCTCCATGCCATGCTGCCTGAATCATCGAGAATGAAATAAATATTCGGCTTGACCGGTGTCGAAAGCAAAAAACTAATGGGCGCTTGAGCCAGATCTGTCAACGCAAAGCAACGCAGTGCCGTCAACATCAGTAGCATAGCCAGAACATACTTGGTGTACGACATTAATCGCATTGAAATTTCCTTCAGTAATGCACTAAGGTCTGCACAAAAGCTGTGGTGTTACGCGGGCCACGTACCTGTACCGTGATACGGTAATAAACCGTATCAGCAGACTGGAATCGTTTCGAAGCCGCATAACTCAGCTGACTACGATTACTACTCGCCCCTCGTGATGAGCGAAATAGCAGACAGCTATTGGCTGCAGCATCGGAACTTCCCGAGGTTCGACAGAGCCGGTGAATCACATAGCGCACGCGATGACCTGCTGCATCAACCGGTAATGCGGCTGCCGCCGTGAAGCACTGGATACCGCTACGTTGAGCGCATTGATCATCATCCCAATCGATGTATGCTTTTGGATTGTCGTTACCTTGACCACTCAAGCTAAGCCCGGGCGGAAGGCTGGCGTAGTAACCCGCGGCGGGCTGGTCAGATAAAAGCGCTGCTGTTTCTGCGCGGTCAGATAACCAATTGATCGCCGATTCGCTACCCGATTCTGCGGCGAGCACGGCTGCCTGACGAAATGCAAAATTACCGGCGACCAGCAAGCCACTCGTCACTGCGCGTACCAGCGCCAATGCCCCCAGGCTCATTACGACCAACACAACCAGTGCAATCACTAGCCCGGCGCCGCGACAATTCGCAATAGATCTTCGTACCACTACTACTCCGCCCATAGCTGATTACGGAGCAGCACTTCGGTTTGAAAGACACGATAGCGCCAGCAACGCCAATCAGGAATATGCTTCAGCACAATATCGGTGACGACTAAGGCGCCAGTGGTGTCGCCCGCCAACCATGTGGGTGTCGGCGCATCGCAGCTTTCTTCGCGGCGCTGCACACTGCGCGCGACGAGAGCAAATCGAATCGCGAGCAAACGCTGCCAGTCACCGTTGTCACCCAGTTGACCATCGGCGTCTGCATCGACCAATGCGTCACTCCAAAAAGTGACTTGCGGTAAGACCTGCATACCCGCACGCGTATCGAAGCCATACTGCAGCTGCAAATTGACGATGCCATCTGCCTGTGGTGACGTAACCCATGTACCAAGAGCAGGATCAAAGCTATCCATCTGTAATCGGTACTGGGTATCAACCGCATAGCGTCGGTAACGAGGCCGTCCAAGATTCACGACCGTACTATCCGGCACGAAAATACGGCCGCTCAGCATGTTGGCGACGGTGTTGGGCTGCACACTGAACGCACCGATACTGACGGATGTCACAGCAAGTAATGCGCAGTCCGCTTGCCCCGCCTCATACAGCAAGAGTTGATGGCCATTCGCTATCCCCAAGGTGCTGTCGAGCGTGAGCTGATTTCCACCCATGGTGTATGGGGCTATCAGGCGTGCGGGTGGTAAGGCCTGATCACCGGCAGCGAGAACCGTCAAGGTATCGGGCGCGCCGGACGGCCCTTGCGTGATGCTGACGGGTACCAATAGAAAGCTTGAATCAGGTGTACCAGCAGCAGCGCGATGGGTCATACAACCGAGCGCTGATGATGGGCTTAATCCATGACCCGCGATGCGCAACTCTTTTGCCAACCATCCACCCGCAAAACCGAGGTTGATCTGCGCATCTGAATGTCCAATAGTTGATCGCCTTCGTGCATCGAACATGATCATCGTACTCAGGATGACCAAGGTCGCGACCATCCCTACGGCGAGCCCGACCAGTAAATCAATCAGACTCAGGCCCTCTGAATGACGCTGAAGGGAGGTTGCCATGCGCTAATCCGTCACGCGAGTAACCACCACTAATTGATGCTTTTGCGCGTCCGAGGGTGTTTGCCAGAACAGCGTGAGTGTTATTTGCCGTTCATCATCAATGCGCAGATCGGGAAGATTATCTACACCGGTAATCCCGGGCAGCGTTGATCGAACTCTTGCCAACCAGTCCTGATACTCTGCGGCTGTTGGATAAAAGCGCTGCTTGAGTGATTGCAAAGACCGGTCACCCGACCACATACGACTCACCAGGTCAGTGGCGAGTAAACTGGCCTCGCTTCGGTAGCGTGCGTTATCACTCTCTCTCAGTGTTGCTGTTAGCAAGCTCATCAACGAAACGATCCCGACCGAAAAAACCAGGATCGCAAGCAAGCTCTCGATGAGTGCGCTGCCTTTGGCACGCGATAACATGAGCGGTGAACGCATGCACTGTCAGTTGCAGAACATCGGATGGGTATTGCTCACCGAAGCATCACAGAGCCGCACCATTCCCTGGGCAGAGACCATGACCACCATACGCCGCGTGGTCGGCTCACCGTTGTAGGTGATATCAATACGTGCGATGTCGTCTCCGGTGGCGATATTCGGCGCAGCGCCCGTTGCATCAAAACGTATTGCTGCCGGGAAGTTAGCGCCTGCAGCGATCGCTGTATGGATGGGCGGCATCGCACTCAGCAAAGCAGCGCCCCAGCGCACTGCAGTGCCCTGATCAGTCGCTTGTTGCCGTATCAGCGACGGGCAACGCGCCGTTGGCTGTACACAGCCGAGCTGCCACCCTGGTCTGCCTTGGGTATCACGCAGTTGTAGCCGAACCCACGCATTACGCGTGAGCGCCTCAGTACGCGCAGCATGTAGCACCGCCAGTAGTGAAGAGGCATTCGATCGAACTTCAATATCTCTTACCCACTGCGCCAGTGCAGGTGCGCCGATAGCAAGCAAAATCGAGCTCAGCGTCAGTACAATTAAAATCTCGGTCAGTGTCAGGCCGTGCGAATACATAGGGAAATGACGCGTCAGCATGTCGCGCCTCGCTTCATGACCCAACAATCTTGTGGTGCTGTTCCCCAACCCTCCGGTAGCGAGGTGGTCTGCGTCTGACCCAATTGATCAATGGTGTAAGCGAATGCGGCCATGGCACCGCGACCCGCAGCCGTCAGCACAAACGATTGCCCGTCGGCTGACGCGTTGCAGCTGAATAGAAAACGCTCACTACGAGGTAGCGTAATGCCGCATTCAGCACCATTCACGTAGCTACGATGATCCTGGTAGTACTGCTCAAGACGTAAAGCGCTTAGCTGCAGTCCGCTACTCATTTCGGGCAGATAGGAGCGCAGCGTATGGTCGCGGTAAGCGGGCACGGCAAACGCCGCGATGATGGCCGCAATCGCTAGCGCGATCATCAGCTCGACCAGGCTGAAGCCGGTCTGCAAAGAATCGTCGGTCATCGCGCACCGTACCGTAAGCGTAATCTCGGAATTAACTGATCAAGCTTGCTGAAGTCCGTGCATTACGTCATCGAAAGTTAGCCACTTGGCTAACAATTCAGTAGAACGAATTAGTAATCGAAACGACTAGCCGATTAACGGCGTTTAGGCAGGGGTGGGTTGCCGGAGGGGCAGGACGCAAGCATCGATGACGCGCAAATCATTATCGCGAGCAAAGTCTCGCAAGAAGAAGTAGGCAAGTGGCTCTAAAGCGTGAAGCCGATGATCAACCAGCACGGACCGCATGCCCTCGACAAGCGCTGGCGTTACATAGGGGGAATAGCGCAAGTGACGATCGAAGCCACCGACCTGCTCCGGATGAAAGCGGCTCATGATCCCGCACAAGCGATCAGCCCAATCACTTGGGCGAAAAGGACGCCCCTGACTCGTCTGCCCCTGAATAATGAAATCAGTGGCCGGGGTAGTGGAAGCTGAGAAGGAACTGGACATCATGAAGGGCGGCTAAGGCGCTATCTTACCGGAGCGCCCCTATCAAGAGAATAGGATGCGGGGTGTTACGTGGACAAGGCGCCACCGATTACGCCATTGGTTGTGTACGAGCGGCGATTAACCTAACCAGTTCGCGACAGAGGTAATCAGTAGCAGCAAAATCCACAGCAGTAGCGCACGCCATATCAAGCCGACGGCGCTCTGCAGTGCGCGCAGGGAAGGCTCATCACCCGGAAGAATTTCTATATCGGGGTTGGCTTCCAGCGCTGCAATATCGACACCCGGCATATCGGGCGCATACTCAGCGGGCGTGCCTAGCCGAACGCCCATGGCTCCGCTGCCCGCAGACAGGATGATGCCCTCGGATTCATTTTGCCAGCGCCGCGCAAAATTACGCCACGCGTACACCGCATCTTCAAAATTACCAACGATAGCGAACGCAGTTGCGGTCAGGCGTGAAGGCACCCAGTCGATCACGCGGAACGCGCGCTGCGCAAACTGACCGAACGGCTCGTCCTTGAGATGTTCGGGCTGGTTCCAACCCCGCGCGAGGTACTCGGCAACCCGGTAGAGCACCGCGCCCGCTGGCCCGATCGGCATCAGCAGCCAGAAGAACACACCGAACACATGATGGTGCGTCGTTATCAGCGCACGCTCCACCGCAATTCGGACAATTTCGTTAGCGTCCATGTCGCTGGTATCGGTGCGTATCCACTCCGCCAGTAGGCGTCGCGCCTCGGGCACATTACTCTCATTAAGTGCGATCTGAATCGCAGAAAAATAATGACTGTAGTGCCGGAATCCCAGTGTGAGATAAACAACCAAGACCGTCCAAGCCAACTGCGCCACAACACTGACGACCCCGAGCAGCCAGTAGATCATCAGCGTCGGCAAGGCCAGCAGCGCTATCATGACAATCCAACCCAGACGACCGTGTTCGGGCCGACCAGCGTTAAAACTTTGCTCTACTTTGCCCGCCAGCGCGATGATCCAACCATAGACCACGTTATCTCTGCGCAGTGGGCGGAATTGTTCCAGCACCAGTGCGATCAGAATAGAGAACAGAGTCATAACGGAGGAGCAGAGAAATTTTTATCAGGCGCTAGCTTAACAGGAAGCGCAACGCACCCCACACGCTGAGGCCTAGTCGGCGCGAAGGAAATGGTATAAATTCCGCAACATCGCCGCCGTCGCACCCCAAATGAAGTACTGCTCGAAAGGCATGGTGTAGAAACTGCGGCGGCTGGAGCGATTAGGAAATATGGCGCTACGACGCTGGTGGTTAGTACCATCCATCAGAAAGGCCATCGGCACTTCGAAAATTTCAGCGACCTCGAAGCTGTCTGCTTGTAATTCGAACGGGGGATGGACCAGGGCGGCTACCGGCGTCACCCGAAAACCGGTACCGGTCTGATAATCCGGCAGGCAACCAATCACCTCAACATGACGGCGCGACAAACCGATCTCTTCCTCGGTCTCGCGCAGCGCGGTCGCAATCGCATCGGCGTCATCATCATCGACCCGGCCACCTGGAAAACTGATCTGTCCGGCGTGATCGTTGAGGTGGGCAGTACGCAGCGTTAGCAGTAAATTCAGTGTGTCGTGTCGTACCACCATGGGTACCAATACTGCGGCCGGCACCGGCTCACGGCGCTCAGCATTCATCTCGGGCTCGACCACGAACTCCGGCGTCCAAGTCGCCGGCTGTGCAAAGCGCTGGCGCAACCAATCGGGCGCCAGACGCGATGCCGGCAACGCGGGCTCGTTGGCGACGGCATCGATATCAGCAGTAGTCGGGTCAAATAGCATGCGCGTGATGGTATGTCTAACCGGTAAGATCAGCGAGCATCGAATACAAAACAAAAAAGGGCACGCCGGGTGCCCTTTGGTTTGATGCGGTGGGGCTTACTGCGCAGCCGCTTCAGTCTTGCGACTTGGCAGCTTCTCACGAATACGCGCCGATTTACCGGAACGCTCACGCAAGTAGTACAGCTTGGCACGACGCACATCGCCACGACGCTTCACTTCGATGGAAGCAATCAGCGGTGAGTACAGCTGAAAAGTACGCTCAACACCCTCGCCTGAGGAAATCTTGCGGACGATGAAATTCGAGTTAAGGCCACGGTTACGGCGCGAGATGACGACGCCTTCGTAAGCCTGTACACGTTTGCGGTTACCTTCAACCACATTCACGTTGACCACCACGGTGTCACCGGGTGCAAATTCAGGAATTTTTTTGCCAAGACGGGCGATTTCTTCCTGTTCGAGCTGTTGGATCAGATCCATTTTTTTCTCCTAAACCATCTTGCCGGCGCAAGAGTGCCTCACAAAGCACCGCTAACAACGTTGCGCCGGCTTGTCATCGACGCTTTGTGAGGCACTCTACTGAACTGATTGCCCGGTAGAGGATGGGGTTTAACAAAATCGGGCAATGCCCATGACGACAACCTGTTTCCACTTACTGCATTTTGCTGCTACCACTACTACTTCTGGCGCTGGCACTTCTAACGCTGACACTTGCAACTCTGTTGCTTGCGTTGCTGCTACTTGCACTCCGCTTACCTCTAACGCTGTGGCTTAACCTACAGCTTCTTTAGCGAGGCTTCATCTGCCTTGCTCAACAACCCTTCATCGCGCGCCTTGGCGATCAGCTCGGGGCGCTTTTTCAATGTGGCCTCGAGCGACTGCTCGCGCCGCCATTTCGCAATCTCGGCGTGATGTCCGCCGAGGAGAACACTTGGCACCGGCGCACCTTCGTACACCTCAGGCCGGGTGTAGTGCGGACAATCCAACAAGCCATTCACAAAACTGTCTTCGAGCGCCGATGTATCATCATTCAATACACCCGGCAGCGATCGAATCACTGCATCCATCAGTGCCATCGCCGGTAACTCACCACCCGACAACACAAAATCACCCAGGCTAATCTCTTCATCCACACAGCGATCAATCAAGCGCTGGTCTACTGCCTCATAGCGACCGCACAACAGCACCAGCCCCGACTCATCAGCCAATTGCTTCACCTTACGGTGATGTAACGGCGCACCCTGCGGCGACAAATAAACCGTACGCGGCTTCGGAATACCCGCTTGCTGCTGCCTTGCCTTTGCTGCTGTTATCGCGGCCTCCAGCGGCGCCGCCATCATCACCATACCGGGACCACCGCCGTAAGGCCGATCATCCACAGTGCGATGCTTGTCACTGCTGAAATCTCGCGGATTCCACAGATGCAGCCCCACCTGTCGCTGCTCGAACGCGCGTCGCGTGATGCCGTGCTTGGTAAGTGCATCAAACATCTCGGGGAAGAGTGTCACCACATCGAACTGCATCACTCCCCCTGCTCGCTCGCGCGATCAGTAATCTTTTTCCCAGTCCACCGTCATCTGCCGGTTCAACTGATCCACCTTGTTGACGAAGTGGTCCACGAAAGGGATCAGCATCTCGGGTGCTGCTTTATCACTCAGCGTCGGTGGCTGCACCCGCAAAATCGGATGTGCGCCATTGTCGATCAGGCCAACCACCTCGCCTAAGGGCTCACCCGCAAGGTTGATGACACTGTGGCCAATGAGATCAACCCAATAAAATTCTTCTTCACCCAGCGGCGGGAAATGTGCACGCCGGATTTGCACCGTCGCACCGCGCAGATTTTCGGCGGCATCGCGGCCCTCGATTCCCATCAACCGGGCCACCACGTCCTCGCCCTGCGCCCGCACTTGCATTACTTCTACATCATGCAAAGCTGGTTTATCCAACCACCAGGTTTTTGCACTCGTCAGTGCGCTTGCCTCAGCAGAGTAAGGTTTCAGTCTCACCCACCCCGCGATACCAAACGCACCCGATATGTGCGCCACCAGCACCAGATCATCGGGGATGGTTGGCCCCGAGCTGCTGCCAACAGTCAAATCAGGCGGCTTTCTTGGCCGACGATTTCACCAGACGCTCAACGGTCGGCGACAGCTGCGCACCAACGCCTTGCCAGTGGGCGAGGCGATCTTGATTGATGTTGAAACCAACCGCAGCGCCAGAGGCGATCGGGTTGTAGAAGCCGATGCGCTCGATGAAGCGACCGTCGCGGCGGTTGCGCGAGTCAGCGGCAACGATGTTGTAGAACGGGCGCTTCTTGGAGCCGCCACGGGATAAACGAATTACGACCATAGTATTCTCGACAAAAGGGGTACGGGCAGGGAAAAGCCTTGGATTATATCGGTTTTTGCAGGTCGCGGACAAGGATCGGGCCCATACCAGCAGATGCCAACGAACCCACCAACGCTAGTCCGGCCTAAAAAATATCCCTTTTGATAAGCCAGCTGACGCAATGGCTGCAAAACAGCCGGCAGACGAACTTCGGATAAATTGTTTTTTTGAAATTATTTATTCAAAACGCTTCGATGTCGAGCGCCATGACACCTGCACTGCCCTCAACGATCGCGTCACGCGACGCGCCAGCTGTCGCGACATAGTGATCCGCAAAGAAACGGGCGGTCGCAATTTTGGTCTTGAAGAATTCGGTGTCGCCATCGCCCGCCGCTAGTTTCTGTTGCGCTGCCAGCGCGGCGCGACCCATCTGCCAGCCACCGAGCACCACACCGGCCATTTTCAGGTAAGGCACGCTACCGGCGAACACCGCTTTGATATCGGATTTCACGTGAGCGACCATGTAATCCACCACCTGCTCCAAAGCATCAGCAGCCGCATGCAAACGACGTGCAATCGCATGCAGATCAGCATGATCTGCTTTGCCAAGATCAGCTGCGGTGGCACGCACCTGCGCAATGATGCCCTTGGCAACGGCACCACCATCGCGTACGGTTTTGCGACCGATCAGGTCGTTCGCCTGAATCGCGGTAGTGCCTTCATAAATCGTCAGA
>SXGQ01561095.1_pt1 | contig 13699 bp, 14 predicted proteins | sample 3178371 | NCBI WGS metagenome assembly SXGQ01 (sample SAMN11356859, study PRJNA531348) | freshwater metagenome | isolation source: freshwater sample F1-20 | place: China: Fuxian Lake, Yuxi | collected 2017-12-25
AAAACAAATAAAGGAACTTTCGAAATACAATTAAAAGGAGCAGGGTTAACTCCTTATTCTAGAAGGGGTGACGGAAGAGCTGTTTTGCGTTCATCAATTCGAGAGTATTTATGTTCGGAGGCAATGAATTCATTAGGAATACCTACAACTAGAGCTTTGTGTATAACAGGTTCAGATGATCCAGTTTATAGAGAAAGGATGGAAACTGCTTCCGTTGTGACACGTGTTTCTCCCACTTTTATTCGTTTTGGCTCTTTTGAACATTGGTATTACAAACAAAATATAGAGAGTTTAAAAATATTGACAGATTATACAATTGATATTTTTTATCCTGAAGTGAAGTCTGCAGCATTTCCATACAAAGCTTTTTTGTCAGAAGTAATTAAACGAACAGCTGAATTAATAGCGCAATGGCAGTCTGTTGGATTTATGCATGGAGTAATGAATACAGATAATATGTCGATTTTAGGTTTGACAATCGATTATGGACCATTTGGATTTATGGATGCTTTCAATCAAGGGCATATTTGTAATCATTCGGATGATTCGGGAAGGTATTCGTATGTTAATCAGCCTCATATTGGTAATTGGAATTGTAAAGCACTTGCTCAATCCTTGTTACCTTTATTGGGAGATGTAGAAGAAGTAAAAGAATTATTAGAAAGCTATTGGCCGATTTATAGAGCAAAATACGATGATTTAATACATCAAAAATTAGGATTAGATGCAAAGTATCCTGAAGATAATAAATTGTTTGATGGTTTATTTTCAATATTGCAACAATCAAGAGTTGATTTTACTTTATTTTTTAGAAATTTAAGTGAATTAGAAATCGATAATTTTGAATCGAATCAATCGATTAGAGATTTATTTATAGATAGAGAATCATTTGATGATTGGTCAGTTCAATACAGAAGAAGATTAAAGTTGGAGCACAGCAAAGATTCTGAAAGAAAAGTCATAATGAACAAAGTAAATCCAAAATACATTCTTCGTAATTATCTGTTACAAATAGCAATAGAAAAAGCAGAAAATGGCGATTTTTCAGAGGTCGATAAATTATTAAAAATAATGAATAGACCTTTTGATGAACAGGTTGAAAATGAGTCATATGCAAAGTTACCTCCAGATTGGTCAAATGATTTAGAGGTTAGTTGTTCATCATGATGAACAACCTTAGGGATAGGGCATACCCTATCCCAACACCATATTTCCATACCATCCATTAAAAAATTAACAATCCAACATCAAATAAAATGTCAATTCACAAAGCAAAAATTAATTGGAAAAACGAAAAAGAAGATTTTTCCTATTTCGCATATGATAGAACCCATACGTGGGAATTTGAAGGAGGAAAAAAAATGCAAGCTTCGGCAGCACCTGAATATGTTGGGGATATTAAATACATTAATCCAGAAGAAGCTTTAGCGGCAGCATTATCGAGTTGTCATATGATGTCATTTTTATTTGTAGCTTCAAAAAAGAAATTAGTTGTAGAAAGTTATGAAGATGATTCAGAAGCTCTTTTAGAAAAGAATGCAAATAATAAAATGGCGATTACTAAAATGTATTTAAGACCAAAAGTTACTTTTAGAGGAGAAAATCAACCATCGAAAGAACAAATTGAACTACTTCATCAAAAAGCGCATGAAGAATGTTTTATTGCTAATTCTGTATTGACAGAGATTATAATAAATCCTATTTTCGTAATATGAACTCAAGAATAATACAACTAAAAGAATTTTTAAAAGAAGAACCAAATGATTCTTTTTTGATTTACGCACTTTCTTTAGAATATGTAAAAGAGAATAATGTTGATTTAGCGATTGAAACATTGTTAGAATTACATCAGAAAAATGTAGCTTATTTAGCTGTTTATTATCAATTGGGTAAATTGTATCAATCGATTGATGAAATTGAAAAAGCGACAACGTTTTTTGATAGAGGAATGGAAGTAGCTGAAAAAGAAGGTAATATGAAAACTTTCTCCGAGTTAAAAGAAGCAAAAAATGTGATGTTAGATATAGATGAATTTGACGATTAATTGATAAAGTTTATTGTCTTATCTAGAACTATCTAATATCTTTGTAAAAAGAAAACAGTAAAAATGAAATACCTAATTGTTGGACTTGGAAATCCAGGAGATAAATACGAAGAAACTCGACATAATATTGGTTTTAAAGTAGTTGATTTATTTACACGCCAAATGGATGGGAAATTTGCTTCTAATAAATTAGCTGATGTAGCAGAGGTGAAATTTAAAGGAAGAACAATTATTTTGATTAAGCCAACGACATTTATGAATTTATCCGGAAAAGCATTGAATTATTGGATGCAAGCAGAAAAAATTTCCATTGAAAATTTATTGGTTGTTACCGACGATATTGCCTTGCCTTTTGGAAAACTTCGAATGAAAGGAAAAGGAAGTGATGGTGGACATAACGGATTGAAAGATATTCAAGTAGTTTTAAAAACATCAGAATACCCACGATTACGATTTGGGGTAGGAAATGATTTTCATCCTGGAAGACAAGCAGATTATGTTTTAGGGGAATGGGATAAACCAGATAAATTGGCGATGCAAGAAAGATTAGAAGTGTGCGCCGAATTCATAAAAAGTTTCACGACCATTGGAATCGGAATGACAATGACCAATTGGAATAATAAATAAATTTTTATTTATCGTAGGGACGTAAAATTTTACGTCCCCTATATTACAATTTTTTAAATATTATATTCACAATAATTTGAATTTGACAATCAAAATATGGGAAAATTATTAGCAATCGATTTTGGGTTAAAAAGAACAGGAATAGCGATTACCGATGAAAATAAAATCATTGCAAGTGGTTTAACAACAGTAGATTCAAGAGATTTAATGATATTTTTGGTGAATTTAAATCAAAAAGAGAAAATCGAAACAATTGTTCTAGGTGAACCAAAACGTTTAAATAATGAGCCAAGCCATATTACAGCAAATGTTCATTTATTTAAAGAGGCATTAGAAAAGCAATTTCCTTTAATACCAGTTGTTTTAATTGACGAGCGTTTCACATCGAAAATGGCGTTTCAATCAATGATTGATAATGGAATGTCGAAAAAACAACGCCAAAACAAAGGATTAATAGACGAAATCAGCGCCACGATTATATTGCAATCCTATATGCAAACCCTGTAGAGACGTTACATTGTAACGTCTCTACAGGGTTTGCGAAATATTTATTTGCCCCAATATATTTTCCAAATCAATAAATCATTCCAAGTAAATCGTTAATTTTGTATTTCAATAAATAATAAGAAATGATATTACCAATAGTTGCATACGGAGATCCGGTTTTAAAGAAAGAAGCAGGGGAAATTTCTAAAGAATACCCAGAATTAAACGCATTGATTGAAAATATGTTTGAAACGATGTACGAAGCATCAGGGGTAGGATTAGCAGCGCCGCAAATTGGAAGAGAAATTCGTTTGTTTATTACTGACGGAAGTCCTTTTGCAGAAGAAGACGAGGATGAAGATGGTGAACCAATCGAGCCAGATCCTAGGGCAGTCGGTATAGCAGATTTCAAACAAGTTTTTATGAATCCAACGATTGTTGAGGAATCAGGAGAAGAATGGGCTTTTAAAGAAGGCTGTTTATCAATACCTAAGGTAAGAGAAGATGTTTTCAGAAAAGAAAAAATCAGAATTACCTATTATGATGAAAATTGGGAATTTAAAGATGAATATTACGACGGTTATGCAGCTCGAATAATTCAACATGAATATGATCACATAGAAGGAGTTTTATTTACGGATCATTTATCTGCTATTAAAAAGAAATTAATAGCTTCAAAACTTCAAAATATTTCAAAAGGATTGGTTCGAGTAGATTATCGAATGAAATTTCCAGCGATGAAAAAAGGAAGAAAGTAAGTTTGTTTTAGCAAAAAAAGTAATATGAGAATCCTATTTTTTATCCCTATTTTATTCTTTTCTCTTTTGATTTCGTGTACAAGAAGTAAATCTTCTGAAGATGAAGCTGAAATTGAAAATTTTAAAGAAATAATTGTTCAGAAAGAAGATTCTTTAGTGCAATTACAGAAAGAAAATAAACAAATTCCAAGAGAAAAACATTTTGAATTGATTCAATCATTGAACGATTTTTATTTAACTTTTCCAAAAGATAAATATGCGCCTGTTTGTTTAGATAAAATTCAGATGTCTTACTCTGGCTTAGGAGTTTATCACAGAGCAATTGAATACGCCGATTTACTGATTAAAAAATATCCTAAATACATCAACAGACCAATGATTTTGGAAAGCCAAGCTTCTAATTACGATATTTTCCAACAGCCTCGAGATACTGTGAAAGTCAGATATTATTACGAATTGTTATTAAAAGAGAATCCGAAATTGGATAAAGATAAAAAAGAAGGAATAGAGTTGAGATTAGAACATTTGGATTTAAATTTTGATGAATACATCGATTTTATAACTAATTCAGTTAGTTCTTCAATCCAAACCCAAGCTAAACCATAGGCTTTTTATTTAATGAAATTACTGTTAACAATCTGTTAAAGATGATGTACAAACAGAAATATTTTTTTATATTTGACATTATTAAAATTATAAAATTTAAAATACGCATACAATGAAAAAGTTATTATTTTCTTTAATGGTTATGTTCGGAGCTACGGTTGCTTCAAATCAAGTTTCTGCTCAAGTAGAAAATGGTGCAAAAATTTCTTTTACAAAAGAAACACACGATTACGGTACAATTAAAAATGGAGCAAACGGAATTTGTACATTTGAATTCAAAAATACTGGAAATGCTCCTTTAATTATTTCTAATGCGAAAGGATCTTGTGGTTGTACAGTTCCAACTTGGCCTCACGAACCAATAGCGCCAGGAGCAAAAGGGTCTATCGAAGTTAAATACGATACCAAACGTGCAGGGGCGATTAATAAAATGGTTACAATTACATCTAATGCTGTAAATGAGCCAAATCAAGTTATTCGTATCAAAGGAAACGTTTTACCTGCGCCAGAAGATGGGACTCCAGTAAACAACGCTGGTCCAGCAAATTAATAAATATACGGTAAAATTGAAAAACTTTTTTACCTTTTTAATATTGATAAATTCCGCCCTTGGTTTTACCCAAGAGGCGGATTTTTTTTTGAAAGAAAGTATATTTAAATTCCCAAAAACAAAAGAGGGAGAAGTTGTTGAGCATATTTTTAACGCTACTAATATTGGCGATCTGCCACTGGTAATAGACGATTTTGCGGTAGCATGTCATTGTACGAAAGTAGAATACCCAACCGAGCCAATTATGCCTGGCAAAAGTTTTGATGTCAAAATAATTTTTGATACCGAAGGAAAGTATTACCATCAAGATCGCTATGTTTTTATCTATACTAATTCAAAGAAGAAAAAAGAAAAGTTAAGATTTAAAATATTTGTGATCCCAAGAGAAGAGTAATTTAATTTTCACCATAAACTTATCCTCAATCTCACTCTCAACCTTAATCGTTTCTTGAAAAAATAATATCTTTGTCGAATGATTTCAGAAAACACAAACATTAAGCAGTTCAATACATTTGGAATAGATGTAAATGCTTCTTATTTCGGAATATTTTCGAATGTGGAAGAATTGTCTCCAATCTTATCAAAGTACGCTGATAAAGAATTATTAGTACTAGGAGGAGGAAGTAATGTGTTATTTACAAAATATCAGTTTGATGGTTTGGTTTTAGTAAATGAAATCAAAGGTTTTGAAGTTATTGAAGAGTCAGATTCATCTGCAATTGTTCGTGTAGGAGCAGGAGAAGTTTGGCATGATTTCGTTCTGAAATGTATTGAGAATGGATTTGGTGGAGTTGAGAATTTATCTTTAATACCTGGAAGCGTAGGGGCTAGTCCTATGCAAAATATTGGAGCTTACGGTGTAGAAATCAAAGATGTTTTTGAGAAATTAGAAGCATATCAAATTGCTACAGGTGAGATTCATACATTCACAAAAGAGCAATGTAAATTCGGTTATAGAGAAAGCGTTTTTAAACGTGATTTAAGAAAACAATATATTATATCAACTGTATATTTTCGGTTAACTAAAAACGCTGTTGTAAATACTTCTTATGGTGTAATTGAAGCTGAATTAGCTAAAATGGGAATTTCAACTCCAACTATAAAAGATGTGAGTAACGCCGTAATTGCTATTCGTAGTAGTAAATTACCTAATCCAAAAGAAATTGGAAATGCAGGAAGTTTCTTTAAAAATCCAGTTGTTCCAAACTCTTTATTAGAAATTATCCAAAAGGAATATCCGGCTGTCCCAAATTATCCGGCTGAAGAAGGTAAGGTTAAATTGGCTGCAGGATGGTTAATTGAACAAGCGGGTTGGAAAGGTAAAACGTTTGGACATTTTGGAGTACATAAATTGCAAGCGTTAGTTCTTGTAAACTATGGAGGAGCGACAGGTCCAGAAATCTATGATTTATCGACGAATTTAATCGCTGATGTAAAGGCGAAATTTGGTGTTGAATTGGAACGTGAGGTAAATATTATTTAATCGAATTTTTTTACATGTCATTTTTCATATTGAATTCGTAGGTATAGGGCATGCCCTATACCTACGAATTCAATATGAAAATAATTACCATTCATCCTCCGTTCCATCCTCTTTATTGGTATCACGAATCAATTTTTTCCAATCATACGAACCATCATCCGTATCTCTTAAAATATTTCGATAATCGTCTTTCTCTATAATTTGATGTTCAATTTCTTCACCTGTATATTCTTCTATTTCAGTTAGTAATGGTTTTTCTTCTTCGCTACAAAAAGAGATTGCGCTTCCGCGGTTATTACCTCTTCCACAACGTCCACAACGGTGAACATAGTTTTCAGGATTATCAGGAACATCGTAATTGATAACGTACTCAACAGTTGGAATGTCAATTCCTCTAGCCGCTACATCGGTTGTAATTAGTACTCTATTTTCGCCTGATCTAAAGCGATCTAAAATGGCAAAACGGTCTTTTTGTTCAACTCCTCCATGAAGCGCTTCACTACTAATACCTACTCGTTTCATTGCTTCTACAACTCTTCCTGCTCTGATTTGAGTTCTTACAAATACGATGAATTTACTTTCCTCATATTCTTTCAGAATGTTTTCTAGGAAAAATCGTTTATCATCCATCGAAACGAATGTTACTGTATGATCTATGTTTCCAGCAACAGGGTTGTGAGGAGCTATTTGAATACGAATTGCATTTCTTACAACTGAATACGCTACCTTTTTAATTTCAGGCGTTATAGTTGCTGAAAAAAACAAGGTTTGACGATGATTTGGAATGTGTTTCGAAACATCTTTAATATCTTTTAAAAAGCCCATATCCAACATTAAGTCTGCTTCATCCAAGACTAAAAACTCAAGTTTTGAAATATCGATGTGACCTTGAGAAATCAAATCAAACATTCTACCTGGGGTTGATACCAAAACATCGATCCCATTGTTTAATGTTTTTATTTGTTGTTCTTGTTCAACTCCTCCGAAAAGTCCAAAAGTCTTTACACTTGTATTTCTTCCAATATCCTGAAAAACAAGTGAAATCTGTTTAGCAAGTTCACGAGTAGGAACCATTACTAAACATCGAACTCCTTTGTAATTTTTTTTACGTTTTGTTTCTAATACATGTAAAACAGGAATAGCAAAAGCACCTGTTTTTCCTGTTCCCGTTTGAGCAATAGCTAAAACATCTTCACCTTCTAAAATAGGTTTAATCGCTTTGAATTGAATATCAGTAGGTCGGTTAAAACCCAAAACTTCCAATTGAGATTTAATTAAAGAAGATATATTGTAATCGCTAAATTTCATAAGAAAGGTATTTTTTTAAGTAATGCAAAGGTAGTTGATTATAAACAAAAACCGCTCTGAATTTCAGAACGGTTTTAAGTATTTTAAATGAATGATAGTTGAGTAAATTTTCATTTGCTTAAAGCAAAAGAAAATTGTACCGAAACTATGCTTCTTCTGTTTCAGTCTCTGGAACTAAAATACGTCCACAGTGCTCACAAACAATAATTTTTCTTTTTAATGTAATTTCTAACTGACGTTGAGGTGGGATTTTGTTGAAACATCCACCACAAGAATCACGGTTAATTGGAACTACTGCTAAACCATTTTTAGAGTTTCCTCTTAAACGATTGTATGCAATAATTAAACGTTCATCAATTTTTTTAGATGCAGCTTCAGATGCTTTCAAAAGTTTGTCCTCATCTTTTTGAGTTTCACCAACGATTTCATCTAATTCTTTTTGTTTAGTCGTTAAATCCGTTTTTCTAAATTCTAATCTAGCTTTCGCTTCTTCTAAAGCTTCTTTTTTGCCAGTGATTTTGAATTTAACTTCTTTACTTTTTTTATCGTGAAGTTTAATTTCTAATTCTTGGTATTCAATTTCTTTTGCCAAAGATTCGAACTCACGGTTATTTCTAACTTTATCTTGTTGTTCTTTGTACTTAGCTATAGCCAATTCAGAATCTTTAATCGCGTTTTTACGATCAGTGATTTCTGTTTCCATTTCTTTTATTTCATCTTGGCTTTTAGCGATACGAAGACTGATACCTTCTAACTCGTCTTCCAAATCTTGAACTTCCAAAGGTAATTCACCTCTAACTGTTTTGATTTTATCAATCTCAGAATCAATCTTTTGTAACTCGTATAGAGCGTCTAATTTCTCTAATACTGATACTTCTTTTTTAGTCGCAGTTGTTGCCATTTGCTAAAAATAATTTATAGGATTTGTTTTAACCCCAGTTATATGAATTGCAAAGATAGGAAATTTTTTCTTCAAAATATCAGCTAATAAATTTGTTGTGTATTGTTCGCTCTCAAAATGACCAATATCAGCGATAACTATTTCATTTTCAGCGTCAAAAAAATCATGATATTTATAATCTCCCGTAATAAAGATGTCAGCCTTTATTTGTTTTGCATTTTTTAACAAGAAACTCCCAGAACCGCCACAAAAAGCAACAGTTTTAATCGGTTTATTTAATAAATCTGTGTGACGTATAATTCCACATTGAAATGAATCTTTTACTTTTTGCAAGAATGAAACTTCATCAATTTCTTGAGGTAAATAACCGAACATTCCACTTCCTTCGTACTGATTTTTATTTTTTAAAGCAATGATGTCATAAGCAATTTCTTCGTATGGATGAGAAGATTTCATTGCGTTTAAAACCGAATTTAATTGATGAGTAGAAACCAACACTTCAATTTTATGTTCTTCAACACTTGATTTTTGGTTAATTGTTCCTTCGAAAGGGTTTGTATTTTCAAGTGGTTTATATGTCCCTGTGCCAATCGTATCGAAACTGCAATCGCTATAATCTCCAATATGTCCAGCTCCTGCTTGTAATAATGCTTGGGTTACTTTGTCAGTATGTTCAGTTGGAACAAATACAGATAATTTGCACAAAACATTTTCGCTAGGAGAAAGAATTTGTAGATTCTCTAATCCTAATCGAGTACCAATTTCATAATTCACTCCAAAACGATAATTATCTAGATTTGTGTGGATTGCATAAATAGCAATATTGTTTTGAATCGCTTTAATAATGGTTCGTTCAATGTAGGTTTTTCCAGTTATCTTTTTTAAACCAGAAAAAACAATTGGGTGGTGGGCTATAATTAAATTGCATCCTTTTTCAATAGCTTCATCTAAAATAGCTTCTGTGCTATCCAAACAAATCAAAGCAGAAGTAATTTCTTGATTTGAATCACCAACGATTAATCCGCAATTATCATAAGAAGCCTGACTCGAAAGTGGCGCCAATGACTCTAAATAGGATGTAATTTCTTTTAATTTCATTTTAAATAATATTTTACAACTGATAAACAAATCCAAAACTAACACTTGCTGTTCTAGCATAATGGTTATAAGCACTCGTTTTCATATTTGAAGAATTCAATTGCCATCTATATTCTGGAGTAACATAAATAGACCACGATTTACTGTATCTTATTTGAATACTAGCATCTAAACAAGCGCTTACCACAAATGAATTGTAATTGTTTTTCGTTTTAATTGTTGCCGTTTCGTTTGAACCTGAATGAGTTATCCATTGTTGCTCTTTTTTGTATTGATTGAACGTTTGTGGTATTATTCCTCCCCCAACTAAAAAACGAATTTCTTCACCGATAACATAATACGCCTTTAAAGGCATGGCGATATAGGAATAGGTTGTTTGGTAATTATAAGTCGAGTCGGTTGCTTTGTATGTATATCCTTCTCCATTTTTTAAGAGTGAAATCCCTCCCTCAATCGCAAAGTTTTTTGTAAGATAATTTCTAAATCCAATACCATACGACCAAGTATTTAATTTAGATTCGTTTGCTCTTTCTCCCAAAGGTTTACCAAATAAATCTCCATTTGAAGAAAGTATACGAAAACTTGACGAACAGTTTACTCCGGCGAAAATTTCAGTAGAACCTTTTAATTCTCTTTTAGGGGTAATTTCGTTTGTTAGTTTAATTAATGAATCCGATTTTTCCTTTTTTTCTAAGCCTCCAATGGCAATTTGAGAATGTGCGTTAAAAGATATGAACGATAAGAGAAATAAAGAAGTGTGATAAAATATTTTCATTAATTTTACGATATTAAAGAGTGAATTGATCTTAACAAATATCGTAAAATTATATAGATACTAATATGACAACTATAGAAAAAACAAAAAAGAGTATCGTTCGTCGCATTTTAAAATGGACAGGAATTTCATTGTTGGTATTAATCGTTGCCATGATTATCATTCCAATTGTTTTTAAAGATGATATAAAAGAATTGGTAATTAAAGAAGCGAATAAGTCGTTGTTAGCAGATTTTTCTTTGGGAGAATTTGACTTAACGTTTATAAGTACATTTCCTAATATGACGATTAAATTAACGGATACTAAAATCACTGGAAGAGATGATTTTAAAGGAGTTGATTTAGTAAATATCAAAGAGTTTTCTGCTCATGTTGGTTTGTGGAGTGTTATTGGGGGAGATAAAGTTGAAATCGATGAAATTCATTTGATAGAACCATCTTTTGATGTTCGTATTTTGAATAATGGAAAAGCAAATTACGATATTGTGAAGCCTGATTCAGTAAAAACACCTGAAGAAAAAAGTGAACCGTCTAATTTTGAGTTGAAATTGAAAGAATATTCAATCGAAAATGCAAATATTCGTTACGATGATCAAGTAGGGGATATGTTTACGGAATTGAAAAACATGACACATGTTGGTGAGGGTGACTTAACAGCGGATGTGATTGATTTCAATACAACAACTACAATGGATGAAATGACATTCGAAATGGAAGGAGTTTCCTACTTGAAAAAGGTAAAAACGGAAATGATCGCGAATATTTTGATGGAATTCACCGAGAAAACTTCAAAATTCACATTGAAAGAAAATGAAATTTCATTAAATGCTTTACATTTCTCATTTGATGGATTTTATGAAATGTTAGAGAAATATGACAATATGGATCTAAAATTAAAAGCAGACAAAGCAACGTTTAAAGATTTCCTTTCATTGATTCCAACTTTTTATCAATCAGGATATGAGAGTATGATTGCTGAAGGAGATTTAGCTTTCAAAGGGGAAGTAAAAGGTCGTATGGATGATGTGAATATGCCAGGTTGGAATTTTGGTTTAAGCGTTGGAAAAGCGAAAATTAAATATCCAGATCTTCCAGGAGTAATTAATAACATTGTGATTGAGGCAAGTTCTCAATTTGTGGGTGGTGCAGATTTAGATAAAATGACATTGGATGTATCTAAATTTCACGCAGATTTCGTAGGAAATACGTTGGATGCAACATTGAAAATGAGAAACCCAATGACAGATCCTTTAATAGATTCTAAAATTGTTTCAAAAGTGAACTTGGCGACTTTAGGAAAAGTGATTCCTTTAAGTCCAGGTGAATCTTACAATGGAAAATTAGATGCGAATATTGTTTTAAATGGACGTTTAAGTGCAATCGAAAATGAAAATTACGAAGCATTTAAAGCAGATGGGACTTTATTGATTAGTGATATGTTGTATAAATCGAAAGATTTACCAGGAGATGTTGCTGTTTATGAGATGTTATTACGTTTTACTCCAAAGAATTTAGCATTAGAAAGTTTAGATGCTAAAATGGGTAAATCGGACTTTAAAATGGCTGGTAAAGTAGATAATTATTTAGGGTATGTATTTAGAAATGAATTGTTAAAAGGCGATTTCTCATTTACAAGTAACAATCTTGATTTAGATGAATTAATAGGCCCATCAACTCCTCCTTCAGATGCACCAAAAGCAGATGTTGCGAAAAAAGATTCAGTTGCAACAGCTGCGACAGAGCCATTTTTAGTACCAGGAAATATTGACTTTAATTTGACTACTTCAATTAATACGTTGAGATATAATAAAATGGATATCAAAAACATTAAAGGGGGAGTAAAATTGAAAGAAGAATTAGCGACATTGGATAACTTGACAATGAACGCAATGGGTGGAACTATTGGATTGAAAGGAAATTACAATACGAAAGAACACACAAAACCAATTGCTGACTTCGGTTATAATTTAGAAGGAATTGATATTTCAGAACTAGTAAATAATTTTGTGACGATTGAAAAATTAGCACCAATTGCTAAAAGTGCAAAAGGTAAAATCAGTTCTAAGTTTGATATGTACACGGTTTTAAACGTAAGTATGGAACCAGTTTATTCAACATTAAACGGTGCAGGAGATTTCTTTACAAATTCAGTAATTGTTTCTGGATATAAGCCTTTGGATAAAATCGCAGAGACGTTAAAAATGAATCACTTAGCGACTCAAACTTTAAAGGATTTAAAAGTGCTTTTTAAATTCAAAGATGGGAAAATTTCATTGACACCTTTCGATGTGAAATTAGGAAAATCAAAAGCAACTATTTCGGGATCTACATCATTTGAGCAAGATATAGATTACTCAATCAAATTGAATATACCGAAAGAAGAAATTCCAGCAGGAGTGTTAAAAACAGTTACAGATCAAGCTCAGAAATTAGCTGGTTCAGCAGTGAAAATAGATATTGCTAAATTGATTCCAGATAATATCCCTGTAAATGTAAAAGTAACAGGTAAAACAAAGGATCCAAAAGTAACGACTGATTTCATGGAGTCTTTAAAATCATCGGCAAATCTAAAAGAAACATTAAAAAGCGCAGTGAAAGATGTTGTAAACAAAGCGAAAGATTCTGTAAAAGTGATTGTGACAAAGAAAATCGAAGAAGTTAGAGAAGATTTGAATGCTAAAAAACAAAAACTAATTGAAGACGCACAAGATCAAGTAAATAAATTGAAAGCAGAAGCGGCAAAAGCAGCAGATTTAGTAAGAACTGAAGGGGATAAAGGTGCAAAAGCATTAATGGATGAAGCAGGAAGCAATCCGATTAAAAAGAAAGTGGCAGAAGTTGCAGGTAATAAATTAAAAAATACAGCAAACGAAAAAGCCAAAAAGATTGAAGCCGAAGCAGATGCAAAAGCAGATGCAATTATGAATGCAGCAAAAGATAAGGCAAACCAAATAAAATAATGCGTGTGGGTATGGTATGGTATTTTATGGTAGAGACGCGATTAATCGCGTCTCTACCATAAAATACCATACCATACCCACACGCATTATTTTATTTGGTTTG
>SXGQ01666797.1_pt1 | contig 13699 bp, 7 predicted proteins | sample 3178371 | NCBI WGS metagenome assembly SXGQ01 (sample SAMN11356859, study PRJNA531348) | freshwater metagenome | isolation source: freshwater sample F1-20 | place: China: Fuxian Lake, Yuxi | collected 2017-12-25
GCCTGAACACACCTGGGCCGCCAAGGCCTTGGCCTATGCGCAGGGTGCCGACTACCTGGAGCAGGACCTTGTGCTCACCAAGGACGGTGTGTTGATCGTCCAGCACGACGTCACCTTGGATGGCACGACCGATGTCGCGACCCGCTTTCCGGGTCGGCAGCGCGCCAATGGGAGTTTCTACGCGATTGATTTCACTTGGGCGGAGATTCGTGGGTTGCGGGTCCTCGAGCGCTTCAACCCCAAGACCGGTAAGGCGGTCTTTCCGCGCCGTTTCCCGGTGGGCGTGGGCGAGTTCCGCATCAATACCTTCGCGGAGGAGATTGAATTCATCCAGGGTCTGAACAAGAGCACCGGCCGCAAGGTCGGCATCTACCCGGAAGTGAAGCTCGCGGCTTGGCATCGTCAGGAAGGCCAGGATCTCTCCAAGGCCATGTTGGCCGTCTTGGCCCGCTATGGCTATGCGACCAAGGAAGACCCATGCTATGTGCAGTGTTTCGAATACGCCGAGCTTCAGCGCCTCCGGAGTGAGCTCGGTTGGAAAGGCCGGCTTGTCCTGCTGACGGGTGGGAAGACCCCGCTCCTCGAGACCGCCGAAGGCTTGAAGGAGATCGCCAAAGTGGTCGATGGCATCGGGCCGGCGCTTGCCGCCGTCGCCGAAGGACGTAAGCCCACGGGCTTGGTCGAACGGGCCCATGCAGTTGGTCTCAAGGTCCATCCGTATACCTTGCGCACGGAGGCATTGCCCAAGGGCTTCACGGATGGTAAGGAGTATTTTCGCTTCCTGACCCAAGAGGCCAAGGTCGACGGGCTTTTCACCGACTTCCCGGATATCGGCCGCTGAGCCCTTGCGGGTTTGACCCCGGGGTGGGGGCGGTCATCGTGCTGCCAGCGCACCACCGCGCCGTTCCCCCTCTACATGCTCGTCAGTATCTTCAACGATGTCATCGGACCCGTCATGCGCGGTCCCTCCAGCTCGCATTGCGCCGCGGCCTTGCGCATCGGCCGGCTGGGGCGCGACCTGATGGGCGGCGAGATCGCCGAGGTCTTGGTCGAGTTTGATGTCCATGGCTCCTTGCCGACGACGCATGACACGCAGGGGTCGGACATGGGACTCTTCGGTGGCTTGCTGGGCTGGGAGGCCGACGATGACCGTCTGCCTGACTCCATGCGCATCATCCAGGAGGGTGGGGTGAAGGTGCGCATCGAGACGGTCGACGTCCGGGACGAGCACCCCAATACCTATCGCCTGACGTTGAAGAACGCGCGTGGCGCGCACTTCCTCAGGGCCATCTCCACCGGCGGAGGCATGATGGAAGTCATCGAGATCGACGGCGTGGCGGTTTCCTTGCACGGCGACGCGCACGTCGTTCTTGCTTGGTCCGATCTCGCAACGTCCGCTTTGGCGGATGCCTTGGCGCCGGTCGTCGCGGACACCATTCGCTGCCAGGCGGTCGGCGCTGGTTCCTTGGCGATCTTGGCCGATGTTCGCCCGATCGCGGATGCCCCCTTGGCCGCGATGCTGGCGAAGGGCCAGTTGCGTGCGCTCCGCCGCCTTTCGCCGGTCTTACCGGTGCTCTCCAGTCGCTCCAGCCACGTCCCGTTCCGGACCTGCACCGAACTCCTGGCCGTGCATGCCAAGGCGCCCGCTCCGCTTTGGAAGCATGCCGTCGCCTATGAAGCCGCGCGCGGCGGACTGACCGAAGCGGAAGTCCTCGCGAAGATGGTCGCCTTGGTGCGAATCCTCCGTCGTTCGATCGCCCAAGGCCTGGCCGGCACGCAGTACGAAGACCGGGTCCTCGGGTTTCAGTCTGGCGGATTCGCTCGCGAACTGGCGGCGGGACGCTTGCTGGATGCTGGCTCGCTGAATCGCGGGATTCTGTACGTCACCGCCTTGATGGAAGTGAAGAGCAGCATGGGCGTCATCATCGCCATGCCGACGGCCGGCGCCTGCGCGGCCTTGCCCGGCATCGTCATCGCGCTCGCCGAGGATCGGAAGCAGACCGAGGAAGACGTCGCCCGGGCCTTCCTTGCCGCCGGCCTCATCGGTGTGTTCATCGCCACCGAGTGGACCTTCGCCGCGGAAGTCGGGGGTTGTCAGGCGGAGGGTGGTTCCGCCGCCGCCATGGCGAGCGCAGCCCTCGTGACCCTGTCCGGGGGCGATACCCCGCAGGCCTGCGCCGCGGCTTCCATGGCCATGCAGAGCATGATCGGCTTGATCTGCGACCCCATCGCGAACCGCGTCGAGGCGCCGTGCCTCGGCAAGAACGTCATGGCCGCCGCCAACGCGCTCTCCTGCGCGAACATGGCCCTGTCCGGTTTCGACCAGGTCATTCCCTTCGACGAAGTCATCGCCACGGCCAAGCGCGTCTCCGCTCAGATGCCGCGGGAACTGCGCTGCACGGCTTTGGGCGGTTTGTCCATCACTCCGACTTCCCTCGCCATCGAGCAACGCCTCCTCGCCAAACGAGGCTGCGGCGCCGGCGGTTGCGGCTGCGGTTGATCAGCGCGCCTTGGCCGTCGTGCCGCCCGGAATGAACTCGGCCGGGTAGCGAATCTGGCTGCGGTCGGCCCGGCCCCGCTGCGCGGAGGTCGCCCACCGGAGCGTCCGTCGGACGATTGGTTCCGGCGACCAGCTGATGTGCGCGACGCTCGGTTGGAACCACGCGAACGTCGGGTCGGCGTTGTCGGCGATGAGCGAGACGTCCTCCGGTACCCGGAGTTGTTTTTGCGCGAGGAACTGCTGCACCGCCATGTAGAGCGGCACTTCGTTGATGATGAGCGCCGTCGGAGGCGTCACGCGGAAGAGCGAGGACAGCAGGTCGTGGAGCCCTTGCGGCGTCTCGGTCCAGTCGGGCAGGTTGAAGTCGCCGGCCGACACGCCCGCGGCCTTGAGTTCAGCGAGGAAGGCCTGCTCCGGCTGGCCGGGTTGAGGGAGCCGGCGCGGCTTGCGGCAGAGGTTGACGATGCGCCGGTGGCCGAGCTGGAGCAGGTGCTTGGTCGCCGCCGTCGCGGCGGTGGCCATGTCGGGTGCGACGCTGGCGATCGGGACTTCATTGGAGCGCCCGAAGATGGCGAGGGCGGGGAAGGGCTGGTCGGCGAACCATTCGATGACCGGCTTGGAGCCGCCGAAAACAATCCAGGCGTCGGCTTCTTCGCTCTCGACGTAACGAGTCACACGGGCCCGGTCGTGGTGGAGGGACTTCAAGGTCTCCGTGGAGAAGAAGACATTCAGGCCCGCATTCTCCAAGCGGTGGCGGATCTCCTGGATGAGCTGTTGCACCTTGGCGTTCTCATCGGCCAACGGTTCGTAGAGCAGCAACCCGATGCGGAAGGTGTCCTTGGTCCGCGGGGCCTTGGCGACCACTTGGCGCGAACGCTGGTCGGCGCTGAGCGCCACGAGCCCTTCCTTTTCGATGAGCCGGAGGGAGGCGCGCAGGGTATGGGTCGAGACCCCGAGTTCTTGCGACAGTCGGACGACTCCCGGGAGGCGGCCTTTCCAGCGACCTTGGCGGATGCCATCCCGCAGATGCTGGGCAGTCTGCTGGGCGATGGAGAGCCGGCGGAAGGTTTTCATGACGGTGGACGGGCAGTAGGGAATTTATTGCCCCCTTGAGTGGGGCGCAAGGGTGACCCCTAGGGAATCGCAGGGGCTGTAGGGGGAAATCTTTGCCCTAAGCAGCGGCTGGTGCAAAGCTATTGCGGACTGCGGGGGGGATTCCATCGTGGGGTCACCCCATTTTATGCGTCTCCTCTGCATCCTGTTGGCTGCCTGCCTCGGTCCGTTCATGCCTCTGCAGGCGGAGGACTTCTCCGCATGGTCCGGTCATGGCAGCGTGTGGCTGCTGACCGATAGGGACGGTGCCGACCTCTCGGCGACGGCGGTGGTGAAGGAGTTTCCGGTGGTGCTGCGTCTGCATGGCGACACGTTTCCGTTCGCGTCGGTCCAAGCCGATGGCGCTGACCTGCGGGTGACGGATGCATCGGGCCGCTCGTTGGCGCTGGAAATCGAGTCCTGGGACAAGGCCGCCGGCGAGGCTGTCGTCTGGGTGCGCGTCCCGGAGATCCGCGGCGCGACGCGTCAGGAACTCAAGTTGCACTGGGGCAACCCACAGGCCAAGACCGTCTCCGATGGTTCCAAGGTATTCTCGCGTGATAATGGTTACCTCAGCGTTTGGCACATGGGCCAAGAGGTGAAGGACGCGGTCGGAACGTTGCCGTCCAAGGTCGTCGGGACCAAGCCCATCGAAGGCCTCATCGGCGGGGCTCGGTCCTTCGCCGGGAAGGAAGGCGTCTTCAGTGGCGACAAAATCACGGGTTATCCGACGGACGCCTCCAGCCACACGACCTCGGCCTGGATCAAGCCCACGCGCAGCAATTCGACCATCATCGCTTGGGGGAACGAGGCCGGCGGTCGCGGCAGCAAGGTGCGGTTCCAGCTGCGGGCTCCGCAGCACCTGCACATCGACAGCAATTTCTCCGACGTCGACGGGCCGTCGAACCTGGCGCCCGACGAGTGGCATTACGTCACGCATACCTACGATAAGAATGACGGCCGGCTCTACCTGAACGGTCAATTGGACGGCAAGGCCAGCCCGACGCTCAACATCAAGTCGCCCGCCCGCCTCTGGATCGGCGGCTGGTACGATGTCTATAGCTACGAAGGCGAAATGGATGAAGTGCGCGTCTCCTCGGTCGCGCGTTCGCCGGACTGGATCAAGCTCGAGTACGCGAACCAAGCGAAGAACCAGTGCTTGGTCGGACACGTCGTCACGCAAGGTGGCGAGGTGACCCTCACCGCGGATCGTTTGGTCCTGAACCAAGGCGAAACCGTCACCTATAAGGCCAACGTGCCCGGAGCCTTGTCGGTGAGCTGGACGGGCGCCCAGGGACAACTCATCGCGGGCCGCACCGGCTTCAGTGAGACCGTGGATCTGCTGCCTCCCGGGAAGGCGGAGTTTCGTGGAACTTGCCGGCTGTGGGCCGTCCTCCCGCAAGGCGTCATCGAGAAGTCGGTCGAGGTGACCTGGAAGCGCGTCTTCCCGGAGCCGGTCCTTAAGTTGAACGCGGCCGAGGCATGGGACGGACGCACGGAACTCCGGCTGAGGCTGGATGTGGTCAATGGTGAGTCACTGACGGCGCTGAAGGACGGTCAACGTAACTACCGCTGGAAAGTCAGCGGCGTGCCGGTGATTTCCGAAGTCGCTGGGGATACGTTGATTCTCAAGCGCGCGATGGGTGCCGGCCGTTTGAACATCGCGGCTTTCTTTGACTCACAGCGAGCCGGTGGGGCGAGGTTAGCCACGGAGGTCGAGGTTGCGGAGCAGCCGCTGGATTCTTGGCGGGCCCGTCCGGAGCCGGAATCGGAACTCCCCGTGGATGGTCAATTTTATGCCCGGGAGGGCGATGGCTTGGGTAAGCTCTACTGTAAGGGCACCTTGGCCACGGAGGCGCAGAAGGTGATCCTCAAGCTCTATGCGGACGACAAGCTTGTCGACGAAGCCACGCAGGTGCCGCAGGCCGGGAAGGGTTACCGCTTCGTGCAGACGCTCAAACCCGGCCTCATTCGTTACCGCGTGGAGTTACTCGCCGACGGTAAGCCCGTGCATGCCGCGTCCGACCTCGTCTGCGGGGATGCCTTCATCATCCAAGGTCAGTCGAATGCCGTCGCCACGGACTTCGGGAAGGAGAACCCGCTTCAGCCCAACCCGTGGGTACGGACCTTCGGCGCGACGGATGGCAGTCCCAATGGTTCCCGCCAGAAGTTGTGGGGGCCGGCGGAAGCCCGGGCGCGCGGTGGCCGTTTGGAGATTGGCTACTGGGGTATGGAACTCGGCCGACGCCTCGTCGAGTCGCAGCGCATCCCCATCTGCCTGATCAACGGCGCCGTCGGTGGTACCCGCATCGACATGCACCAACGGGACGCCGCCGACCCGACCAATGCCGCCACCATCTATGGTCGATTGCTTTGGCGGGTACGCGCGGCCGGACTCGACCACGGCATTCGCGGTATCCTTTGGCATCAGGGCGAAAACGACCAAGGCGCCGATGGTCCTGATGGTACCTTTGGTTTCGTGCACTACCGGAAGTATTTCGACCAGATGGCGGGTTCGTGGCGCCAGGATTACCCGAATGCCCAGCGCCTGCACCTCTTCCAGATTTGGCCGAAGTCCTGCGCCATGGGCATCAATGGTTCCGATAACTACCTCCGCGAAGAACAACGGAAGCTGAAGGCTGCCTACGCCTACCTCGATGTCATGCCCACCCTGGGCATCCGCCCGCCGGGCGGTTGTCACTTCCCGGCGGCGGGCTATGCGGAATTCGCCAAGCTCATGACCCCGCTCATCGAGCGCGACCACTATGGCGTGAAGAACGTCCAGACCGTCTCCGCCCCGAACATCCTTTCGGTGGAACGCGTCGGCGACAAGCCGGACGCCGTCGTCTTGACCTTCGACCAGCCTGTCGTCTGGCGGGATGATTTGGCCTCGGAGTTTTCGTTCGAGGTCGGCACGGGTTTTGCGCGGCTGCCTTCTTCGGTCAAGGTCGTCGGAGGTTCCGCGCAGGGCTCGACCCTGACCCTGCGTCTCAGCGAAGGCCTACCAGTGGGTAGCTCGATCAGTTACCTCGACAGCAAGAACTGGAGCCAGGACCGCTTGCTCATGGGGGCGAACGGCCTTCCCGCGTTGACCTTCCGGTCCGTGCCCATCCGGTGAGCCTGGATCGCGGTTGTTCCTTGGCGCTCGCGGCCGCAGTCATGGCGTGGACCGCTCGGCACCGCTACTGGCCGTTGGGATGCGCCTCTGCGACCGCGACCATGCCGCGCGAAGTCAGCGGTTGACCGGCACGAAATACTCGAAGTAGCCGATCATCATCTCGTCGTAGGTCTGGGGGCCCCAGCGCACCAGTTTGGTCGGGTCGGGGTTGGACTTATTGTCGGCGCTGTTGTCGAAGATCGCCGTGAGTTTGACCGTGCTCCCGCGAGGTAGGACGCGGGGTTGCTTGAGGTCGTAACGAAGTTGCCAGTTGAAATCGTAGTTTGGCAGGTCGAGCAAGGTCTCGGTTCGACCATCAGGCGTCGTCAACTCGAACTTGAAGGCCTTCCCGCGGACGTGCATGTGGGCGAGCAGGCTCGTGACCGGGAGGTCGACCGGGACGGGACGGGTGATGGTCTCGACATGGTTGGCGGCCCCCGGCGGAATCTTGAGCCGGACGTTCGGCACAGCCACGGTTCGCATCTCGTACTTCGGTGGAGACTTGGCGAAGATTAGGCCCAGCCGGAGCCTTTCCTTGGTCGCGGTGCCGTTGGGCGTATAGTGGATCTGAAAGTTTATCCTGGCGCCGGCGGGTAGCTTGCGGGCGAAGCCGACGGGGTAGACGTGGGAGCCGTTCCCGGGGACGTAGGCTGCCCAGTAGCTTTCGGTATCCGCGACCTTTTCGTCCTTCTCGTGCACCGTGACGATCACGTGGTGCACGACGTCGCGGGCGGATGGCAGGATTTCGAGGGCCGCGACCCAGCGGTCTTCGGTCAGCGTCGTCTGCACCACGTCACGCTGATAGGGGAGATAACCCGTCGCCTTGATGTCGTAGGCTTTGCTCAAGGGGATGATCAGATCCGGCTGACCGATGGACCATTCCGTCGGATAGATGAGCCGGCGCGGAGCTTCCGCGGGGTCGCCGAGCGGACGGTCCGGGGACTCGATCCAAGCGATCAAATCGGACTTATCGCGTTCGCTGAGGGAGCAGTCGTTGGCCCACGGGTTGGGCTTGCCAGGGGCCTCGGGAGCGGCGAACCAGGGCGGCATCAGGCCTTGCGAAACCACGCGGCGAATGACCCTCGTACGGTCTTTGACCCCGGTGAGGCTATCGAGCGCGAAGGGCGCGATCCCGCCGCCGTGGTGGCAGCCGACGCAGTTCTGTTGGAGGATGCGGGCGACGTCGCCGTAGTAGGTCACCTTGGTCGGCGCGCCGGAGGTTTGGGGTCCGAGGTCGAGTTCGCAACCCGGGGCCGAGGTGGCGGCGGTGACCACCGCGCGTCCGCCGAGCAGGTCGCTGACCGCATTCTTAAGGAAGTTCTGGCGTGGCGTATCGCGATTGTAGTTCGTGCCGTATTGGTCGTCGAGGGCTCCGCGGTAGAGCAGGGTGCGTGTCGCATCGAGCAGGAAGACCTCCGTCGTCGTGCGTGCGCCCAAGATGCGGGAGAGGGTCGAATCCTTGTCGTGGACGTAAAGTCCGCGGTAACCGGCCGCCTGGAGCTGCGCCTGGATTTCGGCGGAAGTCTCGCTGGCGTATGGGTTGACCAAGATGAGCGCGAGCCCTTGGGCCTGCAGCTCGGCGTCCAGCGCGACGAGGCTGGGCAGGTAGCGTTTGCTGACCGGGCAAGTGCTGCTGGTCATGGCCACGACCAGGCCCTTGTGGCTTTTGAAAGAGGATAGTCGGCGCTCCTGTCCACCAAGGACGGTGAAGGTCCCGTCGTTAACCAAGCGTCCGATGCCGAGGTCGCCGGGCTTTTGGATCAGCGGTCCGGGGGCCTTGAGGGCGGCGAGCTCATCGGCGGGCACGCTGGTCGTCACGCCGGAGACCTGGCGGTACTCCTCGTAGGTGATGACGCCGTCGCCGTTGCGATCGAATTTCGCGAAGATCTTGGGAAGCGGGAATTCGGCGGAAGTCACCTGGCCGTCGCCGTTGCGGTCATAGCGTCGGAAGACGGCGTCACCGGCCGCGTCTTGGGCGAGCAGCGTACCCATCCAGAGCAGACCTAGCAGCGTCGACTTCATGCCAACGGACGTTCCTCAGCGAGCCGGGGCTTCTTGGCCGCGCCGCGGCTGCGGCTGTTCGTTTTGGCGTGCGCGCATCTGTTCGCGGAAAGCGGCGATTTCTTCGGGGGTCGGGGCGGACCCATTTGATCGGATCGGGTTCCGGATGGCGCCGGCCCTGCGCATCTTTTCGAAGATCGGAGCCAGCGAAGGGTCTAGCTTCAGGGCGGCGGCTTCGGTCAGCTCACGTTCTTTGCGCGCCGTTTCTTCAGCTTCCTTGCGGGCCTTGAGGGCGACCTCGCGGGCTTCTTTGAGGTCCGCGTGGTCCTTCAGCTTTTCCATGGTCGCCTGCAGTTTGTGTTGCTCGTCAGGCGTCAGGCCATTCAGGCGCCGTTGGACCTGATTCTGCGGCTGGGTGTTCGCGTTGATACCACGTCCGCTCTCGTTGGGGGTGCCTGAGCCATTACCGAAGGGGGTCTGGAGATTGCGACCCGGCACGACCGGCTCTTGGCCCGGATTGCCCGGGATGAAGTCAGGCTTGGGCGGGGTGGGGCCGTTCTGGCCGCCTTGGGGCGGAATGTAGACCCAGCCGCTCAGTGGCGGAACGGTCGGAGTCCGGTCGACGTTCGGTCGCTGGAGGCGGGGGGTGTCGCCGGTGTTGCCTTGGCCGATGGCGCGGTCGCGCTGGGGGCGCTGCACCGCGGGCTGCGGGTCGCGCGGCGGGGTGTCGCCCCGGGGGGCGTCGGCGGCGGCGAGCAGGGTGGCGGTGAGGAGCCAGCAGGCGAGGGGCGTGGGGTTCATATGTACAATATAACAACGACCGCCCGGGGAAGTTGCGAGGAAGGAAAGAGGTTTGAATGCCCCGGGCACTGCCTAAAGATGCGGTCCTTCCCATGCGCCCCCTTTTGTTCCTCGGCCTCTTGGTCGCCCTTGATCCCTTGGTGGCCGCCGAGCCCGCGACCCCGGCGCGTAAACCCAACGTCTTGTTCATCGCCGTCGACGATATGAACAACGACCTGGCCTGTTATGGACATCCGTTCGTGAAGTCCCCGAACATCGACCGTCTGGCGGCGCGCGGGGTGCGTTTCGACAAGGCCTATTGCCAGATGCCGTGGTGTTCGCCGAGCCGGGCTTCGCTGATGACGGGGCTGCGACCGGACACCACGCGGGTGATGGATCTCAATTATGATTTCCGCCAAGGCTTGCCGAACGTCGTCACCTTGCCGCAAGCCTTCCGCAACGCCGGTTACTACGCGGCCCGCGTCGGCAAGATCTACCATTACGGCAATCCCGGTGACATCGGCACGAGCGGCTTGGATGATGCCGCTTCTTGGCAGGAAGTCGTGAATCCCGCGGGGCGCGATAAGACGACCTTGGAGCGGGACATCCTGATCATGAAGCCGACGGCGGGTCTCGGCTCGTCGATGTCGCTCCTGGCGGATAAGACGGGCAAGGACGAGGATCATACCGATGGCAAGGTCGCGACCGAGGCCATCAAGCTCCTTGAGGCGCACAAAGATAAGCCCTTCTTCCTCGCGGTCGGTTTCTACAAGCCGCACTGCCCGTGGGTGGCGCCGCAGAAGTGGTTCGACCTGTACAAGCTGAAGGATGAGGTCCTGCCGGCGATCACGCCGGAATGGAAGGCGACCGTGCCGGACGTGGCGTTGGCTTCGACCAAACCCTGGCCTTACAGGGGCGTGACCGCGGAAGAGGCCCGGCAGTGCCGCCTCGCCTACCACGCCACGATTTCCTTCGTGGATGCGCAGATTGGTCGGGTCGTCGACGCCTTGGAGCGCTTGGGTCTAGCCGACAACACCATCATCGTCTTCTGGAGCGACCATGGTTACCACCTGGGCGAGCACGGCCTCTGGATGAAGCAGAGTTGCTTCGAGGAATCCACCCGCGTCCCCTTGATCATCGTCGCGCCGAAGGCTGTCGCCGGAAAGGCCAGCCCGCGAACCGTCGAGTTGGTTGACTTGTATCCGACGTTGACGGATCTCGCCGGCGTGGCCGCGCCCGCCGGGCTCCAAGGCGTCAGCCTGCGCCCGCTCTTGGCGGATCCGGTGGCGGCGTGGAATCGTCCGGCCCATTCGCAAGTCATCCGCGGGGGCATCAATGGCGTGCAAGGCTACACCATCCGTACCGAACGCTGGCGTTATACCGAGTGGGAGGGAGGGGCTAAGGGCGTCGAACTCTATGACCATGCCACCGATCCGCAGGAAATGCAGAACCTCGCGGCGGATCCGGCGCATATGAAGACCATCAGTGAGCTTCAGGCCCAGCTCCGTGCCATGCATCCGGTGAAGGTCCCGGGTGGGAAGGCCCTAAAGCCGCACAAGGAGGGGGCGGGGAAGTAGGCCATCCCGCGGCATCGCCCACGCGACCGCCAAGTCGTGATGGGCGTTCGTGGCGGACGAACCTCCGCCTGAAGTCACATCATTTCAGCGCCTCGGTGAGCAACGGGGTCCAGATGTCCTGGCCGTTGACGCTGATCGGCTGCTTGGGTGCGAGGGTGGAGGCCCCTTCGGTCTTGAGGATCTTGTTCTTCGCGAGGTCGATGGTCGCGGACAGGCCGAGGCCCGACAGCGTAGCCACGTCGCCCTTCTGGAGGAACACGGTCGTCCCGGGCCAAGCTTGGGCGAAGGCCTTGAAGCTCGCCTCGTCGGGCGTCGCCGCCACCTCCGCGAAGAAGGCGCAAACGCCCTTGCCCGGGTGTGCGCCGACGCCGTGTTCTATGGTCAGGCGGGCGGCCTGCTGCTGGTCGCCGTCGCGGTGGTAGCCGATGGTCGGAGATTTCGATTTGCCGTCGCCCGAAGGCGTGCCGGCCGAGAACTTCATGGCGAGCGTCACGCCTCCCTTGCGGAGGAAAAGTAGGCTGGGGTTCGGAAGCTTGCCCGGGGAAATCTCTTGTCCGGTCCGGTCGCAGACTTGGGCGTCCGCCGGGAAGACGAGGTGTGACCAGAGGCCTTGCAGTTCGGGCATGGGCCGCAGGTGCTTGGGCTTTTCCGTGTCGTCGCCCGCGAGCAGCAGGGCCCGGCCCTTGTTCTGCAACGTCACGAGGGAAGGGCGCAGGTGGAGCGCCTTGTTGTGGCCGTTGCTGTCGGGCTCCTTTTTGACGCCATACGGGTCGTTGCGGGACTCCATGACGAAATAGACCATCGTCGAACGACGGTTGCCCGGGAACTGCAGGGCGAAGACCTTGTCATCGTAGGCCTTGCTCGTGCCGCAGGTTCCGAGCGAGAACTCCTTGGTCACCCAGTGCGTGGCGGTCATGCCGGGGCCTTGGCCCCAGCGTTGGATGACCTCGCGGGGTAGGGTGCGGCGTAGGCCGTCGGTCCACTCCTTCGGGGCGAGCCAACTCCGCGAAGCCGCTTCAGCGCCGAGGACATCGGGTTTGGTCGCAGGAATCCAGCCGTTGGCGGCCAATTGGGTGTCGGTGGCGCCGATACCTTGGAGGTAGTTGTAGTCGCGGCTATGGGAGCCCCCGAGGCGCTGGGCGGGCTCGAACCAGTTCACGGCCACTTCGGTCCAGAAGAGCCGGAGCAAGCTCCGTCCGGTCGCCTGGTCTTGGGGGGCGCGTGCGAGCTTCACGAGTTGGGCCGCGCAGTCCATGTCGATGCCCGTGTAGGTCGTGCTGTTGTACTCCGTGATGCCGTTGGTCTGGGTGTACGTCAGGAACTCCTTGAGGTTGGCGCGCCCTTGGGCCGTCAGCGCCGCGTCATCGAGGGTTTGGCCAAGCAGCACCAGGTTGCAGGCCTTCATCAGGTAGATATTGGTGTAGTTCGTCCGCACCGTCTGGCGCAAGGAGCCTTGGGCCGCATCGGTCAGCAGGCGCTTGAGCTCCGCGGCGTTGGCGGCGTCGAGCTTGTCGCCGTGGGCGAGCGCAAGCACCAGCAAGTTCTGGCAGACGAACTGCACGGCGTTGCGATCCTTGACCTCGGGTTGGCCGCGGTACCAGCGGAAGTTGCCGAAGTCGGCGTGCCCGGGGCGCAGTTCCTGTTGCGAGCGAAGCGTCGCCAGCGCTTGGGCGACCTTGGCCGGGGTTTCCCCTGCGGCGGTGGCCTCGAGCGCGTAGCGGGCGAGCTCGCGCGCGGACAACCGCTCGCCGGCCTTGGCGATGTTGGCGAAGGCGCCGTCGAGGCTGCGCTGCTGTTCCTTGGTGGGTGCGGCGAGCAGGCAGGAGGCGAGCAGGCAGGGCAGGAGGGTGGACAGGCGGAACGGCATGCTCCACCCATAGACCGATTATATAATCTGTAAAAGCCAATCCAGCGTTGCGGCACGGAGCTCATTTCCTTGCACTGGACCATGGCCTCCGAACTCATCCATCTCGCCCGTGCCGGCCAGGAGTACGGCACCTGTGCGGCAGCGGATTTGGCGGCGCGGCTGGCGGCCGGCGAAGTCTTGGCGACGGACCATTATTGGCGTCCCGGCATGAAGGACTGGGCGCCCGTCGCCGCTTTCCATGCACCGCGCCCGCCGTTGCCCTTCGCCCGTCCGGCCGATAAGCCAAGCAACTTCTTCGACGACCTCTTCAGTCGGGAAAGCAAGGTGAAGGGACTCCAATTGTTGTGGGACAAGCTCGCGGCGTCGCCCCGCGAATGCCTGCTCTCGGAGGCGGACCTCGCCGTCATCACCACGCAGGTCGGGTATGACGTGCGCAAACGCTGCCAGGAAGAGTTGAAGCAGTGGTATCGGCAGGCGCTGGCGAGTTACCTGGCGGACCGCCTGTTCGTTCCGGCCGAGAAGGTCAACCTCGAGAACCTCGTCCGGAGCTTCGGTTTCGACCCGGGAACGGCCCTGGCGCTGCATCGCGCCGAGTTCGAATCCTATTACGCCGTCGGCGCGATGACCTGTCTCATGCGAGCGGGCACGCCCGAGGAGAAGGCGCGGCAACTCGACGTCCTCGCCCGGGACGTCCCCTTGCCGCCATCCGTCGTCGCGGAAGCCAA
>SXGQ01849732.1_pt1 | contig 13699 bp, 12 predicted proteins | sample 3178371 | NCBI WGS metagenome assembly SXGQ01 (sample SAMN11356859, study PRJNA531348) | freshwater metagenome | isolation source: freshwater sample F1-20 | place: China: Fuxian Lake, Yuxi | collected 2017-12-25
TGCCGCCTCAAGCGAGAGCCATACGGGCCATTACCTCGGACGTGTCCTGGCTCGTCAGTCTGTATTAGGGCAAGCCAATCAGCCGTAATTGCACGGCTGACATACTTGCGCACTGACCAGACTCGCGCAGCGGCAAAACAGAGTCGCAGGCCTGGCCTTCGGCAAAGGCGCCGGCTTCAAAAGGGCGCCCGATATCAGCCTCGCGTCCTGGAGGGCGCGTGCCATCCCAACGCCCCCAAGAAATTTTGACGCGCGTGGACTGTCGGCATCCCCCTTGTGTTTGGCCGTCGCAGGCATTGAGTAATGCAGTGAGTGCGGCGCCAGCCGAAGGGTGGCCGCACACGGCAGCTTGAGCCTGCATGATGCCACCGCCCTCAACCGTCCCTTGCTCAGACACAACAGACGCCAACCAGCCTGGCGCACAGGTGCTTTCGACTGCAACTTGAGGCGGAGGCCGGCTGCTGGTGCGCTGAAAGTACGCAGTGACCTGACTACTTGCCTCTTGCCCGGCACGTGTATCGGCAAAGGCCAGGATACATTGATCACCCGACGCCGCTGGCTGACAAACCTGCACGAGCGCTAGCTGATTCGAATTGTTGCCCCGCGCGAGCCAGACACCAGAACTGCGGCGCCAGTTCCAGGTGTAGCTGCACCCGCTGCCTGTGGCGTCGTTTGCGTGGCGGCGTTGGCTGCCTCGAGCGAGACTGGCGCGATTTCGGTCGACCGCTGGAGAGCGATAGGTGTCGCCACAGGAGCAGCGGCCGCATTAGGTGCCGCATTATTGATCGGCGCTGCAGGCTGAGAAGAGCAAGCCGATAAGACGCCAAGCGTGGCGCACATGGCAGCCAAAAGAATGGGTTGCGTGAGGCGCATTATGAAAACTCCTTGGTTAATCAAACTGTTCGCCCATGCGAAACAGGCGGTGATGCTCGCGAATCGCATAACGATCGGTCATTCCTGCAATGTAATCTGCAATCGCACGAGCCTGCCGCATCTCGTCATCATGGCGATAGTCGGGCGGCAACAATCTGGGCTCGTGTACAAAGGCACGATACAGCTCGCGCACAATCCGACGCGCTTTGTTGGTCATGCGCATCACTTTGTAATGACGATATAGATTCTCAAACAAAAAAGTCTTCAGGTCATCCGCTTCTTGCCGCACTGCGCTTGAAAACGCCACGAGCGCGCCGCTGCGTCGCGCAGCGTCTGCGTCGGCGGGTGCAGCGACGGCGAGCTTGGCCGCCGTTGTCTGCGTGACATCGGTGATCAATGTGTTGATCATGCTGCGAATGGTTTCCGCAATCACACGCCGTGGCGCGAGCCCAGGCCATTTTTTTTCTACTTGCGCATAGTGTCGGGCAAAGATCGGCACCGCTTGTAATTGCTCGACTGTTAGCAGGCCTGAGCGCAAGCCATCATCGATATCGTGATTGTTATAGGCGATTTCATCCGCCAGATTCGCGAGCTGTGCCTCAAGCGAGGGCTGTGTGCGCTCAATGAACCGCTGACCCACATCCCCCAAACGTTTCGCGTGTGTAAGCGAGCAGTGCTTGAGCACGCCTTCACGGGTTTCAAAACAAAGATTGAGTCCATTAAAGGCCGCGTAGCGTTCTTCGAGTTCGTCTACGACGCGTAGGCTCTGAAGATTATGTTCAAACCCTCCCGCGTCTGGCGCATATTCGCGCATGCAGGCGTTGAGCTCATCTTGCCCAGCATGACCAAACGGGGTGTGGCCCAGGTCGTGCGCCAACGCAATCGCCTCAGTTAGATCTTCGCTAAGGTGAAGGCTGCGCGCCAAGACGCGCGCAATCTGCGCGACTTCGAGTGAGTGCGTCAGGCGTGTGCGAAACAAGTCGCCTTCATGATTGATGAAGACCTGCGTTTTGTATTCCAGCCGACGGAATGCACCTGCGTGAATAATCCGATCGCGATCGCGTTGAAACTCGCTGCGATTACTCGGTGCTGGCTCTGGGTGACGCCGTCCACGGCTTGACTCTGGGCGACACGCGTATGCAGCAAGCTCTAGTGTCGGTTCCGACATCGCTACTCCAGGAGATGACTTAATCTGTATTGCGCAAAATCACACGCGCTACGGTTTCGGCTGGCGCACCGCGACGAATCGTTTCGCCAATTTGCGGCATCATGATGAAACTGATTTCACCGGCTTCGGCCTTTTTATCACCGCGCATCAACCGCATCCACTCTTCGACACCGCCCAGGCGCGGGCCACGTATCGGACAACCAATCGCCGCGACCAGGGCGCGTACGCGCTCTACATCCGCCACGGGAAAGCCAAACATTTCAGCAGATAGGTCAGCCGCCATCACAAGGCCGCAGCCTACCGCTTCGCCGTGTAGCCAATGGCCGTAGCCCATCCCCGCTTCGATCGCGTGCCCAAAGGTGTGGCCCAGATTCAAAATCGCACGCAAGCCGGTTTCACGCTCGTCTTTTGAGACGACCCACGCTTTGTATTCACATGAACGACGAATGGCGTCAGCTAACAACACAGGGTCGCGCGCGCGCAGTCCCGTTACATTTTTTTCGCACCAGGCAAAAAACTCTGCATCCAGTATCAGGCCGTACTTGATCACTTCAGCCAGGCCCGCGGACATCTCACGGTCAGGCAAGGTGTTGAGTACGTCCGTATCGATTTCAACAGCGGTCGGTTGATAAAACGCACCGATCATATTTTTGCCAAGCGGGTGGTTGACCGCCGTCTTGCCACCCACGGAAGAGTCCACCTGGGACAGCAAGGTCGTGGGCACCTGAACGAAGCGCACACCGCGCATATACACGGCGGCAGCAAAACCGGCCATATCACCAATGACACCGCCACCAAGCGCGACGATGACGGTGCGACGGTCAAGCTGCGCGCCGAGCATGGCATCAAAAATCAGATTCAGTGTTTCCCAACTTTTGTACGCCTCGCCGTCGGGCAAAACAATCGGCACAATACGTTTGCCGGTGGCGGACAGGACCTTGGTCACTTGTTCGCCCATCAGGCCCTGAATAACAGGATTGGTGACTAACGCAATGGTCGTCGCGTCAGACGGGATAGATTCCGCCAGGGCATTGAGTCGGCCGCTAGCAATGTGGATGGGATATTTTCCGCCCGGTGTGGCGACGGTTACGGTGTGCATGGTTTGTTCTCACCAGTATGGCTCGCTGCAAAATCAGCCCGCATGCTCTCTGATGAGTTTGCTGGCCGGCTTTGCGCGGCGTGGTCGATGGGTTTGTCGAACTGTTTGAGTCGGTCGACGATCTGAAGGACAAGCTGCCCGACCGACATCGTGCCCGTGTCAAAGGTTAGGTCAGCGACCTCCTGATACAAGGGTTCCCGCGCTTCGAGCAAAGACCGCAAGGTTCCCTTGGGATCAGTCGTCGCCAGTAAAGGACGGTTGCGATCCCGGCTCGTGCGCCGAAAGAGCTCGTCCACACTGGCACGTAAGTACACGACCAGCCCGCGGGTGCGCAAGGCGCTGCGGTTTTCAGCCGCGATTACTGCGCCACCACCGGTTGCCAACACGATGTCGGGACGGACAGTGCAATCATCGAGTACCTGGCACTCGCGCTTACGGAACCCTTTTTCACCTTCGATCTCAAAGATGACTGGAATGCGCACACCACAGCGGGCTTCTAACTCATGATCCAGATCCAGAAAATCACGTCGCAAGGCTCGAGCAAGTGCCTTACCGATCGTGGTTTTTCCCGCCCCCATCATGCCCACCAAAAAAATCGGCGTGTCATGGCCCAGCGCGCGCAAGGGCAGCTCTGGCACAACGCTGTCTACGGCTGCGTGGGGCTCGCTGCGTTGGGGCGACTCGGGCGCGGATTCGTGACTCATAACAGCATTATCCCATTGACCGTCCCGAGACACCAATAGGTTGGGGCAAACCCGCGCAAAACCTTTAAAATGACACGCAATGAGCAAATCAAATCCCCCCCGCGATGACGACGACCTACCAGACGAAAAGCCGAGGGGCTCGTTTCTGGTCAGGTTCCTTCTGAAACTATCCATCTTGTCGGCTGGTCTGGCATTATGCGGCGCCTTGCTGTTTGGAATGGCGATGGCGCTAGCGTGGCCCAACCTGCCAGACTTGAACGCGATGACAGACTATCGTCCGCGCGTCCCCCTGCGCATCTTCACCTCTGACAAAGTGATGATCGGTGAATTCGGCGAAGAGCGTCGCAACGTTCTGCGCTTTAACGAAATCCCCGACATCATGAAATCAGCCGTGCTGTCGGCCGAGGACGATCGGTTTTATCAACATGGTGGTATCGACTGGCTTGGCGTCGTACGGGCTGGTTTGACCAACCTGATTTCTATGCAAAAGTCACAAGGTGCCAGCACAATCACGATGCAGGTCGCGCGTAACTTTTATCTGTCCTCAGAAAAGACCTATTCGCGTAAATTCTATGAGCTACTGCTGACCTTCAAAATTGAAGCTAGTCTATCGAAAGACCAGATTCTTGAGCTTTATCTAAACCAAATCTATCTCGGCCACCGCGCCTATGGTTTTGCCGCGGCCTCGCGCACCTATCTGGGCAAATCACTATCTGATGTCACCCCAGCCGATGCAGCGCTACTGGCGGGAATTCCGAAAGCGCCTTCGCGCTTTAACCCGATCGCCAACAAGCCACGCGCCGTGCAGCGCCAGCGCTACGTATTGGGACGCATGCATTCGCTGGGCTACTTGACTGATGCGGAATACAAGACGGCACTGGCGCAGCCGATTATCCTCAAATCCGCAGAGGGCACGCCTGCAGGAGGGTATGCGGTGCATGGCGAGTACGCTGCCGAACTCGCACGTCAGCTGATGATCAGCGTATACCCAGACAATGTGTATTCGCGCGGTCTTAATGTCTACACGACGATTCACTCTAAAGACCAAGAGTGGGCCTATCGGGCGCTGCGTGAGGGTGTGTTGGACTACACCCGCCGTGCGCCTTATCCAGGTCCCGAGGCGCAATTGACGCTGCCGGTTGGTTTGGAAAGAGACCCGGCTAAGTTTGACGAGTTTTTAGATGGCGTGTTTGATAAGCATCAGGATCGCACCGAAATGCTTATTGGTGTCGTGCTGTCTGTTGCGCCCAATGAAATCAAGGTAGCGCGCAGCGCGAGTGAAGTCATCACTGTGAATGACAAGCGTGCGCTTGGCGTGATTGCACGTGCGTTGAATCCCAAGGCCCCCGCAAGTTTAAAGATTCAGCGTGGCTCGGTGGTGTATTTACACAAAGCACCTGAGTACTGGGAAATCTTGAATTTGCCAACCGTGCAAGCAGCGTTTGTCTCAATGACGCCGCAAGACGGCGCCCTGCGCGCGATGGTCGGAGGCTTTGACTTCTACCATGGCAACTTCAACCGTGTCACACAAGCGTGGCGTCAACCAGGCTCGTCGTTTAAACCCTTCATTTATGCAGCCTCACTTGAGCGTGGCTTGACACCCGGCACCTTAATTTCGGATCAGCCGTTTGAATTGACTGCGGAACAAACGGGCTCAGGTAAAGCGTGGACACCCAAAAACTACGGGGACCAATACGACCAGATGCTCTCCATGCGCGAAGCCATTGCGCGGTCAAAAAACATGGTGTCGATCCGCATCTTGCAATCCATTGGGCCACAATATGCGCAAGAATATGTTTCGCGCTTTGGGTTTGATAAGTCACGTCATGCGGCTGTGTTGCCGATGGCCTTGGGCTCGGGTTCGGTTACACCCATGCAGCTCGCGACTGGTTTTTCAGTATTTGCAAACGGCGGCTATCGCGTGACGCCTTTCCTGATTGATCATGTTACGGATGCAACCGGTCAGACTCTCATGCGCGCCAAACCTGTGATTGCTGGGGATTCCGCAGCCCGCGCCATTGATGCCCGCACTGCCTATGTCATGGACGATATGCTGCGTGGGGTGGCAACCTCTGGTACGGCGGCACGTTCGCGCCAAGTACTCAAACGTGGGGATCTTGCCGGCAAGACTGGCACGACCAACGATTCGGTTGATGCTTGGTTTGCAGGCTATACGCCCCAACTAGTCGGCGTAGCCTGGCTGGGCTACGACCAACCAAAATCCTTGGGTTCGCGAGAAACAGGGGGAGGTGCTTCGCTTCCGATTTGGCTGGGCTACATGCAAAATGCTCTCAAGATCTTCCCCGAGCAAAAGCGTGGTCCTTTGCCCGAGGGCTTGATTTCTGAAGGTGGAAATCTTTACTTCAAAGAGTTTCCAGCCGCGGAGTCCGTCAAGCGCCTTGGGGATCCCAATCAGGACTCGCTTGGCGACTTTTTAAATAATCTCGGTGGAAACCGGGGTGGGTCAGGTCGTCGCCCAGACCCGGGGGGTTGATCCCTCCCAAGCACACCAAGAATTACAGCTCGACGGTCAAGGTCTTACCGGTCGCTTCGGAGCAAATCGCAGACAAGGTGTCATGCAAGTCCGTGCCGCCGCGCGTATCTTTCCAGTGGCGGCCATCAAAGCGGTAATGGAAGCCACCGCTGCGCGCTGCGAGCCACATTTCATGCAGGGGCGCCTGGCTGTTGATCACAACCTGGTGTCCGTTTTCAAAAATCAGGTTCAAAACGTTGCCGTTTCGCTTCGTTTCCACATCTAGATCAAGCTTTTCGAACCAGTGGTCCGCTTGGGCTTCTATTGCATCTAGAATGGTGGTTGCGCGTGTATGAAATTCTGTATCGTTCATAATCCTTGTCCTCACGTTTGAGGGAGCCAGCAGTGATCCGCAAAATCGACCTTCCGCGACATGCCCGCATTGCAGCGATGCTTACCCTCTCGGCTTGGGTGGTAGGTTGCGGCTTTAAAGGTCCGCTGTATATGCCAGCCAAGCCTGCGGAGGTTCGCCCCTATGTCAGCCAAGAGTCGATGTACGGTATGCCACCCGACGAAGGCAATTCGGTCATCCCGTTCTTTGACGAGGACCTTGTCTTGACCCCAGCGCCGATCGTGATCGAATAACCCTCTCAATCTCTGATGTCTGTATTGTGCTTCAGAACGTTCGTGAACCCTTCAATACCCATAGCCCCAACATGACTGCTCCTGGATCCAACGCATCGGCCAATGCTCTGGCCACCCCTGCCGGCTCACCTTTTTTTAGTTATCGCAACGGCGCCCTATACGCCGAAGGGGTTTCGCTCGCGGAACTCGGTCGCGCACTAGGTACCCCGCTGTATGTGTACTCGAAGGCTGCGCTTGCAGCCGCCTGGTCGTCCTATCAGGAGGCGATTGGCGCACACCGCGTATTGGTCTGTTATGGGATGAAGGCCAACTCGAACCTGGCTGTGCTCAAAGAATTCGCGCGACTAGGGAGTGGCTTTGATATTGTTTCGGGCGGCGAATTAGCCCGTGTATTGGCCATCGGTGCAGATCCCGCGAAGGTGGTGTTTTCGGGTGTTGGTAAACAAGCGTGGGAAATGCGTGCCGCCCTTGAGGCTGGCGTAAAGTGTTTTAACGTCGAGTCCGTCCCAGAACTCAAGCGTCTCTCGCAAGTCGCCTGCGAAATGAGCAAGACGGCAGCAGTATCTTTGCGCGTGAATCCCGACGTAGATGCACAAACGCATCCGTATATTTCCACGGGGCTGAAAGAAAATAAATTTGGCATTGCCATCGAAGACGCTCCTGCTGCCTATCAACTGGCTGCGTCACTTCCGCGAATCTCCGTTGTCGGTGTGGACTGTCACATTGGCTCACAGATCACGGAGGTCGCTCCCTATCTGGATGCGCTGGATAAACTGCTTAAGTTGATTGATCAGCTAACCAAGCTGGGTATCAAGCTAAAACATCTGGACCTCGGTGGCGGGCTGGGTATTCGTTACGACGATGAGACCCCCTTAGCGCCGAAAGTGCTTCTCGACAAAGTCTTTGCACAGTTAAAGGCGCGCGGGGTTCAGGAGCTTGAACTTGTCCTCGAGCCAGGACGCTCGCTTGTGGGTAACGCAGGGGTCTTGCTCACGACGGTACAGTATCTGAAACACGCTGACGCGCGCAATTTTGCCATTGTCGATGCCGCGATGAATGATTTGATGCGGCCCGCGCTGTACGAGGCCTGGCATGGGGTGTTGCCTGTCACGCCTCGCAACGATTCAAGCGCGCTCTACGACGTGGTCGGACCTGTTTGTGAAAGTGCCGATTGGCTAGCACGGGCGCGGCAGCTGGCTTTGCACGAAGGCGACATGCTTGCAATTGAGTCTGCTGGAGCGTACGGCTTTGTGATGGCAGGCAACTACAACAGCCGTCCACGTGCGGCCGAAGTCATGGTCGATGGCGACAAGTATTACGTTGTGCGCCAACGCGAAAAGCTTGCCGATCTGATTCGAGGCGAAAGCTTCTTGCCCTGAGCGTTATTGCTGTGGTTGCTGCGGCTCAACGAGACCGCAGGTATGTGATCAACATGGGAAGCGTAAGCGACAAACCTGCCACAACAACGAGGACGATGCCCGTCAACGAAGAGAGTGTGGGCATCTGTCCAAACAGGAGCTCGCCGTAGATCACCGCGAGCACTAGCTGGAAGTAATTAAGTGGCGCGAGGCTCGAGGCTGGAACATATTTATACGCATAGATCAACGCGTACTGACCCAGTCCTCCAACCACGCTCATCAAAAAAATCCACGCCCAGTCTGTCGGCGTTGGCCACAGCGTTGGCCAAAAAATTAATGTTGTGACAGCACCAATCCCCAAGCACGTGCTGGCGGCATACACAAAAATTTGTTCGCTATGCACGCGGTGAGAAAGCTTGCGTGTATAGATTTGAACAAGTGCGAAACTCACTGCTGAAATGAGCAGCAACGTCGTTCCGATTAAGGAGATTTCCCCGCTCCCAGGCTTCACAATGAAGAGCATGCCAATCATACCCGCAGCAAGTGCCAGATATTGTTTGAGTCCTACTTTCTCACCGAGCATCATCGGAGCAAAGATCAGGACGATGAGAGGTGACACAAAATAAATTGCTGTTGCCTCAGCAAGTGGCATGTACTGAAGGCTAGGCATAAAGGCCGTGCCAGACACCCCAAGCAAAACTCCACGCAAGAGCAAGAGATTGCGTTCGGGGGGCGCCACCCGAAAGCTGTAACCTCTGATCAACAGAGCGCTAAACGCCAGCACGACGATCACCGTATAGCGTGAAAAGTTCACGAGTGGGGCCGAATAAACATGCACAAGGCCTTTTGCTAACGCATCGAGCGTGGCAAACATCGTGATCGAAAACAAAAAGAAACCGCAACCTTTTAACCACTGCAAGGGCTGAGGAGTTAAAAGTGCTGATTGCGCAGCTGAGGGTGAGGTCATGCGGCTTTCGTCTTTGAAGCGCGGTACAACGGCCACAAGGTCAAGACACACAGCACCCCGACTAGGCCTAGCAAGCCGTAGCTCGATCCATAGCTGCCTAAGGCCCCAGCCAACAAACCAAACATAGCAGGACCGATCATCACACCGAGGAAGGTGATGCACAGTGTGCCGCCGGTAGCAAGGCTCGCTTGCCCAATCGGTGCTTGCCGCGCAATTTCTGCTAAAAATACACCGTTCCAGCCAACAGCAGACGAACCAAAAATTGCAAGGATTGGAAAGAGCAACCAAGGTGAGGAGTCAGGGGTTAGCAGAGCAGTCCCGACACAGCCGATGGTAAGAAGCCCCGCAATCACAATTAGCATCATGCTCGCACCGAGCCAGCGGTCGGCGATATAACCCCACAGCATCCGGCCCGCCACACCGCCCCCTTGGGCGATAGTCAGTGCGCCCCCGGCTGCAACAAGGCTCCAGCCAAGGTCTTCATATAAAAAGGTCACAAGATAGCCTGTCAGCGACATCTGACTAATGGCAAACAAGAACGACATGACCGACAAACTGCGTAGATTGGGGTGCTGAAAAATAAGCTTAAGCGGCAAGACAACACTTGTTGCGAGCGAAGGCTTGACACTTGCATCGCGATCATCGTCAAGGCTGTTGCGCAGCGGTTGGACAGCCCAGGCACAGAGCGCGCACGCCACGCCTGCACAGAGGAATGCGGCTTGCCAACCAATCAGGCTATTGAGCGTGGGTACGAGCGCACCGGCAATGATGCCACCAAGTGGCACCCCAGTTTGTTTAATTGAGAAAACGAACGAAAGCTTTTCTGGTGATGCTGTTTTGATCAACAAGTGTGAACTTGCTGGGGTGATGGGACCGTAGCCTGCCCCAATAAATAACGCGCCAACCGCAATCGTCAACGGATGGGGGTAGGCTGAGAGCAGCAAACCAAACGACGCCAACACTAAACCGATCTGGCTCAGGCGAATCGCACCCCAACGTTTAACGGCCGCACCGCCCAGCAGGGTAGCCACCATTGCCGCAAAATAAACGAGCGCCACGTAGGCGCCCAGATAAGTTGTTGCGATTCCTAAATCTTTGGCTACTGCCGGTGCGACCACCGGCACATTCAGTACTGCCATTGCGACGAGAGCTTGTACAGTCAGTGTTGCAACGAGAACTAGTGAAGGCTTAGGGGGTGTCACAACGCACCCTCGTTACAACGCACCATACGAATGCAATCCAGAAAGAAACATATTGACACCAAGGAAGGCAAAGCCGGTTATCAATAAGCCGACCAAGGCCCAGTACGCAGCCATCGTTCCGCGCAAGCCCTTAAGCATACGCAAATGCAACCACGCTGCATAGTTTAACCAGACGATAAGTGCCCAAGTTTCTTTAGGATCCCACTGCCAATATGCACCCCAGGCGTCTGCCGCCCACAACGCACCGAGAATGGTCGCAACGGTGAAAAAAGCGAAGCCGATGGCGATTGCCCGGTACATAATGTCATCGAGCACCTCGAAGGACGGCAAGCGTTCCGAAATGGGTTTACGAAACAGCAAAATCGTCCCGACGATCACTGCACCGATGCCGAAGTACAACATCCAGGTGACCGACAAGCCCTCGGTGCGAAACACCATCGGTTCTGCCGCAAGCAAGACACCCAGGATAAAAAGAGGCATCAACTTAAGCCAAGAACGCGTTTGACCGTGCTGTTTCACCAGATAGGCAAAACCAACCATTGCCGCTAGCGAAAAGGTACCGTAGCCAATGAAGTTTGCAGGCACATGGATTTTCATCCACCAGCTTTTTAAAGCGGGCACTAAAGGCTGTATTTGATAGGCTTCGCGGGTGAAGGAGTACCAGAGTAGGAATACCACCGCAGAGGTAATGATCAATAAGACAAAGCCGCCTAACGCGCGCGTTGCATAGCGACGCTCGTAATACAAATAAAACAAGGCGGTGACCAAAGAAAAGAGCACGAAAACTTCGTACAGATTGCTCACGGGGATGTGGCCAATATCCGGTCCCATCATATGACCTTCGCGCCAACGCACCAGCATGCCTGTGGCTCCAGAAAATACGGCGCCCCAAGTCAATGCCGTACCAAGCCATGCGGAGGTCGGGCTTGCGAGGCCCAGCCAATAACAGAAGGTGGCGACAACAAACAACGCGCACATCCACAAAATTGCAGACTGCGATGACAACAAATATTTCAGTAAAAACGCCTGGTCCGCACGCGCGATGTCGCCTTGATATAACCAAAGCGCAAGCCCAGCACCAAGCGCCATGGCAACCATCAGGAGGCGAAGCGGTCGCCATAGCCAGCCAAGCCAGGTCAAAAAGGGCACAGTCAGCACGAGAATTACTTTCTCGTAGCTATCCATCGCTTGGCTGTAACGCATCAGGGCGAAACCCGCCCCCGCGGCTAACAACAAGAAAAAGAGTAGGTCAACGCTTGTCGGACGGCCGCGCTCTAGGCGCGATTGGCCTGGGTCAGACAAGTCATCCCAATTGTCTGCAGCGCCGGCGACTGGTTGTGTCATGACAGTATCTCAATGAACAGCGGTTGATGGTATGGGGGTGGATGGGTTTAAGCGGCCAAGCGCTGATTGAAGCTGCTCGAACTCACGATTGAAATCAAGTGTACGCTTTTGAGAGGTCATCGCCGCCAATACACTTGTGCCGCCTGCGTGTTCTGTTGGCCGCAACCATACCCAGATGCGACGATCACGCACGTAGAACATCGTAAAAATACCGAGCACCAGCAACAAACACCCAAGGTACACAATCAGTTTGCCTGGCGTACGACTGACTTGAAAAACACTAGCCTGAACATGGTCAAAAGATTTCAGCGTAAACAAAACGGGGGCTGGATAAAACGCAAGATCTGACAAGGCGGCGACGGCTAGGCGCGACCAGTTTTCAGCCTTTGTCTGCTCTTCAGGAGAATCACCAATCGCTGCAACACCTGCGCGCACGCGCGTTAAACGGTAGAGCTCGGCCACGGATGAAGATAACAAGCGCGCAATAATATCGGCCGCACGCTGCTGCTCGGCTTTCGATACGTTGCGTTCGAGAAACTCAGAAATTGCACCTAGGCCGCCCGAGGCAAAGGTGTCGAGCGCCCGCTCAGCGGAAGTCTGTAGCGCTTTTTGTTCAACTGCTGAGCCACGATAGTTTTGTACAAGATTTGCTGCGGCTTGTTTACGCATCGCAGGATCCGCAAGCGCTGCGCGCAACAGCATGAACTCTTTGACCGAGCCATGGTCGTCTGCCGGGATACGCATATATCTGAATCCGGTCTGACCCTGTTCTTGAACGCCCGCCAAAAATACAGACATCCCATCCAACTCGACGGGCAACATATAGTTGTGAAACAACGTCGTCTGACCGCTCGCGTCTGTTAAGCGATATTCAATACTTGGGCCCACATTACGCAGGTTGGCATTCTTTTTCCCGGCAGCACTGCCGGTGACCGACGCAACATGCTCAGACAACGCCTTTGGTGTTGCGGGCTCACCTGCCGTGAGGTCTTCCACGTTGATCGGGCGCAGTTTAGTAATGTCAGCCTTCACTTCCTTGCCAGGCCCCGCAAAATTAATGTCGCTTGACTGGCCAACCCGCGCTTTAAGCTCAAGCTCGACGATCTTTTCGCCCGTCAGGCTATGTCCGACCAATTCAACTTCACTGCCGCCATCGTCAAAACTCGATTGATAGACGGTAACGCCTTTAAAGTGCAAGGGTTCGTTAACTTCAATCGTGGCATCGAAACTTTTTCCTGTATCGGGATCCGTTACCTCCACCTCGCTGGCGAAACGGCTTGGCATCCCTGTCGAGTAGTAATCAACGATGAATTTTTTTAGCTTAAGGTTAAAAGGTAGCGGTTGCACCAACGCCCCATCATCAACATTGACGACCGCCGTGTCGCGCGCACTTCCCTCAGGCACAAGAACATTCGCGCGATAACTAGGATTGCGTAACGATAAACGGCCCTGCTCCGGCACGTCTGCAATCAACATATTTTCAACAATTGGGGTTTTGCCAAACAACCAGATCTGCAGGCGCACCGGCAATTCGCTATCAAGCAGGCCACCCACACAAATGATGACGATCGCCGCATGCGCGAAGATATAGCCGAGTCGATTACCACTTCCTTTTTTTGCCGCAATTAACACGGCTTCGCCCTCATTGCGTACGTGAAGACCATAGCCTTGTTTTTTTAACCAGACTTGCACGGAACCCGAGGCATTGGAGACGTCTCGCGGCGTTTCGAGCTCAACGCGGTGATGGAACGAGCGTAGGCTGGATGTACGAATTTGCTCTCGGAAGGAGTTGGCTTCCTTGAGCATCTTGGGTGCATTACGCGCCAGGCACAAGGTAGTCGAAGCCACCAAAAAGGCCATTGTCAA
>SXGQ01404328.1_pt1 | contig 13696 bp, 8 predicted proteins | sample 3178371 | NCBI WGS metagenome assembly SXGQ01 (sample SAMN11356859, study PRJNA531348) | freshwater metagenome | isolation source: freshwater sample F1-20 | place: China: Fuxian Lake, Yuxi | collected 2017-12-25
ACCGACATGCATCCACGTAGTTGGAGAAACCAAGTCGGCTCCGTAGACCCAGTTAACACGCTGACGCGTGAACTTTTGCCAGACTTACGCAAAGGTTATGTAATGGTACGAGAAGCGATTGAGCGATTTGAAGTCACGTTGGCTGGAAAAAAAATTGGGGGGAAATTTTGAGCCAACGTCTGGTACTTCTTTTAGGGGACTTTGCAGGGTCTGATAGAGATATAGCCACAATTCTCGGGGAATGGTCAAGTGCCGGTCTTCTGGGAACACTTGCATGGACGAATGTAGCCACAGACAGCTTGAAGCGTCCGATGACGACGTTTAGCGAAAATGGCACTATCGAAAACAGGCAATTGTTTGACCTGCTGACTTCGCGAATTTGGTCGCAGGTCTCGGTTGTCGGAATCCGTCAACAAAATCTAGCGACACTTAGCGCTGAGCGATTTGACGCCGAATACCAACTTCTTCAAATGGTGCAAGATGCTTTCGCTGCGCATAAAGAGCTCGAGTTTCAATCCTTCACGGTGTCGATCGCGGAAGAGAAGGGGCTTGTTTACGAAGCTTTTTCGCCATATTGGAAAATGCATATTCTTCATGAGCCAATTGTGCGCATCGATCAAGCGGTCGCGTCACAACCAATGTGGGATGACCATCGTCACTTACTAGTCTCTCTATTGGCTCTAACAATGTCAGGTGGCTTCGTCTGGCAACTTGGTGCTTTGGCACCTGGCATGGCTGATCAAGTCATTGGCACTCATCGCTCGATTCGAGTTGGGCGTGCTTACCTTCGAGTTGTCAGCGCGGGCCGTCTCACGGATGAAGTTTTGGCTGGTGCGTTTCCAAAATCGGGTCCATGGTCTATTCCGACTGACGTGCCGAATGCACTCGCAGTGCCGCCTGGCACTGTAGTAACGGACAACTTGGTGCAAGGCTTGGTTCAACGGGGCAAATTTACTTATAAGTTGCGGCAAGATCCGAAGCGTGAAAAGCCAAAAAACATGAAGCTGTTGGATGGTCTAAAACTTTTTGGTAAAGAATTTGTCGCTGCGTTAAAGAGCATTCCAACCTCGCTCGTTGAAAAAGTAAAGAGTGACGTTGAAGACTTCATGCAAAAAATCACATTTGGTGACGATGCGTCAGTGCTATTGCGCTTTGATCCAAAGATTGATGACTTAAACCCAGATGACGTACTTGAAGTAATCAAAAATTTGCAGCTCGGCACAACGGTAGATCCGATTAGCGACTCTGAACCGTGGGAAGTACTGCAACGAGTTTCACTAGGCGTAGTTGATGGCGGTCGATTTCCTGAGGGCATAGCTCCACCTGTTCGCGGTTCTAACCGTTTGATTTATACAGACCCTGTGTCTATCGGTCCGGCCCCAGATGATGTTGGCTTTGAAGTCAATCCCTTTGAAGTCACCCTACTGAATCTGCAAGAAACCCAAAGCAAGATTGGACCTATGGCGGTCGGTGATGCTTTAACTCTGAAAACTCATCTCGAAGCTCTGCGTGAACAACTCGCAGTGAAACCGATTGAGTCGAGTAGTTCAGCATCTGAAAAAAAAGCCAAAGCAACCGCAGTTGACACGGCATCAAAAGATAAAAAGAAAGCTGGTCGCATTAAACGTTTGAGAATGCGCATCAAAGAGTTGATGGGAAAACGAAAAGCAAAAAAACTTGCAAAGAAAAGTGCCACAAAACCGACTTCAACCCCAATGCCTCTACCCGCGCCTGGAGGACCAACTGTAGAAGCGAAGTCGGGTGAGAATTTGTCTGATGGTTTATCTGTTGCGTCTGGTTCCCAAGTTGCAGCTGAAACAACACCGCCAGTTCCAAGTTCGGCTGATTCAGTTGACGAGACGAATCGGCATTCGCCGACACACCCCAGCTTTAACGCAAAGGAATACTCACCAATCGGAGTTTTTTATCAGGGTGAGAGACCAGAGATTGTCACGGAATATGCAGAAGCAAATCGTATATGTGAATCTGCTCAGTCGACCTATCAATCTGTTAGTGGGCGATTTGCTAAAAATAAGTCTTGTGATCACTGCGGTACGGCATTTGATCACGGTTTATTGTATTTACATGAGCCGACGAAGAAATTGGTAAGGGTAGGAAATATCTGTGCTCGTAAGTCTTTGCCTGATCCAAGTAGTGTAGATTTGGTTGCGAGTCGGTTGAACGATGTCGAGAAGCGATTTACCGAATGGCTAGTTAAGCGGTCTGGTTCACTCTTGTGGCGCGTCGGTGAGTCAATAGTCTCTGGGCTTGTCATTGCAAGAAAAGATTTAGCAAAGTGTTTGGAAATTTTGGCTTCACGACCCGTATTGCACGAAGAATCAAATAAGGCACGAATTAAGTTTGGCAAGTGGACTCGTCGCGGGCTGTTTTCCGTCGTTCTAGTAATAGCAGCTGCACTTGCAAGTATTATTTTTACACCACTTCCACTTCTAATTGCTGTCTTGATTGTTACGACACATTTTAGCGGTTTTATTATTCGCATGATATTGCTTGCGCGCGATATTGTTCGGGCGCAATACAAGTTTCGCTTGGCGATGGATGAGTACGAGCGTTCGTACTATCAAGCACGGCATAACGTAGAAGAGGTCGTGAGACTTTCGTCAGTGAATGATCAATTTGATGACTGGCAAGTCGTAGTGCGCGAACTTGTTCATTTGCCTTTCGGACGTGAAATTGGTTTTGCAACCACCAAATCAGGAATTGATGACGTCACACGACCACCGGCAATGGTGTTAGGTAAATCACAGCCAGACGAAAAGCAAAGGATGCAGCTGTTTCTGCAAGCTCGTCGCCAAACAATTCATGCTGGCTGGCTCGGTGAGATACTTGACATGCTGAAAGAAGAATGGCGAAGCGACTACGAAAACGCACGCCTTACAACTTCGGCAGACAATATTTTGCCTGAATCTGATAATGCCCCGTCAACAAGTGTTGTGGGTAAGAGACCGTTGTCAGATGTAGATGTTTACTATCCGCGTACGGATTTCCGTCGTCGGGTCAAAGCTGGCGACTTACAGCGTGCACTCGTAACGAAAAAAGCTGAGCAAGTCGCAATCGATCTTCGACAGACAGCATTGGGTCGCTTACTAGCAAAAGTTGAAGTTGCGGGTCTAGGTGCTGCTCTGAGCGGTCAGACGGTCGAAGGCTTTTTAGCCGGTCTTTCGCAGGATTCTGATGTAAAAGTGGCATTTCCACCGGACCTGATTTCGGACAGTCATCCGAATCATAGAATATTTGAGCCAGCTTTAATTTTGCCTGCACCAGGGACCTTCAACGCTGACACGGGCCAGATTCAGGTACAACCAGGTGTTGAACTTACGGCAGCAGCTTGGCGAGTTGAACTTTCTGAAGCGTTAGAGCCATTAGAGATTTTACGCGGTTTCGACACTGCTGTCAAAACAGAAGCGATAGAGCCGACAAGCACGAATAAGCCTCTGAGATTTTAAGGTTGTGGCTGGGTTACTGACTTATATCGCGATTTTTACGATGACTGCGATTTGGATTTTGGGATGGATGGGATTGTCAGTAGTTGTTGGGTCATTTTTTGATCTGCCCTTGAAGACTGTCAGCTTGGTCGGCGCAACTCTCGGACCATTAGGTTTCATGGTCACAATAATGTTAGGAATTTTAGAATCCGGTGGCACAAAAACTTACGAACCTGAAATAGTCAAAGTAAGAGAAGACTTTGATCAATTTGGGGATTTATTCAAGTGAGTGCGATATCGGAGGTTAGTCAACCACGGCTTTTGCTACCAGTCGCTTTAGCTCTGGCTGCAATTCGGGGTAGTTCGCTACCATGGGTGACGATTCGGACTTTTGGTGGTGACCAAAGAAACTATGACCTTACAGATATAAAGGGTGGTATTGGCATCGTCGTGACAATCACGTTTATTGTGATGATCGGTGTGATTGTCGGGGTCTTTAAACGCCTTACAGGAATGACAATTATGAGTCTTGGCGTGGCGGCGTTGGGATGGATGGCTGCCATTTCTGGAATGTTATTGACGCTTTTATGGTCGTTAATCCCATCTGTGAACGTTGCCGGTCTCGATTTAGCCCGAGCAACATTGAGTCAGGGTAGTGGTGTAGTGGTAACTGTGGTGTCAAGTCTTGCTCTTGCATTTATGGTGGTGCGACAATTAGAGCCGGTGCGTTCGTATGCGCCGTCAACACACATTGCAGCTTTGCCGATCATTGTCCTGGTGCCGATTATTACGATTGCCATAAGTATGCACTCAGAATGGTTACGTCTTGGATCAGATGATGCGAAAGTTCAAGCATTGATTGCTGGCGATGCATTATATGGAAGTGGCTTAATTGTGCTCGGGCTATGGCTTTGTGTCGGGCTGTGGATAGGTGCGATGATGATCAACCGATCACTCGTAGTCATGGTCGCATGCGGTCTGACATTTGTAGTCGCTGTGATTGTTGAAATGTATGCGTTACTGGTATGGGCCGGCGGAAATGCGCTTGATTGGCTGGTGCCTGCGAAGCTGGAGCGTTGGACAACAGTTTCAATGGAGCCACAGCTGTTTATTGTGCTGATTGCTGCAGGTTCTGTTGCTCTTATGTCGATACTTGGATTTGTTCCGAGAATTCAGCGTTTGCAGATAAATTTGGGTACTCGCGTTAAGTCGACTTCAGGCTTGTGGTACTCCGATGTTTTGGGTGGATTGGTGCTTGTACTTGTAGTTGTGAGTTTTGTGTTTGATCTAGTTTGATGCAACTGACTTTTAGCCGATCAACTTACGCTGCGATGTTAAGCGCGCAAGTAACTGGAGTTGTCTTGGGTGCTCAAATGTCGGGTGTGTTACTTCGTTTAGAGTGTCCAATTCGAGCTTTAACTGGCCTCCAGTGTCCTGGGTGTGGCTCAAGCAGATGTATTAGCGCTATTGGGAGCGGTGATTTCGTTGCGGCGCTACGACATAATCCATTTTTGACTATTTCTATGACTGGCATTGCACTTTTTGGTCTATACGGTTTCAGCTCGCCGAAGAATGCTTCAAAATTGATGACTTTTTTTCGTCATCATCAACGATTTGTTGCCGTAGCTCTCGTGATTACGACGATTTTGTTCACGATAGTAAGAAATTTCATTTCTGTCGGATCTGGTCTGGTAATTTAAAGCCTGTCCTATTCGTGGGCTATTGTTTAACAATCAACTTAAAAGGAGCATTATGAGTTTTCCAGGACCTGATTTCGATCCACAAATGAATCCACCGCGCCCTCCAGATTCGTCGAAGAAAATACCAGCGGGTATCTGCGGAATTCTCCTTGGCAGTCTTGGGGTTCACAAATTTGTTCTCGGATATACAAAAGAGGGTCTGATTATGCTCTTGACCACATTGTTCACCTGTGGACTTATGGGATTTATCTGGGGGTTATTCGGTCTAATTGAGGGCATTATTTATCTAACTAAGAGCGACGAAGAGTTTACACGTACCTACGTAACAAATAAGCGGGGCTGGTTTTAGGTTTTTGAATCACTTACTTTGTCGCTTAGTCGGGCAGAGTTATCACGATGCGTTCCTGAATATCGTCAACTGAAATCATAATTTCAAGGCTGCCATTCCACGGCAGTTCACTCAAAGGAAACGCAAGGCTCCAGCTTGTCATTGCGCTTTTGCGCAATGCGGGGGTTGTTCCCGAGAGATGACGACTCTTGTTGGCACTAGTCGTGAGAGAGGCTTCTATGAATTTAATTACTTTTGATGTTTGTGACGAGTCAACTTCTAAAAGAAGATATGTGGTGCGAACTCCAAGTTGCACACCCCGGACACCTATACAAATACCTGAGACTGAGCAATTCCGTGCCACAGCTGTGGTGGATCTATCCAGTCGAACAAGTTTGCTAAGCGGAATTCCATTTAGATCAAACGAAGAAATTTTTCCATCGCTTCCAGTGAATGCATCAAATGTAGTGCCACCCCCTGGGAAGAGAATTCGATATGACGTATCGTTATTTTCAAGTTGCCAACCTGAGCCCTCGCCGGATCCAGCACTTATGTTTATTTGTTTGCCACGCAACAAGAATTGCACTAAAGATTCGGCAGGTGAACCAGGAGTGACGTCATAAAGCATTGACGCAAAGGAAGATGAGGTGAACTGTGAATATGCTGTCATAAATCGTGCAACTACGTCAGGCGAGACTGTCTCGCTAATACTTGCAGGGATTTCAGTAGTTTGATTTTGTGCCACGGCGTAGATTTCGTTCAATTCATCCCACTTGAGCTCAACTGGTTCGAAGTCGTTTAGTCCACGACTAGTTAGAGAGTCGTTTGGCATGGCACGCAAATTTGAAGCGACTCGACTGTATGAACCGTCGCCGCCCGCGAAGTATCGCCAGGTGTAGCCTGTGCCGCATCCGAGAGTGCCTGGTGAGGCACCAAAAATCCCGCCACTTGGCGGGGAATTACCCAAACGATCGAATGTCACAAGTACTTCAGGTACTCCATCGCTCGGAGAATCAACTACGAGAAGGCCTGTTGGTGTTGCCAAAGTCGGAACTTGCAGATTTTGGCTGAAGTCAGTCCAAGTGTTGTTAGTCCACTCGTAAAACTTGAGGCCTGTCGAGGTAAGCAGTAAAGCATGTTGACCACAACCGTCAAGAATCCCTGAGGATGCTCTAGCAACGAGAGACGCTCGTAGTTGTTCAAGCGAAATTTGTGGATCGGTAGATCCGGGCATTGACGTTGTGGTCGATTGCTCTGTGAAGTTGGTCTGTGTAGTTGAGTCGTTGACGAGAATTGTTACAACAGTTGCAGTTTTATCTTCGTCGTCTCGTAGCCCGAGAATGTCTGAGACAAAGCCAATAGACGCCGCGCCCACGGCGACAACGCTGGCGATGGTTCGAACGATATTACTTTTGAGGAGGCGGGAAATTGCTACCAGCATCGGTCTGTTGGGCGCTTAGTTACGGGGCAACCAACTGCAAAATTAGCCTCTAAAACTTGATATCCCATAAGCGGTCATACTGTATCGGCCCACGATGGTCATTATCTTTGACTACTCTTGGGTTAGTGGGGTTTTAGCCAAATCAAAAGGGGGAGTTTATGGCTCTAGTCAAGTGCGGCGAGTGTGAAAAAGAGGTTTCAGACAAAGCGCAATCTTGTCCAAATTGTGGTTCACCGATTGCGAGTCTGAATGTGACTCTAGTTATGACCGGACTTCCAAAGAGGTACATTGGCGCAAAAGCTGTTGAGGTGTATTTCAATGGAGAGCTCAAAACTTCAGTTGACAAGGGAGCCACAGTTACTTTGACGCTGCCAGGCGCGGGAACTCTGGAATTCTCTACCCGTTATAACTTTCGAAATCAAAAGCAGTCCTTTGAGATACCAGCAGGGGTAACTTCTAATCTTGCGTTTGATTTCGGTCCCATGGGTGGACTTAGAGTTTTGGAAATCAATCCTCGAAAAGGTGGCGGATCATTTTTCGAAGTTTCCATGGACATGCCGGATTTCGAATAATTAACTTTTGATCAGAATTCTTTTTTAGTCTGTTTTGTTGTGGAGAGAGTTTGAAGTGTTAGAAGATGTCTCGACGAGGTTTTAGCGATATTTCGAACCGCTCGATCGCTTCTCGTACCATTACATAACCTTTGCGTAAGTCTGGCAAAAGTTCACGCGTCAGCGTGTTAACTGGGTCTACGGAGCCGACTTGGTTTCTCCAACTACGTGGATGCATGTCGGTCGCATCAAGCTCATCAAAGAATTGAATTCCACCGTCAAGATATGCCCTGGCAGTTACAGCCCTTTCGGCTGCTGTGGTGCCCAATGCCTCGGCTCGGTCTGAATCCAAAATAGATATATTCCCGTATTCTCCAGTTTTAAGAATTTGCTCGACAATTCCATCAATTTTGAAGCCGGAAGTCATACCTCCACCAGTTCCATAATCAATCAAAGCTCCATATGCCTCGAACGCGTCCTTGCCTCGAGTTGGTGCTTCAGCAAAAACCAAAACCATCGACTCCAACAGACAAGGCAAAACATTATCTTCGTCTGTTTCAGTGAGGAAGTTTTTAGGGAAATTGAATACACCTAATTTGGTAGAAATTTGATTTTGCCCATTCGGATAGCAAGTTGTTAAGCCAAGTATTCGGGCAACCGCGAATCCTCGAATTGCAGCCAAACGCAAATCATCGGGCAAAGGAATAAAATTCTCAAGCACTCGAGCTCTTCGCCATTGCCAAAACGATGACCGCAAAAGCTCCGGAGAGAAGGTACCCAATGCTGCATGAAGTGGCTGCGTGAACGATGTGACGACACTCGGGTTAACTGGATATTTCAAGAAATTAGTAACTAGGACCGACTCGGCGTCACCTGAAGAAAAAGCCCAATCGACACCTGCAGCATCGTTCAAGAACCCTTGAATGACTTGCTCGGTTTCTACTCGAGCTGGATGTCCCTGGCCAAACGGGAAGCCTTGAATGTTCAAGTCATAAGATAGCGCAAGCGGATGAACTGTCGCATTCATGACAAGGTCGATCTCGACAAGCGGCCGTGATTGCATCAAGGTCAATGTGAGTTTTTGTCTGAATGTCGCCAAACGCTGTTGATGATCAGCAATTGCTGCACCAGTCTTGTGATGCGTCGGCATGAGATAAGAACTCAAACCCTCAGTGAGCACATAGAGCATTTCGGTCGCTGGCCGCATAAGCCATGCATCAATTCGCTCAGAGAGCGGCTCTATGTCGTCCTGAATAGATATCGACACCTGCTGACCAGGCTCCCAAACCGGCTCAGAACCGTGACTGTCAGCCCAAATCAAAGGCGTAGATTCACCCCCATGGCCACCGTCACCACCAAAACCACCACGAATAATCAACAATCGTGCAGCTTCAACAGGGTCTATCGGCAGACCAGCAGGGTCACCCAAAGATTTACTCAACAACTGCCTGGCCATCTCAGGCCAAGTTTCGTATTCCTCCAAGAAGAACTCAACAGGGCTCGGCGTAAACGATGTCGGCACGATCCCATCATTTTTTGGCCAGCCTTCAACAACTGCAGGCTTACCATCTTGGGTTTTAGTCAACATATTGACTCGCCCCAACGATTGATTCACCGAAGCTTCAACACCAGACAGCATGGTCGTCGCAACACTCTCCATTGTCACTGACAATCGTTCAAAGACTCTCGAAGACCAAGCAAACACAATTGCTTTTGACATATCTTGAATTGTTTCTTGTACAGGCGCAGCGCTCATCGGAATAGAGCCCCTTGCATTTGCCGCCAAGTGGCCACGTGCTTTCTCCCGCGCTTTTTCTGCCAAGCCAGATGCTTCTTTAGCTCTTTCTTTAAATTTTGCAGACGACTGCAAAACTTGTGCACGAGTTGCTTGTAGCAACGCAAGTGTTAAGGGCATGCTGAGCCTGCCCGAAAATTCTGTACTGGTGCGTAAGACTTGTTGATAAAGATTCGTCCCCCAAGTACGCAACTCTGCGCCGAGCTCAGAATCAACCGCCGAAAGCTCGGCAGTATTTATCTGGGTTGCTTGCGCACTTAATGTTTGTAGCCACACGCCCGCATTCTGCTGCATAGCTGCAGTAAATGGCGCCTTGATCTTATTGGACACCTGGCCAAGGCGGGATCCCATGATTTCTTTCGACAGAAACCGGTCAGATATTTGCTTCTCACCTTCGCTGTGCTCCGCTAGACCACATTCACTGATAAAACGATCAATGTTTCTGCGTGTCAGTTCAGCAATTTTTGCTGGACCGGCCATCGATTTTGCAGCATCACCAAATTCTCTTGTCGCCACAGTTTCAAAGCCATCAGCTAAGTGCTCGGTGATAGAACGATGCAATAGCTTTTTCAAATAGTCACGGAAACGGTCACGACCAATTGAAATTGTTGCACTACCAAACGAAGAAGCAACACCTTTCATTCGAGACGAATGAAAACCATAACCGCCAGCGTTAGCTGGGGCGGCCATCGGCCAGTTCACAGTAATGAAGTTATGAAAAGCTGTTTGCACTGTGGACGAAGTAGTAACTGCAGCGAGAGCTTCACCTACGGCTCGATAAACATTTCCTGAATTCAATAAATCAAGACCGTCGATGTTAGTTCGACCAATAAGGAAAACACTGTGAGGTCCACGCGTGTTAACAGCTACTGTCGCCGGTAAAAGGGCACTGTCGGTATTCTCATCATCCCAATAAGCCGACAGCATCTCGGCCATGAAAGCGGCCGAGTTAGCGGTCATCGCTTTTGTTTGAATTGAGCCGAAAATATCGGGGGTGAAAGCAACCAACACTGGAAACGCACCTTTGGTATCAGTGCGCCGTACTAAGTCAACAACATCAAGCATGATGCCAGCACCAGTACCACCAGCCATTGAACCGACGACAATTGTCAACGGGTCAGGTACTGGTGTTCCAGGTGGCACACTCACTTGAAGGTGTCGTGAAACCTCAGCCAATTCAGGTCCGCCGGCTGTGCATTGTGTAAACGCAAATGACAATCTTTTAGCAACATAGTCCTGCAATGCGAGAATTCCTGCAGTGCGGCCAACTGCGCGCAACTGGCCCGCGCCATCTTTTAACGGCACAGTGACTTGGGCGGGATTTGGTCTCCAACCTTGTAAGTCATGGAACGCTTTTGGATTCACATCCAGTCCAAATTTCGTATCAATCGCTTTGCTCAAACCTTGGTAGGTACTAAACGCCAAAGAAACACTTACATAGTCGTTGTTCGGCAAAAACGGGATCAAGGGGTCTTCTTGAGTCGTTAACGTGTCGATTCCAATAAATTGCCATGCTTTTGGAAAGTCTCCTTCCCAGCCTTGGTGCTCAAGATGACGCTTCACAGAATCGCGCACGTATCGCACTGCTTTCTGTCCGGAACCGCCGCATCCGATCATAATTATTGGCCTAAGCATGGTTGTATCTCCTTATGTTGGTGGGAGCCGCATGCCTAAGCAAACGGATCCCAATTTTCTTTTGACTCTGATTGTTCGGGTTGACTTGTATTGACGTCTTCAGACTCTTTTCGACGACCACGTTTCTTGCGACGCTTGGTTTCAGTTGCTGACTCTGGAGCCGCCTGTGAAAAGCTTGCAGCACCAAAAGGATCAGACTCATTCACAGTGTCAGCTCCGCCAAACGGGTCATCAGGATCAACTCGTACAGTAGCATCTGATAGTTCATCTGATTCTCCGAGGGCTGCTTTGGCTTTCTCTTCTTCGACTAACTGCATTAATTCAGTTGAGAAATTACTGGCTGAGAGCCCGAATGAGAGATCGGACAACTGCTGGTCACGGTCAATACCCACGCCGGCCTCATAAGGCTCAAAGAATGCAATAACCTCGGCGGGCACTGAAGCTTCGCCGTTCAAAAGACTCTGTAATTCATTTGACTTAACCCCGACAACCCACTGACCACGTAGAACTAATGACACATGACCCGTTGTTGAGTCGGATTGATCTTTGCTCCGTGCAAAGCCACGCGAACCAATAACAAATGTGGATGGTGATGTCACTCGACCTACCGGCGCTGTTGTCGAGTGCAGGAAGGTCTGCAGGACAGAGACACTGAAGTCATAGCCGAAAACGTTAAATGATTGCACTGAATCTGTCACCTCAAGAGCAAAACCCTCATCAGAGTGTGATGGATTTGTCTTCATCGGATTAAGAGTCAGAGCACCTGACTGATCGATAGCCGCATCAAGCCGAACTCGCCGAGCGGTTGGCGCCAACTTCGAAAATCGCGACAATAGATAGGCCAATAGGTAGCGAACCAATCCTTGAATTACGAGAAAGATCGCTAAAAGTTCAAGCGCTGCAATTATTCCTCTACCTACACTCGGCTGGCGCAACATTGAAACTTCTAGCGGAATCTCACCGTCACGAGGCACCTGAGCAGTGTCAATACCCTCGTAAGTGACCACTATTGCAGTAGTGAATTTCGAAAATGCCTCTTGATCAGGTATTAGCTCGACTATGCATTCGACTTCTTTTTGTTGCGGCACCTCACAAGGTTCCCTTGGAATGAGGTCTAGGTTTGCTTTGGCTTCTGAAGACTCAACTGCATCTTTGAAAGTAATCAAACCATTACCACTGTCTGGTCCAAGAAAAATCAGCTTTATCGCTTGCTTCGGAGTGCCTTCAAACAACAGCTGACCATCTGATCTTACAAACGAAGGAAGGCCAGCACCATTCGAGACGCGAACTGGAAAGCGTTGCGAGCCAAAGTTGATCGCCACCGGAGTGCCATCTTTCAACTTGAGTCCAGGAACATCGCCAATCGGCCTAACTACTAAATCGGTAGAACTTAGTTTTCCGAGCTTTTCGCCCTGAAGAGCTCTCTCGATTTCGTTTTCATCAAGCACGTACAAATTAGGGTCGGCCGAGTCTTGTTGAACTTCAAGTTTCTCGACACCTTCATAGCTCGAGAATTCAATGTCTAATTTACGAATTGACGAGCCCGATGTTTTCGAAACAACTCTTATTCCAAGGGGCTCAGCCTCAAACCGTCCGATTTTCAAATCACCATTACTAACTTGCTGATTTTTTGAGTCGACAATCGAAATCTCGGCAGAGCCTATAAAATTCACGGTGCCCTTTGACTCTCGTGCGCCTTCACCCAAGAATTCAAGCTTCCAACTGCCTTCAATTGAGTTTTCTTTCTTACGATTAACTGAGATAAAAACCTTCTTTGACGTAACAGGCGTCGTCTTTACCGAATTCTTACTGATTGACAAGCTCTTGTCGCTAGCCGCATCAGCAGGCGACTTTACTAAAGTGACATGGCGTTGGCCTTCGTTTGTTGTCAAAACAACTTCAACTGCTGAACTTGGTCGCTCAGCCAAAATTTGAAACGATGCAATAGATTCATCGACCTCAAATTCGATCGCACTACAAGAGCCCGAATCGTCTGGGCAGTCAGCACCAGTTGTTGGATCGATTGAAACGGAATTTTTCACATCTGGAATGCCTGGAATTGAAGTCAAAACTTCAAACAACTTGTCAATAATTTCATCAGCATCACGTGCTAGTGCATACTTACCATTTGGGGCCACCTCACCACAGGCTTCCACCGCCACAGAGACACGGCCTTCTTTGCCGGTTTTGTCAACTGATTTGTATGCAGACCCACCTTCAGCAATTAGTTGCATCAGACCTAATTTTCTCTCGTCTGAGTTGAGGCCTGCGGCAACAACATTTACACCGTCAAGTCTCAATCTGTCGGCAATTCCACCGCTTCCGCAAATAAGAGACTGAATCTGATCGCGCTCACGAGAAATAAAACCAGGTGAGTTGTCATCGTCATGCTCGCCGTCACTGACCCATACAAGTAAACGACACACCTCAGGTGAATCTGAGTAACTGTTAAATGACTCAAGTGAACCCTCTAGAGCTGTGTGATAGCGAGTGTGAAGATCTGAGTCGCGCTCTCTTTGCTCTTCAAGTGCGCTAACTACTGTTTCGACATTTTGAGCATTAAGACTACGAAACCCAACACGCTCGTTATATCCGTCACCAAAACCGGCAATTGCGATTGCAACATCTAGTGGCTTACTACCAGCGCTCACGACCAATCGACTTGACTCGACTGCCGATGCCAACACTCGAACTACCGATTCAAGTGCTGGCACCCGGGAGTCTGCGGGATCGTTTCCCAATTTTGTTGACGAACCATCTTTTAATTCTCTGAGACTTTTTGATTCATCAATCAACATCA
>SXGQ01779027.1_pt1 | contig 13696 bp, 9 predicted proteins | sample 3178371 | NCBI WGS metagenome assembly SXGQ01 (sample SAMN11356859, study PRJNA531348) | freshwater metagenome | isolation source: freshwater sample F1-20 | place: China: Fuxian Lake, Yuxi | collected 2017-12-25
GGCACCACCTCGTCGATCAGTTTCGTCTACGAGGTGCTGTTCGCGTTCGCCCGGGAGCACGTCGGCGGCTTCCTCGCCTCCCGCGCCGACGATCCGGTGGTCAGGCTGCTGGCCGCCGACATCCGTGCCGAAGACCGCGCCGCGGCGGGAGCCGGCGCGGCGGAGCCGGAGGATTGGCAGGCCGCCACCGCGACGGCGGCCCTTTCCCTGATGGACCGCGATTCGAAGTGCACCCCGCTGAAGATGCTCCAGGGGATGATCTGGCGGCAGGGGTTCGAGTCGGGCGCCCTGGTCTCCCACGTCTACGACGACGTGCCGGCGGCCCTGGAGGACTGGGCCACCTCCGGCCTCGACGTGCGGATCTACTCCTCGGGGTCGGTCGAAGCGCAGCGGCTGTTCTTCGGCCACAGCGCCCACGGCGATCTCACCCCGTGGCTCCGCGGCCACTACGACACCACCACCGGCCCGAAGCGCGACCCGGAAAGCTACCGGCGGATCGCCGCCGACATGGGGATCGAGCCGCGGCAGATCCTCTTCATCAGCGACATCGGCGCGGAACTCGACGCCGCCCGCGCCGCCGGGATGGCCACGGCGCTGGCGGAGCGGCCGGGGAACCACCCCGTGGAGAGCCTCGCCGCACACGACCCGATCGGCAGCTTCGCCGACATCGTCCTCTGACCCCCGCACCATGAACGAGCCCCCTGCCACCGCCGACTTCGCCTTTGCCGCCGTCGGTTCGACGGCAGCGCGGCTCGAGGAGGCCCTCGACGAGGCGACGGCCGGGGCGCTCGCAGCGCTCGGCGGCCGGGCCGACCTGGCGGTGGTTTTCGTCTCCGGTTCCCACGGCAGCGCGATCCGGCCGGCGATGGAGGGGCTCTCGGAGCTGCTGCCCCTCCCGGCGGTCATCGGGACGACGGCCGAGGGGATCCTCGCCGGTGGCACCGAGCACGAGTCGGGTCCGGCGGTGGTCGTCTGGCTGGCGCGGCTGCCGGGGGCGACGGTGGTCCCCTTCGCCCTGTCGCACGAGCGGACACCCGACGGCGGGACGTTCGTCGGCTGGCCCGCCACGCTCGAGGAATCGTGGCCCGAGGGTGCGGGGGTGCTCCTGCTCGCCGATCCGTTCTCGTTTCCGGTCGAGGCCCTCATCGCGCGGCTGGCCGACGACCAGCCGAGGGCCCACATCGTCGGTGGCATGGCGAGCGCCGGCCGCCACCCGGGGGGCAACACGCTGGTGGTCGGCGGGCAGTCCTACGACCGCGGTGCCGTCGGCGTGGTGATCGGCGGCAACGCACGGATCCGGCCGGTGGTCTCCCAGGGATGCCGCCCGATCGGGCGCCCGCTGGTGGTGACGCGCTGCGAGGAGAACGTGATCCTCGAGCTCGGCGGTCGGCCGGCACTCGAGCGCCTGCGCGAGGTCTACACCGAACTCGACGAGACCGACCGGGCGCTCGTCCGCACCTCGCTCCATGTGGGGCGCGTCGCCAGCGAGTACCAGGAGCGGTTCGCCCAGGGGGACTTCCTCGTGCGCAACGTCATCGGCGCCGACGCCGAGAGCGGGGCGATCGTCGTCGGCGACGCCGTGCGCCGCGGGCAGACGATGCAGTTCCACGTCCGCGATGCGGCCAGCGCCCACGACGATCTCAGCGTGCTCCTCGACCGGGCCGCCGCCGACGGGCCGCGCCCCGCCGGGGCGCTCGTCTTCACCTGCAACGGGCGCGGGCGCCGGCTCTTTCCCGCCGCCGACCACGACGCCCGGATGGTGCAGGACCGGCTCGGCCCGATCGCGTCGGCCGGGTTCTTCGCCCAGGGGGAGATTGGCCCGATCGGCAGCCGCAATTGCCTCCACGGCTTCACGGCGAGCATCGCCCTGATCGGCCCGGCACGCCCGGGAACCGACTGCCCTTGACCCGTGCGCTAAAGCGCCCCTACGGTCCCCGTCCCCCGGAGGGTCCGTATGCGTTCGCTGGCGTCCGCCGCCGTCGCTCCACTGCTGATCGGTGTCGGCCTGTCGACCGGCTGCGCCACCCATCGGCAGGACTATGCCTACGCCCCCCCCTATGCACCGCCCGTCTACCCCCAGCCACCCGGGCCCACCGTGCCGGGCAGCTACGCCCCACCGGTGGTGACGATCCCGGGCGCGACCGGCCAGGTGATGCCGGGCCCGGTCGCGGGTGCTCCCGTGGCCGGTGCCCACCTTGCAGCGGCCGATGGCCAGACGCCGCCGTGCCCGCCGGTCGCCGACGCGACGCTGATCGGCGCGCTGCCGGTCGCCGGGGAAGCCCTGCCCACCGGCGCCACGCTCATCAGCGACGAACCGGTGGCCGGGAGCCGGGTGGTCGGCGCGTCGTACAGCGGCGAACAGTCGCCGCCGTGCCCGCCGACGATCGGCCAGTGACGGCTCCCCCACGGTGATCGGCCGCACTCGTCAGCGGAATGCATTCAAGGGGTTGGCGGCAGCGGCACCTGATCGGCACCGCTCACGTAGGCGATCAGATCGCGGATCTCCTTCTCGGAGAGCGGCACGAGCAGGTTGTCGGGCATCAGGGATGTCGCGCTGACGTTCCGCTCGGCGATCGTCCGCTTGTCGAGCACGACTTCGTCCTGCGCCGTGCGCACCGTGAGCGTGCGGTCGCCGGCGGCGCTGACCACGCCGGTGATCGCCCGGCCGTCCTCCAGCACGAAGGTTTCGGCGCGGAATCCGGCGGCGACACTCGCCCCGGGATCGACGACGTTCTCGAGCAGGTAGTCGAGGTTGCGCCGGTTCGAGCCGGTCAGGTCGGGACCGAGGAGGCGGCCGCTCCCGAAGAGCACGTGGCACGAGCCGCACGCCCGGGCGAACACCGCGCGCCCCTGGCCGCGATCGGCCGCCGCGAGCGTGGCAGGGTCGAGCGTCGCGGCGAGCTGCTCGATCCGCCGCCGCCGGTCGGCCGGGGAGCTCCGCACCTCCCCCCATGTATCCACCAACCGGCGGGTGAGGGCGTCGTCGGCAAAGCCGGCGATCTGCCGGGCGTGGTGGGCGGAGATCTCCTCGCGCCGCAGCTTCCCCTCGGCCACCGCGGCGAGGAGCACGGCGGCCGATTCCCGCCGCGCGGCGAGGAGATCGACCAGCTGCGCGCGTTCGGCCGGCGCGAGCATGCCGAGCCGCTCGAGCGCCTTGCCGGGAATCGTCGGATCGTCGTAGCGGGCCAGCGCCACGAGCACCGCCCCCACCACCGCCCGGTCGCCGAGCAGGGGCACCAACCAGGTGGCGCCGTCGGCCGGGGTGCCCGCCACGAGCGTGGCGATCGCCTGCCGCCGTGCCGCCGGATCGGCACTGCCGTCGAGGGCGATCGCCTTCAGGGCGTCGGCTCCGCGGCCGGTGCCGAAGACGACGTCCAACTCCCGCACCGCATCCGCCGCCGCAACTCCGCCGCCGGCGGCGAGGCGCGGCCCGATCTCGCTCCATCCGGCCGGCGCCGGCGCCCGGCTCCACCCGCGCAGGCCGTCGGCCAGTCCGCGGCAGACGTCGGCGATCACCGCCGGTTCGGCCTCGAGCGCCATGGTGAGCAGGGCCGTGACGTCCTCCGGCGTGGTCTCGACCGCATCGGCCAGCCGCCGGGCGATCGACCGCCGCAGCGACGGCAGGCGCGACGTGCGCGCCAGTGCCACCGCGCGATCGGCGTCGAGCGGCACGAGCGGCGCGATGCCGTACCAGACGAGGCGGGGCAGGGCGGGATCGGCGGCGAAGGTGTCGTGGCTGGCCAGCGCCGTGGCGAGCCGGAAACGGCGCCCGGCGTCGAGCCGCGGCAGCAGGCTCGCCAGATGGAGCGGCACCGGGGAAGACCGTTCGCTGCGCGCTACCCGGACGAGCAGATCGAGCGCGTCGGGGGAGGGCTGCGCGCCGTCGGGCGACCAGCGCTCCCCGAGGAGCCGCACCCCCCAGGCGCGGATCGCCGGATCGTCGGCCGACACGGCCCGGGCGAGGAGCGCTTCCGGCAGCCGGTCGATCGCCGCCAGGGCCCACAGGCAGCGCAGCCGGTGCAGCGGGTCGGGATCGGTGGCGAACGTCGCCGTCAGCCAGTCGGCGTCGGCGTCGAGCGAAGCCCCATCGAGCGAGCGGCGCTGCCACTCGCGCACCGCGGCGCGGCTCCACCACTGATTGGCGGCGAACAGCGCACGCCGGAGGCCGGCACTGTCGGCCGCGGTCATGTCGGCCGCGGTCATGTCGACGGTGGGCGTGGCCGCGGGGCGGCCGTGCGCGAGTCGGTAGATCCGGCCGCTCGTCCGGTGGACGCCGTCGTGGTCGTGGCACTCCCCGGTGTCGGACCAATCGGCGATGAAGACGGCGCCATCGGCCCCGGTGACGAGGTCCATCCCGCGGAAGAACGGATCGGCGAAAAAGGCGAGGTCGGGGCCGTGGCTGGCGGTGAATCCGGCCCCCGACGGTGCGAGGTGATCGCTGTTGATGCGCCGCCCGTGGAGGTTGAGCGTGTAGACGCGATCCCTGTACGTGGCGGGCCAGTTGTCGCCCTGTTCGATGAGCAGGCCGATGTGCGCATGGCCCCCCCCGGCGGCACTGGTGCGGTCGGAGATGCCGCCGCGGACGTCGCTCCACTTCTCGCCGGTGTCCCAGTGGACATGGTCGGCGACCTGCGGGATGAGGTCGTGCAGGTGGGGCTCGAGATCGACACCGTACATCCGCTCCACATGGCTGCCGGGGACGACGTGCCAGAGATGGCCGATGACGGTGTTGATGACGAACATCTCGCCGCGCGCGTCGAAGTCGAAGCCCCAGGAATTGGTCATCCCGTGGAGCACCCCCTCCACGCACCGGCGCCCGGGGTGGTAGCGCCACACTCCGGTGTTGATCGCCACGCGCTGGCTCGGCCCGTCGCCGGGCCGGCCGATGCGGGAGGTGGCCTGGATGCCGTGGCGGCCGTAGAGCCACCCGTCGGGCCCCCACTTGAGGCCGTTGGCCGGCGTGTGGCCCACGGCATCGGCGTCGAACCCGTCGAGGACCACCTCGGGGGGCCCGTCGGGGACGAGATCGCCGTCGCGGTCGGGGATGAAGAGGAGCCGGGGCAGGTCGAGCACCCACGCGCCGCCGAGCCCCACCGCGATGCTCGTCAGCCTCCGGGCTCCGTCCCAAAACACCGTGCGCTCGTCATGGCGCCCGTCGCCGTCCCGGTCGGCGAACACCACGACCCGGTCGCGGAAGTCGGTCGTCCACCCGCCGAACCCCGCGCCGCTCCAGGAATAGTTCTCCGCCACCCAGAGGCGCCCGCGGGCATCAGTGGCGATCCCGATCGGGTTGGCGACGGCGGGCTCGGCGGCGAAGACCTGCAGCTCGAAGCCGGGCGGCAGCCGCGCCGTGCCGCAGACCTCGTCCGGCGGCATCGGCCGCTCGGTCGATTTCTCCGTGTCGCGGGGCTCGGGGAAGGGATCGGCGGCCGGCAGTCCCGCCGCCACCATGAACACACCTGCCGACACCGCCCCGATCATCGATCGCGGCACACGGCGGTCGCGACGTCGCATGGCTGGCCTCGCTTGTTTGGCGTCTGGGTGGGTTGTATCAGGGCCGGGGATGCCGGTCGAAGAAGGCGGCAATCAGCGGATTGGCGTCGAACGACAGGGCCGACGGCCCGAGGTAGAACGACTCGGGAACGCGCCCCGGCCAGGTGTGTCCGCCGCCGGTGAGCTCGTAGAGGATCACCTCGCCGGCGCTCCCCTCCCCCCAGGCGATCCGTTCGATGCCGATCCCCTCGTCGGTGCAGGGAACCGGTTCGCGGCTCGGCTCGGGGTCGAGCCCGTTGCACCGCACCCACTCGAGCAGGCCGTCACGGATCGCCCGGTGGTGGGTCCGGGTCACGCTCCGCCGCCCCACCCCACCCTCGAGTGGCGTGAACTGGTCGAGTGACCCGTGGAAATGGAGGATCGGCACCGGCCGGGCGGGGCGGATCGACTCGAGCGCCAACGGCCCGGCGACCGGCGCCACCGCCGCCACCAGATCGCCCGCCTCGGCCGCCAGCCGGTAGGCCATCATGGCGCCGTTGCTCATCCCCGTGGCATGGATCCGCCGCGGATCGACCGGCAGGCGGCGGCCGAGATCGTCGACGAGGGCGCGGGCAAATCCCACGTCGTCAGCCCCGCCGTCGCGGGCCTCACCGCAGCAGTTGCCGCCGTTCCAGGTGAGCATGCTCTCGCGGGTGCCGGTACCGGCCGGGTAGCAGACCACCGACCGGCCGTGCGCCGCGAGCACGTCGAGGCCGGAGAAGCGCCGCATCATGTCGGGGTGGCTCCGGCCACCGTGAAACGCGAGTACGACCGGCCAGCCGCCGGGAGGCGGCGGCGCCGTGGGACGACAGACGAGGGCGGATCGGTCGCGCGCCCCCACCCGGACCGCCAGATCGATCACGCTGAAACCGTCAGGCACATCGGCACTCATCCCGCCACTCCATCCGCCGCCGTTCCCGTTGCCGCCGTCACCACCTACACTTCCCCGTTGCAGCGGCCGGCAGGCGGGTCCGCCAACGAGGGTCCACCATCATGCCGTTTCCCCGCCGCGCCGGCATCCTCCTCCATCCCACCTCGCTCCCGGGCCGGTTCGGCGTCGGTGAGATCGGTCCGGAGGCCCACCGGTGGCTCGTGCACCTCGAGCGGATGCGGCAGCGGCTCTGGCAGGTGCTGCCGCTCAGCCCCACGGGCTACGGTGATTCCCCCTATCAGTCGCTCTCGACGTTCGCCGGCAATCCGCAGGTGGTGTCGCTCGAGTGGCTCGCCCGCGAGGGCCTGCTCGGCTCCGACGACCTCGCGGGGGTCCCTCCGCTCCCGGACGATCGCGTCGACTTCGGTGCCGTGATCCCCGCCCGGTCGCACCTCCTCGACAAGGCTGTCGAGCAGTGGCACCGCGGCTGCCCGGCGGCGCTCGGCCACGCGGCCGCCGACTTCGCCGAACGGGAGCGCGGCTGGCTCGACGACTGGTGCCTGTTCGCCGCCCTCAAGGCCCACTTCGGCGGTGGCCCGTGGGTCGACTGGCCGGCCGACCTCGTCCGTCGCGAGCCGGCGGCGCTGCGGAGCGCCCGCGCCCGGCTGGCAGGGGAAGTGGACCGGGCACGCGTGCTGCAGTTTCTCTTCTTCGAGCAATGGCGCGAGGTGCGCGATGCAGCGCGGGCCCGCGGCATCGCCATCGTCGGTGACCTGCCGATCTTCGTCGCCCACGACAGCGCCGACGTGTGGTGCCATCCGGAACTGTTCCAGCTCGATGCCACCGGCCGGCCGACCGTGGTCGCCGGCGTGCCCCCCGACTACTTCGCGGAGGATGGTCAGCGCTGGGGCAACCCGCTCTACCGCTGGGAGGAGCACGCGGCAGACGGCTTCGCCTGGTGGGTGGAGCGGCTGCGGAGCGCCTTCGACCTCTACGACATCCTCCGGGTCGATCATTTCCGTGGCTTCGCCGCCGCGTGGGAGATCCCGGCCGAAGCCCCCACCGCCGCCACCGGTCGCTGGGTGGCGGGCCCGGGCCGCGATCTCTTCGACGCCGCCCGCCGGGCCCTCGGGGATCGGCCGATCATCGCCGAGGATCTCGGGCTGATCACGCCGGATGTCGAGGCGCTCCGGCAGGAACTCGGCCTGCCGGGGATGCGCGTCCTGCAGTTCATCTTCGGCGATCCCCCCGGCCCGGAGGCCCCGCCCACCGACGACGACCCGCCCGACATCGTCGTCTACACCGGCACCCACGACAACGACACGGCGCACGGCTGGTATCACACCCCGCCCGATGCCAACCCCACCCGATCGGCCGACGAGGTGGAGCGCGAGCGGCACCGCCTCCGGGTGCGGCTCTCCACCGACGGCGCTGCGATCCACTGGGACCTGATCGGGATGGCCCTCGCGGCCCGCGCTCACACCGCGATCTACCCGCTTCAGGACCTGCTCGGGCTCGGGTCCACAGCGCGGATGAACGTGCCCGGCCGCCCATGGGGCAACTGGTCGTGGCGGTTCCGCTGGGACCAGCTCACTCCCGACATCGAGACCCGTCTGGCCACGCTGACGCTGGCCGCGGGAAGGTGACCGAGCGCACTCTGCCCCTGGCCCACGCCCGAGCGCCGCACCGCCGGAATTCCCGGGCCGCGTTGGCCGTGCGGCACCCCGCCCGGGATGGCAGCAGTTCCTGCTCGCGGCAGGATAGCCGACTCGCGACGAACTGCCGCCAATCCCGGGCTCCGCTGGTGACGGGCGAAGACCGCCCGATCTCCCCGCGCCACGCGCACGACCGAGCGAGGGGATCGGCAAACGCTCGACGAGCGTGAGGCCGCCCCGGCCTCAGCGAGGAGACTTTTGCCGTCCGCGAGCGCCGCACCGCACGATACCCCAGCCACGGCAACTCAGACCCGGCTTCCCGGCGGTGCACCGCCCGGGATGGCAGCAGTTCCTGCTCGCGGCAGGATAGCCGACTCGCGACGAACTGCCGCCAATCCCGGGCTCCGTCGATCGTGGGGCGGGACACCGCCGAGTGTTGTCGGTCCGCGCGGTCAGCGCGCCGGGGTGCGTTTCGATTTCGCCGTCGGGCGGCTCCGGTAGAGCGCCACGATCCGCTCGGCGGTGGCGGCGATCCGCTCGCGGATGTCGAGCGGTTCGAGCACCTCCACGCAGTCGGCGAGCGCGAGCAACTGCGGCACCATCTCGTCGTCCCAGGCCTTCTCGATCTCGAGCAGCACACTGCCGTCGGCGCGGCGGGTGGCCTTCTGGCGGGGATGGAAGGGTTTCTCGCCGGCCCAGCGGGCCCGTTCCGGCGCGACGACGATCCGGTAGGCACGCGGTGCCGACTTCGCCGAGCGGTAGATCGTGATGCTGTCGGCCAAGGCGTCGGCGACACTCGTGCGGCGCGGCGCGAAGCGTTTTGTCGTCACCCGGGCGGCGGTGAGCCGATCGAGTTTGAAGAAGCGCAGGCCCGGCGATGGCGGAGGCTTGGCTCCGCCCGGATGGGCAGCGACATAGAGCACGCCGTCGTAGAGCACCAGTGCCTCTGGCTGGATCACACGGGACACCGCCCGCCGGTCCCCCTGACCGCGGTAGCGGATCTCCAGTTCCAGGCCGTTGCGGATCGAACGGTTGATCGCCGCCAGCAGCCGCGGACGGTAGCGGCCCTCCGGCGGACGCGGATGAACGACCAGGCCCTCGCGCTGGTTGTCGGCATAGGCAATGAGGGCCGGGGTCGCGAGCCGCTCGGCCCGTGCCAAGAGCTGGGCGATGCCGCGCCAATAGAACGTGCCGGCAAGGGGGGTGAGGAAGTCACGGGCCACGGTCAGGGCGAGCAGTTCTGGCAGCGAGATGGGGGGCGCGGCCAGACCGGACGGGCCCGGGGTCCGTTCCAGCGACCAACCGGAGCGCTGGCGTTCCTCCCCCTGGCCGGCGCGCGCACAGCGCAGCGGATACCCGAATGTCTCCAGGAATCCGAGATCGCGGCGGATCGTGCGGTCGGAGAGTTCGTCGATCACCCCCCGGTCGCGGAGGTGGTCCTTCAAATCCCCCACGGCGAGTGGCCGGCGGGCCGCCGCCAGGATCTCCACGAGGTGGCACAGTCGGAGGAGTTGTTCGTGCCGGCCGAGCGAATCCATGCAACGTGTTCCGGGAAAACGGGGGATTCCAGCCCTCGATCGCGACGGCTGGAGGGGTCTGAAAAAACCGTGACCGCTTTGGCGACCGGTTTCCGCCCCCAACGGTAACGTGCGGAATCGCCCCCTGGGGAGCGACGGGAAGGAATGGCCCATGCCACCCTCAAGGGGGGGTGTCCGCCAGGTGCCCGGGGGTTTCATGACCGGCTGATGGACCAACGTTGTCCAGCCCACCGGGTAGGGTTCGTGCCGATTGCTCATCCCAGGGAACGAGGGAACTGTCTCGCATGGACTCGAGCCGCCCGATCGCCACTCCGGCCCTCCATGTGTTTCCCGAAGCCGCTTCGCCGTGTGGCGAATCGGCCACCGGCCGCTACTCGAGGCGCCTCCTCTATCGTCCGTTGATCCTCGGCCCGGTCCTCATGGTCCAATCGTCGTCTCACGGCCGCTGGACGGTGGAGGTGAGCGACGACCGCCGTCTGCTGCCGAGGCTGGGATCCGATTGGGAGGCGATCGGCCGCGACATGGCGTGGTACCGAGCGCAGGGGGTCGCCTGCCGTGTCGCTGCTGCCCTGGTGATTCCAGGGGATGCCGAAGAGGTGGCCTGGCGGCGGCCCCGGTCCGGTCGCGAATCCCTGTCCCTGTCGGCGACACGTCGCGCTGCCGGCACACGAGGACAGCGGCCCCTCGAGATGTACGGCTGGTCGCTGCTGATCCAACCCCGGGGGATGCGGGGCGTGGCGATCATCGATGCCCACGACCAGCTTGCCGACCTCCCGGCATTCTTCGAGCTGCCGCACGAACTCCTCGACCGCACGGAATACCTCGAGGCCCATGGTGTGACCAGCCGGCCGATCGCCCTGGTGACCGCGAGCGCCGACTTCGAGCGGGGGGCCGACGGCCGACTCCGCAACCGCTTCGCCCCGGCCGCGCGGATCGAGGCGGTCTGGGGGGACTGACCCCCGGGGACGGAATTGGCCCCTGCCTTTCGAGCGGGGCACGCGCCCCCCCACTGTGGGCCCTGCTCTCACGGCCGACCGATCGACCGATTACCATGCCTCCACGCGTTCCGCACGCACGCGGGAGAAGGGCATGGAAAACGCATCGCCGCAGCCTGAGTCGGAGGAGTTTCGGCGGATCCTCGACGAGGCGCGCAACGGCTCGGTGGCGGCGATCGGGCGGTTGCTCGAGTGGCGCCGCGTGCTGCTCGAGTGGTACATCGCCGCCAACCTGCCGCGGATGCTGCAGTCGAAGGTCGCTGTGAGCGACATCTACCAAGACGCCGCCATCGACGCCCGGCGCGACTTCCGGATGTTTCTCGGGAGCAGCGAGGGGGAGTTCTTCAACTGGCTGAAGTCGATCGTCACCCACACGCTGTACGACACCATCCGCCACTACGACGGCGTGCAGAAGCGCGACGTGACCCGCGAAGTGCGCCTCGGTGACGGCACCGGGTCGACCGCCGATCAGAACCTTCTCCCCGGACAGGGCAACCCCGAGTTGTCGGCGATCCGGCGCGAGGATCAGGCGATGCTCACCCGGCTGATCGACCTCCTGCCCGACGATTACCGCACCGTGATCAGGCTGCGGTCGTTCGAGGATCTCACCTTCCCGCAGGTCGGCGAACGGATGGGCCGCTCCGAGGATGCGGTGCGCAAACTCTGGGAACGGGCCTTCGACGCGCTCATCGCCCTCATGGGCCCCGGCGACGGTCGTGATCCCCACGGCCGCGCTCGGCCGGGCGGTGGCGATCCGACCGCCCCCATCCCCGCAGGCGGTCACTGACGATGCGCCCCTCTGGCGACACCGACCTGCCCGACGAAACGCCGTCCCCGAACCGGGAACGCGAGCGTGAGCTCTCGATCCTCGCCGCGCTCGACGACATCCTGGCGGGGCGCGAGACCGGTGCATCAGTCGGGGCGGACGCCGACATGCTCGCGGCCCGCGTCGCCCCGAACGATCTCCGGCTCCTGCTCGCGATCCGGGCGCTGGCCGCCGAGCACCGCGCCGCCGCCCCCGAGCCGGCAAGCACGCCCCCGGCTCGGATCGGCCGGTTCACTGTCGGCGCCGAGATCGGCCGGGGTGGGTTTGCGGTGGTCTATGCCGCCACCGACCCGACGACGGGACGGCGCGTCGCCATCAAGCTGCTGCGACCGGAGTCGCTGCTCTCGGCGGCGAAGCGCCGGCGTTTCGAACGCGAGGCCGGGCTCTGCGCCCGGCTCGAACATCCCGCGATCGTGCCGCTCATCGAGGTCGGCATCGAGCGCGATCAACCGTTCATCATCTCGGAGCTGTGCGAGGGGGGGAGTCTCGCCGGCTGGCTCGAGCGCCACCCCGGCCCGCTCCCCGGCGGCATGGCAGCCGGGATCGTGGCCCGACTGGCAGGGGCCGTGGATCATGCCCATCGCCGCAGCATCCTCCACCGCGACATCACACCGGCCAATGTCTTCCTCGTGCCGGCGACGCCCCATCCGCCGCTCCTCGTGGAAGGCGATGCGGCCGGCGGCGGCTGGGGGGTGAAGCTCGGCGACTTCGGCCTCGGCAAACTCGTGCAGGCCGAGGCTGCCGCTGATCAGGAACTGCTCTCCGACTTCACCCGCCCCGGCACGCTCCTCGGGTCGCCGGAGTGGATGGCGCCCGAGCAGGTCGATTCGGCGATCGGTCCGGTCGGCCCGGCCACCGACATCCATGCCCTCGGCCTGGTCCTCGACCGGTTGCTGACGGGGCGCTCGCGCCATGCCGGCGAGCGGCCGAGCGAGGCGTTTCGCCGGCTGCGGAACCCGCTTCCTGTGACCACCGTTGACGACCCGCCGGGGATCGCGGCCGACCTGCTGGCGATCCGCCGGCAGTGCCTCGCGCGACGGCCGGAAGACCGGCCGGCAAGCGCGGCGGCGCTGGCAGCGCGACTCGACGCCGTGGCCGCCCCCTGATGGCCAGGCGGCGCGCCTCTCAGCCCGTGGCCGAAGTCCATTCATGGCCATCGGGCACTCGAAAAGCCGCACTTTTCACCGGAGATGCGTTCCCGGCACCTCATCCGTGAGGTGCGGCAGGCTGTTGGCATGCAGCCTGGTAGGCTGTCGGCATCGCGGGACTCGTCAGCTCCATCGGCGCGACGGTCGGGCATCGACCGTGCTCCCTGGATGGCGGCCCGTCTTCCTGCGGGGTGGCATCATGGTGCAGCACGGTCTGGGGCGTTCCGTTGGTCTGCCGATCGTCGGCTGCTGCATGCTCGCCATCGGCGTGATCTGCACCGCCCGCTGCGCGAGCGCCCAGTCGCCCTGGCCGCAGTTCCGCGGTCCCGGGGGTCGGGGCATCGCCGTCGGCGACGCCCTCCCGCCCGACCGCTGGAGCACCACCGACAACGTCGCCTGGAAGCGCGACATCCCCGGCCGCGGCTGGTCGTCGCCGGTCGTCGCCGGCGACCGGGTGGTGCTCACCACCGTGGTCAACACCGGCGAGACCGAGGCGGCGAAGAAGGGGCTCTATTTCGGCGGCGAGCGCCCCAAGCCGGCCGAGAGCGTGCACCAGTGGCGGGTGGTCTGCCTCGATCTGGCCACCGGCGCCGTCCTCTGGGAGAAGCAGGTCCACGAGGGGGTGCCGAAGACGCCGATCCACATCAAGAGCAGCTACGCCTCCGAGACCCCGGTCACCGACGGGAAGCATGTCTGGTGCATGTTCGGCAGCGTCGGCCTCTGGTGCCTCGATCTCGACGGCACGGTCATCTGGCACCGGCCGCTGCCGCCGCGTGCGATGCGCTTCGGCTGGGGGGCGGCGGCCTCGCCGGCGCTCCACGAGGGGCGGCTGTTCGTCGTCGACGACAACGAGGAGCAGTCGGAGATCGTCGCCCTCGACGCCGCCACCGGCCGCGAGCTCTGGAAGACCCCGCGCGACGAGAAGAGCAACTGGAGCACGCCGTTCGTCTGGAAAAACGCGCTCCGCACCGAGATCGTCACCCCGGGCACCGGCGCCGTGCGCAGCTACGACCTCGACGGCACCCTCCTCTGGTCGCTCAAGGGGATGTCGAGCATCACGATCGCCACGCCGTTCGAGGCCGACGGGCTCCTCTACGTGACCAGCGGCTACATCCTCGACCCGCGCAAGCC
>SXGQ01389252.1_pt1 | contig 13695 bp, 8 predicted proteins | sample 3178371 | NCBI WGS metagenome assembly SXGQ01 (sample SAMN11356859, study PRJNA531348) | freshwater metagenome | isolation source: freshwater sample F1-20 | place: China: Fuxian Lake, Yuxi | collected 2017-12-25
CGAGCTCGCCGAGCTCAACGGCCACTGCGCGGAACGGACGCTCGACCCGGAGATCCAGACCCGCGTCGCACAGTACGAGATGGCCTTCCGGATGCAGGCCAGCGTGCCCGAGCTGGCGGACCTGCGCCAGGAGTCCCGGGCCACCCTCGACCTGTACGGCGTCAAGGAGCCGGGCGACGGCTCGTTCGCCTCGAACTGCCTCCTCGCGCGCCGGATGATCGAGCGCGGGGTGCGCTTCGTGCAGCTTTACCACCGCGGCTGGGACCACCACTCGGACATCGACCGCAACCTGCCCATCGCCTGCCGGAACGTCGACCAGGCCTCGGCGGCGCTCGTCCGCGACCTCCGGCAGCGCGGGCTGCTCGACGACACGCTCGTCATCTGGGGCGGGGAGTTCGGCCGGACCCCGATGGCGCAGGGGTCAGGCCGCGACCACCACATCAACGCCTTCTCGATGTGGTTCGCCGGCGGCGGCATCCGGCCCGGCGTGACGTGGGGCAGCACCGACGAGCTCGGCTACCGCTACCTTGAGGACGGCCAGCAACTGCACGTCCACGACCTGCACGCCACGCTCCTCGCCGCCTTCGGGATCGACCACGAGCGGCTGGTGTTCCGTTACCAGGGCCGTGACTTCCGGCTCACGGACGTCCACGGCAAGGTCGCGCGCGGCCTTCTCCTGTGACCGACCCCACCCCCGCCCGATGACCTCCGCGGCGTTGCCGGACCTCGCCGGACGGCTGCATCCGGCGCTGGTGCACCTGCCGATCGGCTTCCTCCTGCTGCTCGCGCTCACCGAGATCGCGGGCTGGCTGCGGCCCGCGCTGCGGCCGCCTCCGCCACTGCGCACGTTTGCCCTCGCCGCGGGCCTCGCCGCCGCGCTCGCCGCGGCCGCCTGCGGCTGGCTGCTCGGGCGGAGCGGTGAACACGAGGCCGCGCTGCTCGACCGCCACCGCTGGGCGGGCGTCGCCTGCACGGCGCTCACGGCCGCGCTGCTCGTCCTGCGCCACCGCCCCGTGCCCTACGCGCTGACCTTCACCGCGTGCCTCGTCACCCTCGGGGTCGCGGGCCACCTCGGCGGCACGCTGACCCACGGCGAGGGCTATCTCTGGCGCGCGGCCGCACCCGCCGTCCGGCCGGTAGTCGCCTCGGCGGCGGACGCGCGCGTGTTCGAGGATGTCATCCACCCCCTCCTCCGGCAGCGCTGCATCGCCTGCCACGGCCCGGCCAAGAGCAACGGCGGACTCCGCTACGACACTGCGGAAGCGGTGCTGCGGGGTGGCAAATCCGGGCCCCTGCTGCCCCCCGGCCAGCCGGCCGCCAGCCTGATGCTCCGGCGCCTCCAACTCCCCCTGGAGGCGAAGGAACATATGCCACCCAAGGGCAGGCCTCAGCCCACCGCGGCGGAACTGGAACTGCTCGAATGGTGGCTTCACGCGGGCGCCCCGGTGCGAGGCCAGCTGGCCGACCACGCCGCCCCGCCGGCGATCCTCGCCACCGTGACCGCCCGCCTCGACCTTCCCGCGGCGGCGGCCCCCGATCGCGCGGCGCTCCTGTCCCTCGCGCGCGAGCTAGAGGCGCGGCTCGGCATCGTGCTGCGCCCCCTCGCCCAGGACGGTCCTTGGCTCGAGGCGAACGCGAGACTCCGCGGGCCGCGTTTCACCGACGAGCACCTGCGCGCCCTCGCGCCCGTGGCCGCCGGCATCGCGCGTCTGGACCTGGGCGGCACCGCCGTCACCGACGCCGGGCTCGCGACCCTCCGGGCGATGACCAGCCTGCAGCGCCTGCACCTCGACCAGACCGCCGTGACGGCGGCCGGAGTGAACCAATTGTCCGGGCTCTCTCGGCTGGAGACCCTCAATCTGGTGGGCACCACCGTCGGGGACGAGGCCCTGCCAGCCCTCGGGCGACTGCCCGGCCTGCGGACGCTCTATGCGTGGAACACCCGCCTCAGCGAGCCCGCCCTCGCGAAGCTGGCCCGGGGAAGGCAGGAGGCGCCGCGCCTGCAGCAGTTGCGGCGGGAACTCGCCGATGCCGAGGCTCGCCTGCAGGCCGAGACCTTCACCGTCCATCGCGGGGCGGAGGCCGGGGCGTCGCCGCCAGTGTCCCCGCCTGATCCCCCTTGAGCCTGCGCCGCGTCCGTGTTCGCTCCGGCCCGCCCGCCCCTTATGTCCCACCCGACCCCTTTTCCCTTCCCCGCCAGCCCTGGACGCGAGCCCGGCATCGTGCGCTGGGGCATCCTCGGCTGCGGCGACGTCACCGAGCTCAAGAGCGGCCCCGGCTTCCGGCTCGCCACCGGTTCGCGCCTCGTCGCGGTGATGCGACGCAACGGCGCGCTCGCCGCCGATTATGCCCGGCGCCACGGCGTCCCCCGCTGGTACGACCAAGCCGAGGCCCTCCTCGCCGACCCCGAGGTCGACGCCGTGTACATCGCCACCCCGCCCGACTCGCACGAGTCCTACGCGCGGCAGGTCGCCGCCGCGGGCAAGCCCGCCTACGTCGAAAAGCCGATGGCCCGCTCGGTCGCGGAGTGCGACCGGATGATCGCCGCCTTCGCGGCGCGCGGCGTCCCGCTCCACGTCGCGTACTACCGCCGGGCGCTGCCGCGTTTCCTCCAGGTGAAACAGTGGCTCGACGAGGGCGCGATCGGCCGGATCACCGGCGTGGACTACCATCACGCGTCCCCCGCACATCGCACCGCGGCGGGCTGGCGCACGGACGTGCGCACCGCGGGCGCCGGCCTGTTCCTCGACCTCGGGTCCCACGCGCTCGACCTGATCGACTTCCTCGTCGGACCGCTGACCGACGTGTCCGGCCGCGCGCGCAACGCGGGGCACCCGCAGGAGGCCGAGGACTCGGTCGTCCTCCACTTCACGGCCGGCGGGGCGGACGGGGTGGCCTCGTGGAACTTCGCCACCGACGCCACGCGCGACGTCTGCCGGATCAGCGGCACGGAAGGGTGCGTCGAGTACTCGGTGTTCGACCCGGCGCCCGTGCGCCTGACGCGGGGCCGGGAGACCCGTGAGGTGGAGGTCCCGCACCCGCCCCACGTGCAGCAACCGCTCATCCAGACCGTGGTTGACGCGCTGCTGGGCCGGGGCGCCTGCCCGAGCACGGGCCAGTCCGCGCGCCGCACCTCCGCCGTGATGGACGCGGCGCTCGCCTCGTATTACGGCGACCGCGGCGGGGAGTTCTGGAACGCCCCGGAATCCTGGCCCGGGCGGCGTCCTTGACCGGCGGGAGCCGGGCGCGGCGCGGTCAGGCGAACGGCCGCGCGCGCTGGCACAGCTGGAGCGACACGCCCCAGGGATCGCGCAGCATCACCAGGCACGTGCCGTCGGGGAAGACATCCTCCGACTGGAAGGTCGCGCCCGCGGTCTCCAGGCGGCGGCGTTCCGCGCGGGCGTCGGCGGCGACCACGGCGACGTGGAAGCTGAGCGCGGGCAACTCGGCCAGGGGCCAGCGGGGCACCGCGGGGTTCGAGTAGAGCTCGAGCACCACGCGGCCCGTGTCATCGCCGAGGAAGTGGGTGAACGGCGCCTCCTCCTTGCGCCAGACGACACGGAAGCCCACGTGCTCCGTCCACCAGCGGGCGTGGGCTAGGACGTCGGGGACATTCAGGGCGAAATGCTCGAACTTCATCGCGGAACTGGGTTGCCGCGACGCTGACCGGTGCGCGTGCGCAGGCAATCCCGCAGCGCGGCGCGCCCGCGGAATCAGCTGGTTTTCCCGCCGGAATTCCCGCTCCCTCGCGCGATGCTGCACCAGTTGCTCCGGCAACCCCTGGCCGTCGCCCCGGACCGGCCGATCCTCGAGGCGGACGGCGTCTGGCTCACCGCCGCGGAACTGGAGCAACGCACCGCCCGCCTCGCCTCCGGCCTGCTGGCCGCCGGGCTGGAGGAGGGCGACCGCCTGGCCGTGCTGTTGCCCAACGGCATCGAGGGCGTGCTCTGTTGCCTCGCGGGTTTCCGGTTGGGGCTCGTCGTCGTGCCGCTCGACTACCAGTACCACGCGCTGCAGATCGGCTATGCGCTCGGCCACAGCGGCGCCGTGATGCTCGTCGTGCATCAGGAGCGCGTTCCCGCGCTCGAGGAGGCGGGGGTGCTCGGCGCCGTGCCGCGCGTCTTCGTCGTGGGCGGCACTCCAACCGGCAGCCGTCGCCCCTTCCAGTCGCTGCTCGGCGCCGAACGGGGACTCGCCGTGGAGGCCCCGCACCCGGACGCGCCGGCGTTGATGATCTACACCTCCGGGACCACCTCCCGGCCCAAGGGCGTCGTGCTCTCCCACGGGGCGCTGTCCACCGGCCTCCTCAAGTACCTGGCGCGGGTCACCCTCACGCCGGACGACGTCGCCCTAATTGCGACGTCCGCCTCGCGACCGCTGGCGCTCCGCTGCCAGATCCTACCCACGCTCTGGACCGGCGGCCGCGTCTGCCTGCTGCGGAAGTTCACCGTCGAAAACTACCTCTCCGCCCTGCGTCGACCGCCCGCCAAGACGTATCTCACGCTCGGCCCCGCGGGCCTAGGACAGCTCCTGGCGAGCCCCGATTTCCAAGCCTGCGACTTCAGCCGGTTGCGCCTCTGCCTGGCCGGGGGCGACCGGGTGCCCACGAGGCACCTCGAGGCCTTCGCGCGGCTGACGGGCGTCGCGGTCACCGAGCAATGCGGCTCCACGGAAACGGGCCCTTACGCGATGAATCCCCCGTTTGGCCGCAAGAAGCTGGGATCGGTGGGCCCGCCCGCGAACGGCGTGCAGGTGGCGGTGGTGGACGAGCACGGCAGCGACGTGCCCACCGGGGTGGTCGGGGAGATGCGGGTCAGTGGTCCGAGCATCATGGACGGCTATTGGAATGATTCGGCGCAGACGCGGAAGACGCTCCAGAAGGGCTGGATCCTGACCGGGGATCTGGGTCGCTTCGACGAGGATGGCTACTTGTGGTTCATGGGCCGGCGGAAGGACATCATCGTCCGCGCCGGCAACAAGGTCGCGCCGCTCGAGGTGGAGGCGGCGCTCTCCCACCATCCAGGAGTGCAGGAGGCCTGTGTGATCGGCGTGCCCGATCCCACGAGCGGCGAGGTGCCGCACGCCTACGTCATCCTCCAGCCGGGGGTCGCCATCCTTCCCGGGGAACTGCGCGACTTCGTCGCGGGCCGGCTGGCAGCGTTTATGGTGCCCGCGGAGATCCACGTGATCTCCGAGATGCCCTCCAAGGGACCGGGCAAGGTCGACCGCGAGCTGCTGCGGATGCGGGCGATCACGGCCGGATTGATCGAGCGCGTGCCCTTCTTCCGGGAAGCCGGGTCCGGGTTCCTGCGAGACCTCATCCCGCGCCTCGAGGCGCGCACGTTCACGGCTGGGACGGTGCTGGTCCACGAAGGCGATACCGGCGAGGAAATGTACTTCCTGACCAAGGGGCAGGTGGAGGTCTTACAGGGCCACCCGCGCCGGCGGCTCCAGGTGTTGCGGGAGGGCGCCTACTTTGGTGAACTCGCCGTGCTCGCGGAGGTCCCCCGGGCGGCAACCATCCAGGCGCTGACCGAGGTGGAGGTTTACGCGCTGGGCCGGACGGCAGTGCGGCAACTCGCGGGGGCGCACACCGACTTCGACCGCTATCTCCGGGCCGCAGCGGCAGCGTACGCGCCGGCCAGCGTGCGCCCGAGCTGAGCCGCTTCCGCCGGCTCAGGCGACGGGGCGGATCCGGCTGGCCACCGCGAGGCTCGCCACTGTGACACCCGCGGCGAGGACTCCCACGGTCCCGAACGACCGCAGCGGCTCCCCAGCCCCACCCTGGAGGACCAGTCCGGCCAGCAGGGTCCCGGCCCCGCTCGCGAGGTGTTGCACCCCACCATTCGCCGCAAGGAAGCCAGCCCGGCGGGCCGGCTCGACGCTCGCCGTGATGAGCGAAAGCGCGCTCACCATCCGGCTCGCGTTGGCCGCCATCAGGGCCGCCGCGACCGGGGCGGCCACCGCGAAGCCAACGGCCGGCAGGTGCGTGACCGCGAGGAGCAGCAGAGCTGAGAGGAGGACCGCAACCGGAAACACCCGGCCCGCGCCGTGACGATCCACCAGCTTGCCCGTGAGTGGCGCGACCCCGAGGGTGAGCAAGCCGCCCGCGATGAATACGAGCGGCAAACGGGCCACGCTCACGCCGGCGTTGGCGACTAGGGCCGTGCCGATGAACGGGATTACGGCGAAGGCACCGGCCATCAGCAGCGCCGTCAGCCCGAGCGCCCGCCGATGAGCGGGGAAGGTGAGCGTGCCGCGTAAGCGCGCGAGCGGGGATTGCGCCGGACCCGGCGCGGGGCGAGCCGGGGCGGGGAGGATCCGGGCGGCGAGGACGACGAGAGGTAGGCCCAGCGCGGCCAGCACGAGGAAGGGCGCGCGCCAGCCAGAGTGGTTGGCGAGGGCGAGGCTGAGCGGCACCCCGGCCACGGAGGCGCCAGCAAAGGCCAGCATCAGCCGGCCGGTCGCGCGGCCGCGCCAAGCAGGCGGGAACACATCGGCCACCATCGCGAGGGTGAGCCCGCCGTGGATCCCGGCGCAGGCCCCCGCGAGGCAGCGCGCGCCAAGAAGAAACGGGTAATCGCGGGCGCAGGCGGAAGCCACCGCGCCCGCGACCAGGCCGAGCGAGACCGCAAGGTAGGTGGGTTTCCGGGGCCAGCGGTCGAGCCAGGGGCTGACGAGGAGGCCCGCGAGTCCCGCCGCGAGGGTGTAGCCGGCGACGAGCCAGCCAAAGTCCCGCGCACCGAGATTCAAAGCGGAAAGCAGGTGCGGCCCGAGCGGCATCACGACCATAAAGTCGACGGCGGCGATGAACTGCAGGGCAGTCAGCGCGAGCAGGGCGACGCCGGCTTCGCGCGGCGGGTCCGGCACCGGAACGTCAGCTGGATTGAGGAAGGCCAAGCGGGAGAAACCGGAACATCCGCGGCCAACCAAGAATCAGCTGCGGGCCCGGGCAAGGCCCATTTGCGCGCCGCGCCGGCCGGATCCCGCTCGACTGGCCCCGCCACGGGAACAAGCCTCGCCCTGACCCCACGCCCCACCCCCGGGCGCCCCTGCCGCATGAACCCACGCCTGCTCGCTCTCCCGCTCGCCCTGCTCCTGCCCGGCCGCCTCGCCGCCGCCACGCCGCCCGCCCCCAGCCGCGACGCCCCGGTCGAGCTCTCCCCCTTCGTCGTCAGCACCCAGACGGAGCGCGGCTACGCCGCGACCAACACCCTGGACGGCTCGCGCCTCAACACGCCGCTGCGGGACACGCCCGCGGCGATCAGCGTCTTCACCCGCGATTTCCTCGACGACCTCGGCGCCACCTCGATGGAGGAGATCCTCCGCTACGACCTCACCGCCGAGATCAGCAAGAGCGACGCCGATCCGGGCGGCGGCGGCGCGCAGGCCAACATGTTCGGCGACCAGGGCCTCACCTTCCGCTCCCGCGGCCTCACCGGCGGATCCTCGATCAACGGTTTCCAGTCGGCGGTGGAATCCAACACCTACAACGTCGAGCGCGTCGCCGCCACCCGCGGGCCCAACGCCATCCTCTTTGGCACGGGGGCGCCCGGGGGCGTGCTCAACTTCCGTACCCGCCAGCCTTCCTCCACGCGCAACCTGGTCTCCCTCGAGCTGAAGGTGGCGGGCGAAAGCACCAAGCGGGCGGCGGTCGACGTGAACCGCGTGCTGCTCCGGGACCGGCTCGGCCTGCGCGTGATGGCGACGCGAGACCGGAAGGGTTCGCCGCAGCCACACCAGTACCAGGACTTCCAGGGCATCACGCTCGCGGCGGGCTGGCAGCTCCGCCGCGACACCTCGCTCGTCGTGTCCTACGCCCGCGACCACAACGAGGGCGTCTCGGGCCGCGACTGGAACCACGTCGACTCGCTCTCCCGCTTCACGACCGCCCTGCGTGACGGCCGCATCCGCTGGAACCCGGCCCTCGAGCGCTACGAGAACGCCAACGGGTCCGCGCTGGTGGCCGCCGCGGCCGGCACGGGCACCGTCAGCAACCGCACCGTGCTCACCTACGGCCCGGACCTCGCCGTGCCGCCCCAGCTGTGGGAAGGCGCCACCGCGCTGGTGAACCGCGCCACCCTCTCGACCAACGCGAGCGTCTTCGAGTTCAACTCGGACGCGCCGATCGTCGACGAGCGCTACGAGCGCTTCGGCTCGGTGACGCCGTCCGGCGCCGGGGAATTCGCCGGGGTGAGCACCAGCAACCTAACCGCCATCCTCAACCACCGCCTGCTCCCGCGCCTGTTCGTCGAGCTGGCCTACAACCGCAACCAGCGCCGCAGCGACAGCACGCTCGGCCAGAACCCCGCACTCGCCGCCGACCTGAACTACCGGTTGCCCGACGGCCGGCTGAACCCCTTCTTCCTCGGCGAGGGCTACTACTACTCGCAGCAGAACTTTCTGCGCCTGCAGCGCCGGAACGCCAACGAGACGCTCCGCGCCTCCTTCTCCTACGACCAGGACCTCGGCCCGCGCTGGGGCCAGCATCGCGCCGCGGTGATGGCCGAGCGCAACGTGAACGAGAACCGGCGCCTGCGCAGCCGCGAGGTCTGGGCCAACCGGCCCTACAACGCCGCGGCCGAGAACGCCGCCAACCAGGTCTTCCGCCGCCGCTACATCCGCATCGGCGGCCCGGCGGCCGATTACACCTCCGGCTTCCAGCCGGGCAACCCGGTCAACCTCGAGTCCTTCACCTCCGCCTTCCCGACGGTCGGCCGCCTCACCACCGACTGGGCCGCCGCCAACGCCCTCGACTTCGACGACCGTCTGACGACCGACACCCTGATGGGCGTGGTGCAGAGCGCGTTCCTCGACCGGCGGCTCGTGGTGACCGCGGGCGTCCGCGACGACACCATCCGCGCCCGCGGGCCCCGCACGCTCCGCGACCCGGCGACCGGCAAGTTCCGCTTCGCCACCGCGGCCGACCAGGCCGTGTTCACCCCCCTGCAGCGCGACTGGTTCAGCACCGACGAGCAGACCGGCCTCCGGAAATCCGCGGGCGCCGTGCTCCACCTCACACGGAACTTCTCGCTCGTGGCCAACTACGCGACCGGCGTCGGCCTGCAGGAGCGCAACCGCTCCTCCCTGCCCGAGGACGAGACGCCACCGCCGACCCGGGGCGTCAGCCGCGACCTGGGACTCGCCTTTAGCTTCCTCGAGAACCGCATCAGCGGCTCCCTCAAGCACTACTCCTCCCGGAGCCTCGGCGAGCGCATCCAGGGCGGCGCCGCCGTGTTCGTGAACCCGAACAACGACGTGATGACGTCCTTCGAGCATTACTTCCGGCAGGCCAACCTGACGACCTTCGGCGCGGGCGACCCGATCCGGAACCTCGGCGACCTGACCTCGATCTACCTCAGCACCGCCGACTCCTACCTCTCGGACCAGGTCAGCCGCGGGATCGAGTTCGAGCTCATCGCGAACGTCACGCGCCAATGGACGCTCCGCGCCGCCTACTCGCGCACCGACCGCGTCGTGACCAACACTTTCTTCGAGGCGCTGCCGTGGTGGGCGGACCGGGTGCGCCTGTGGCGGAGCCTCGACACGCTCTACACGCAGCGCACGGGCCGGCCCCCGATCCTCAACCAGCCCCTGCTCACCGCCGCCCAGACGTTCAGCCCGGTCACCGTCGCGCAGCGCATCGCGGAGTCCGACTCCCTCCTCGCCGCGAGCCGGCTGAGCGACGAGCGGGGCTACGGGAACCGGCCGCACAAGGCCAACGTGTTCACCCGCTACCAGTTCACCGCGGGGCGGCTGAAGGGCCTAGCGGTGGGCGGCGGCTGGCGGTACCAGAGCGCGAACCTCGCGGGCATCCACCTGCCGACGAACCGCGACCTGTGGGGCAACGCGCGCTCCGTCGGTGACCTGTTCGTGCAGTACAAGACCCGCGGCCTGGCCGGCATCTGGACCAACGCGACCGCGGTGACCTACCAGCTGAACGTGACCAACGTCCTCGACGACCGCACCATCCTCGCGACCAAGCTGGATCTGGACAACGTGAGCGGCGTGCAGTTCTACCGCCGCGCATACCGCGAGTCCCCGCGCGTCCTCGCCTTCACCGCGCGGCTGGAGTTCTGAGCCCGCGCGCGCAAGACCCCCTCCGGCCGTGCACCCGACCATCCGCCGCCTGATCGAGCTGCATCGCCTGACGCCCCTGCCGGTCGAGGGGACGCTATTCGCGCAGACCTACCGTTCCGCGCAGGAACTCGCGCCGGGGCTGCCCGCGGCGACCGCGATGATCGGGCTTTACTGCGAGGATCCGCCCAGCCGCTCCCGCTTTCACCGCCTGACCCGCGACGAGCTGTGGCACTTCCACGCCGGCGATCCGCTGCGGCTGATCCTGCTGCGACCCGACGGCTCCACGGAGGACGTGATGCTGGGCCCTGATCCGCTCCGCGGTCACCGGAGCCAATTCCTGGTCCCAGCCGGCGTGTGGCAGGCCGGCCATCTCGTCCCGGGCGGCCTGTACGCGCTTTACGGCTGCACCCTGGCCCCGGGCTTCACGCCTGATTGCTTCGAAGGCGGAACTCGCGACGCGCTGCTGGCCTATTGCCCGGCGCGCCGGGAAGACATCGAACGCCTCGCCTGCGCGGAGGGTGACGTCCAGATGCCGGATTAGCCGCGGGCAGCCGAGCAACGGCTGCGACCGCGCGGGCGGATTCGCCGGAACCCACCCGCGCGGCGGGCAAAGAATCAGAACCGCAGCGCGACCTTCGTGTAGTAGAAGGCCCCGTTGAAACCGAAGGGCGAGATGCCGTTGTACGGGAAGATCCCCGCGTTGTCGCTCCCCTGGAAGGCCGCCGTCGAACGGATGTTCGTGGTCGGGTAGACATCCAGCAGATTGTTCGCGCCGACGGAAACCGTGAGCCGGCGGCCCATCCGATAGGTGACCTCAAGGTCGGTCACCCACTTGGCCCCGAAGGTCTGCAGGACCTGCCGCTGCGTCGTCGGCACCGCGGCACCGCTAGCGTTGATGCTCGGCACGGCAGGCGCGTAGGAGACGTCGTAGCCCGGCGTGAGGGCGTCGATGCGGGCCTGGGCCCAGCCGCTGTTGTCCGTGGCCGAGGCGGTGACCTCGCCGTAGCGGACCAACCGGAGGTTGGTCGACCAGGAGGAGGAAGGCTCCCAACGCAGCGCCAGGTTCAGGTTCTGCCGGGGCTGGCCCTTCTCCATCCGGGTGCGCTCGGTGACGTCGAACAGCGGGATCAGGGTCAGCGCCTGCAGCGCGGCCGGGGTGGCGGAGGCGCGCGTGACCTTGGTGCGGTTGTGGTTCGCGCCGAGGTTGAAGGTCATCTTGCCGAGGCCGGCCGAGCGGATCGTGTAGTGCAGGTCGAGGTCGACGCCCTGCGTGCGGGTGTCGACGGCGTTGGTGAAGAACCGGCCGCCGATGGCCTGCGGCTGCCCGTTGCGGGCGAGGAAGTCCTTGATCAGCGATACGCCCGAGGGATCGATGAAGGTCGAGGACAGGACGATGCGGTCGTCGATCGAGACCTCGTAGAAATCGAGGGCGAACGAGAGGCCACTCGCCGCGTAGGTCGCACCGAGGGAGTAGTTAACGGAAGACTCGGCCTCGAGCGCCTTGGCCCCCATCAAACGAGCGACCGGGTCGGCGACCGGGAAGGTCTTGTTGTCGAAGGGCACGCCACCGATGAAGTTGGTCGCGGTGGAGGAGAACCACTGCTGGGCGAGGTGCGGGGCGCGGAAGCCGGTGCTGGCCGAGCCGCGGAGGGCCGCGGCGCTAGAGAGCGCGAGGCGGCCAGCGGCCTTGAAGGTCGTCTTGGCGCCAAAGTCCGTGAAGTCCTCGTGGCGGGCCGCAAGGGTGCCGGTGAAGGACGGAGTCAACTTGCCCTCAACCTCGGCGTAAGCGGCCCAGTTGCTGCGGGTCTGCTTGGTGGCGTCAGACGGGCGAAACCCGGGGAACACCTGCGCGCCCGGGGCGGCAAGGGCGCCGGCATTCGGGCCATCGAGCACGCGCACGCCGCCGTCGCGGTAAGAGTCCGGCTCACCGGCCTCGATCTCATAGCGGTCGCGGCGGAACTCGGCGCCCACGGCCACCTGCAGCGGGGAGCGCAGGCCCGCGTCCACTGCGCCGGAGAAGTCGAGGTTGTTCACCAGTTGACCGAAGTTGAGCTTGCCGGCGCGGAAACGCGTCGGGCTGTTCGCGCCCAGCGTGGCGTTGGCGGTGTCGGTGATCGTGAAGCCGAACCCATTCGCGCCCCAGACCGAGCTCGCGTCCCAGGTCCAGGTACCCGCGCGGCCGCGCACGCCGCCGCCAATCGAGTTGTCGGTGATGTCGGAATTGATCTTCGGCAGGAAGCCGTTCGGGTAGATCGCGCGCACCGTGCGGTCATCGCCCGGGCGGCGGAAGAAGCCGGCGGACTTGCCGTCGCGCCGGGTGGAGCCGCCGAACAGGTAGCCCGTGGTGCCCGTGTCGAGGGGCAACTCGGCGTTCAGGAAGACCCCTTGGTCGCGGGTGTCGGAGTCGCCCTGCCAGTGGTTCACGCGGGGGAAGGAGGCCTCGCGGGGGTCCAGGGTGAAGGTCGTGGCCGGCGCGGCCGCGGCGCCGGTGCCGGTGCCGGCCGTCGGGGTGAGGCCCGAGTTGAAGTTGCCGTTGAGCGTGTTGAGCGCCCCGGTGGCGGTGACCCGGCCAAAGTACTGCTGGCGCGTGTCAGGCGCGGAGCGGTTCGTGCCGCCGCGCTCGCGGGAGAAGAGGGAAACGTTCAGGAAACCCTTTTCGGCGAGGGCCATCCCGTGGGCGACGGACGCCTCGCGCACGATGCCATCCCCCTCCTTGGTGAAGCCGTAAGTCGCGTTGAAGACCGTGCCGGGGGTGCGGTCGAGCACCACGTTCAGGACGCCCGCAATGGCGTCCGAACCGTACTGCGCAGCGGCGCCGTCGCGCAGCACCTCGATCCGGCCGATCGCGGAGCCGGGGATCGCGTTGAGGTCGATCGAGACCGAGCCGCGGCCGACAAAGCCGTTGACGTTGACCAGCGCACTGGTGTGGCGGCGCTTGCCGTTGACCAGTAGCAGGGTCTGGTCGGGCGCGAGGCCACGCAGCGTGGCCGGGCGGATGTGGTCGGTGCCGTCCCCGATCGTCGCGCGGGGGAAATTGAAGGAAGGGACCAGCGCCTGAAGCATCTGCGCAGGCTCGGTGTAGCCGCCCACGTTCAGGTCGAGGTTGCTCAGCACGTCGATCGGGACGAGCGACTCGGTCGCCGTGCGGGGCGCGAAGCGGGTGCCGGTGGCGACGACCGCCTCCATCCGCACTACCTCGGCACCTTCCCGCGCGGGGGCGGCGGGCGCGGCGGCCGGGGCGGCGGCGAAAACGGGGGGGAGGAGCGACAGGAACGAGGCCGCGGCGAGGGCGGCGGCGGGGCGCGCAGGGCGCCGCAGGTGGGACGGGGGGGTAGCCATGACCTCTTTTTGTGCAGGAACGATGCCGTCGCAAGTCTGCCGTCGCTTTTCCCGCTACCCGCGGCGAGATCCTGCCCGCCCGCCGCTGCACGATTTCGGTTCACCCCGGAGGTCGCGCCCCGCTAGCCCCTTGGCCGCCGTGATGTCCCCCGCCCTTCCCCGTCGCTGGTCCCGCCTGACGCTGCTGCTGCTCGCCACCGCGGTCCCCGCCCGGCCCGCCACCCCGCCCGAACCGGCTGACCTCCTTGTGCGGAACGCACAGGTGGTGACGATGAA
>SXGQ01684750.1_pt1 | contig 13695 bp, 27 predicted proteins | sample 3178371 | NCBI WGS metagenome assembly SXGQ01 (sample SAMN11356859, study PRJNA531348) | freshwater metagenome | isolation source: freshwater sample F1-20 | place: China: Fuxian Lake, Yuxi | collected 2017-12-25
CTTACCCGTAGTCGTGGCCACCCCGATTTGTTTCCAGTAAAAGATTCCTTACGCATTGCCGCCTAGCTCCCGGTAGGCCCGCACTATCGGCTCCGCTTCGGTCAGGAACTGGCTACGCAGTCCCTCGTTCTGCTTAACGTACCTAATCCCCTTGTTCGACAGCCACTGGCTAACCTTAATCACTGGCCATAGGAACGGCTTGGGTTCAGTAGGTGTGCTGGTTGTGATCGGATCGGGCAGCATCTCGGCCCACAGCATGATCTGCCTGACCACACTTGGCTCACCGCTTGCCAGCTTGTGCTGATGTGCGGATACACGTTCCAACCGTTTGCCCTGCTCGTCGGTTAGTCCAGCAGATTCTAGCAGCTTGCCTAGATCATCACCCTTGCTCCTGGCTTTGGCTATGATGCCACCAGCCGTTGCGGCTAGGCTGATCACCTCGCCGACGGCTGTCAGCGTTTCCTCACGCCTTGTATTGAGTTCTTTAACTATCTGTTTGAGTGTTTGCATTTAACCCCTTTCATTAGTGCGCCGATTTTAAATTTAGGCGTTTCACGTCGACGCTTATCGTGATGACGCCTTGCTCTCTGTTCGTAAGACTTTCTGGCTGACTCGCTCTTGCCTGCTCTAAATCTGATCCCCAGCCGATCCGACACGTCCAAAGCCTTCTTACTGACCGCCTGCTTGGTTATCTTGAACCGCTTGGCAAGACTGGTCATGGATTCGGTTGAGCGATTTAGAACGATAGCAAGGATGCTATGATCCAGCGTATCGGTCATGTTTTGCATCGCTGGATGCTCTGGAGCCTTGGCCATCAGATATTCGATCACATTGACCGTATTTGTGATCCCGCATGTGCTTACCGTAATCGTCGCATAAGCCTCATTTACCAAGTCCCGCAGGCTATCGATCATCATCGCCGGATGAGTATTTTTCCCCGGCATCTTTTCGATCATTTCTTGATCCATCATAATAAACGAAAATCGCCCCTATCGATGGTCAATGGATGGAAACTATGAACCCTATCAATGGATATCCCCTTTAAGGGGGGATATCCATCAATAGGCGTTCTACCAATTAACGGTGATAGAACATGAATAAACGGTGATAGGATTTTTAGCCTCATTTTTGATCCTCATTTAATACGTATTTTTTGGCCTTTTCAGTGCCAGTATTTTTAATCAGACCCTCTTGCTCCCAAGCTGCCGTCAAGTCGCGGCTTTTTGTGTGTCCAACCTTCGATTTGTTGCGGATATAACTTTGCAAATCGCCAGCACTGATTCCTTTCGATATGGCCTTTTTGTAATCCTCAAAATTAACCACAATCTCCGGCCTGCCTGCCGTCTTTCGTTCTGGTTCGTCAGCCTCAATCCACGCAAGCCCGACATCGCTATGGCGCAAGTTAACATGCGGCTGTACTGCGTTTTGCGCTATAATGCCTTTAGAATTCAGATTAGATCGCTTCCCGCGTTTGGTTACTTCCAGCCTATAAATCCGCTTTCCTTCGGCATCCTCACCACATGGCGCAAGCGTTAGAACGCTTCTTGCCCAATTCGTCAGTTCGCTTGAGCCAAATCCGCTATACGCTTTGTCTGCGCCTTGGTATCCATTGCCTTCCTTAACTGGCTTCGGGGTATGATGAATCAACATCCAACTGAATCCAGCGGATAAAGATAGAGGGTTAAGCATGTTACGCAGGAATACGCTTGCCGTCTCCTGGCTGGATAAGTCGCCACCTATGAAGGCCAGCAAGGGATCGATCCAGACTAGGTCAGGCTTATGCTTCTCCACTAACCGACGCACCCGATCAACAAACTTCTCCCCGGTAGATGTGCAATCACGAACGATCGTCACGTTCGCCATGACTAAAGCCCTCTGCTCTTCGCTTAGATTCATCGCCTTAAATACGCCTTGGATCGATTCAGCCACGTCTCCCTCGTCGTTCTCGGCCTGAATGATCAGCGACTTCAGCCCGTTTCCATGCGGATTGATCCCAAAGAACGACTCGGCGATCGCCCAGGTGATGGCCGCCTGCATACAAAGCACGCTCTTGCCAAGGCCACTGCTCCCCACCCACAAGGCCGATCCTCCACGGCAAATCCATCGCTTGCCAAGTAGCTGCGTAGGATCTTGCGTTTCCTTAAAATTAAGCAAATCGTCCCACTTGTAAGGCTCCGGAATATCACCGTAGATCGTGCGCTCCATCCATTCCATGTAACTCAAAGTAGGTGCGCCACATTCAACCAACTCCTGCTGTAAACCTGTGGCCGTCCTCATCGCTCCTGGCAACCGCGACAACCGCCCTGCGTCCTTGTTGGCTGGATCGGGCTTTGAGTGTTCTAAATGTTTGTAGATAAAGTCCACACGTTCTGCGAACTCCTTGGCGTTCGTGGCCCTTATCTCTACCCATGCGTGCAGGCTGCGTGATCCGCTCTTAATGATTGCGGAAGTGGGCAAGCCACTGCGCTTAATAATGGCCCACTGCTCCGCCATCGTGCTTTCATCAAATTCAATCAGGCAGTGGCGGTACTTAACGATCGACTCAGCTTTCCGATTCTTTCCGTTGTTAGCGTTAATCGACACATAAACGCCCACTGCTTCGCCTTGCCACTCTTTCAACCCGTCGGCCTTAAACAGCTCCAGCCATTCCTCACGGCTTCGCGTTTCGCCTGCACCGTCAGGCCGCTCGCGGTCGCCGTCCTTAATCGATCGACAGATGTTAATCTGATCGCCCACGTCGAAGCAGGTGGTAAGGAACTTATCGACCGGCCCACTCTCCACGCTTATCGGCATAGGTGGCACTGGCAGATCTTCACGCACTATCGCCCCGTTCTGATAACCATACTTGGCTTTCGGCCTCCACGGCTCCCTGGCTGGCTTGCTATATGCGGATATGACGGCCTTAACTGCCTCGTTCTGCGATAGCCCAACCTTGTAGGCCCACTCTTCTGCGTTCGTCGTTGCGTCGAACTCGGTCAGCCCTTGATCCCGCCACTGGCACGCCAGCTTAAATAGTTGCGTGTTGCGCTCACCTTCAGCGGCTCCATTGCGGTGGATGGCTTCGATTGCGGGTGGTAGTGGTGCGATCATTTGCTCTCCTTTATTCCAAGGGCCTTCGTATTCTTGGCCTCTATAGCTTTTGCCTTAAATCCCTCGGCCTGCTTCAACATTTCCGTGGCCATTAAGATCGCCAGATCCAGCCGAGTGCGTACTGCGTCGTACTGCTTTTTCAGCAAATTCTTCTTCGCACGTTCGAGCACTGCGAGATGCCAGGTTAAACGCTTAACGCTCATACAAAATTAAACTGCGGGTGCATGTCGAATGCTTCTCCCGTTAATCGTCCAGCGGATATGTTTGCAGCCACAGAATGCTGCCCAAGCTCATAAGTGAGAATTGCGTGACAGTTTTTGCAAACAACGTCGCACTTATTTATTTCATTATTGAGCTTTTCAAGTGAGTAGCTGGAACAGTTTGATATGTTAAATTTCTTAATTTCACCGTGCCTGTGATGAAAGTCTAGCTGTGGGCCTTTAAGATTTTTGTTTCCACATTTTTGGCAACCTAAGCTCTCTTTATATTTTGTTATATAGGCAATACGCTGTTTGTGTTTTTTACTGCAATATGACCGCCTGTCCCTTGGAATCCAGCTCACCACTGCCCCATTCCCCACCTGTGGCGATTGGCTCGCGCAGCGGTGACTGCGTCGGCGTATTGCTCCGGCGTGTAGGTGCCAATGATTTGACCGTCGAACATGACTAGAAGATCCTGCAAGCTCACAACACCGCCTTCGGCAGCGGCCCAGCCAGCTTGTAGACGTACTTATTGCGATCGTATTCCAGCGGATAGCCAAAGAAGTCGCGGAGTAGATCGATGTCTCGGCTAATCGTCTTGTAGCTACATTCCAGCTCTACGCCTAACCGTGCACAGCTAGGCAGGCACAGATCCCGGCGCAACTTGCCAACGATCACGCCAAGGCGGCGGAACGTTGGGCGAGTATCGCCAAGGCCAGCGGCCCGATTGCGTTTCGATGCCAGTCTGGCGGCTCGTGTGCTCATTTCATCACCTCCACCATCGCCACTTTTGGCAAGCGCATCGCGTTGAACTGCTTCTCACTTGCGGCGAACACGTCCACAACGGGCAACTTTCCACCGCTCGCCTTTTTGCTTTTTACGGCAGTGCCCGTATCTACCGCCACCCACTCCCTTTTCCCGCCCATGACGCGGATCTTGCTCCACAGCGGAATGATGTCTGGATCGACGGCGCAGTGGCGGCCAGCACGCAAGCGGGTGCCCGTGCTGGATTGATAGCGGCTTGACCACTCATCTTCCCCTGGCCAGTAGCCAGTGATCCGCACTTTAATCTTTTTAACGTCGATCTTCTTTGCCATCGGGCGCAGATCGATAAGTGGGTTGCCTAGCTTTATGGTTGTAAAGCCAAGAAGTGCGAGGATAGAGAGCAGCGTTCTCATAGCCCCACCCTTAAACGATCGATCAAATTGTTCTCGCGTTCTTCAGCAGCCGCCAGCGCAGCCTTTGCCTCTGCCAGCTCGCGGGCCAACGAACGCACGCGGTTTAGTAACTGCTCGTGCGTGGATTGTTCGGGAAGTATTTCAATCACAACGCACCTCCCGCGGGTCGTACTTCTTTAGCCAACGCCAGACCTTGCAGATGGACGTGAACGCCTCGAATGCCTGGGCAACTTGCTGGGCGGTATAGCGGACGTCCTGCAACTGACCGGTGATTGGATCGATCAGCACGTTCCGGCATGCCATGCCTTCGTCCGTGAATGCGTACGCATAGGCACTGAGCTGCAGAAGGTCAGTTTCATACCCCGATGCTTTTGAGATGCCTTTTGCATCCTTCTTAAATTTGCGTGTCTTAAAATCAACTACCTCAATCACTCCGTGGATGTCGGCGATTAGATCCACTCGGCCTGCGTAGCCTTCAGCCTCGTTCACTAAAACAGACTCACTTGCGTGCACCTTACTCACGCAACACTCACGCCATTCCTTTAGGCCCGCATAGTGCTCCTCATAGCCTTTGACTAGCTCGCCCGGCTCCTGCCCATTGATTATCATTTCAGCTAGGGAATGAATCTGCGTGCCTCTTACAGCGGCGGCCTCCACTTCCTTGCGACTGTCCAGCACCACCCGCTTGGCAAATTCACTGTCGGCCTCTCTATCGTTCCGTGGTAACGACAGGGCAGACAAGATCGCCTGCTCCTCTTTCCAATTCATCAGCCCTTGCTTGCTGGGGCCAGCCGCTCCGAGGATGGTGGTCACAGACGGAAACGCCCCCACCTTCCGGGCGGATCGCAGATCCCCGTGGCACGACTCACCTGACGCCAAGTAATAGTGCGACGACTCCGTCTTTGCGGTGGCAATTAGCGCAGCCATTACTGCCAATCCTTAATCAGTCGCATGGTGAAAATGGCCAGCACGACTGCTGTGGTTGGGAATACGATTTGAACTATTAGAGTTAGGATTTCCATGGGGGGGGATTCTTTCTGGCCGAGGTGGGAATTGCCCACCCCGGCCAATTATTCAGAACGGCACGGGAGATCCGTCGGCATCTAGTTCGACGACGGCTGGTTTCGGTGCGCCAGGGCGATTGCATTTCCTGACGAAGTCTTTATCGACTTTTACTTTGTTCGCTCCGGCAGGCAGTACCGCCTGCACGTTTGCGTATGTAGAGCCATCACGCTCCGCATGCGTCACAAGTATCTGGCACGGCTTACCGATCAGCGTTTCCAGATCCAGATTCTGCGGTGGAGCTTTCTTGGCGTAAGACTTGAGGTCTTTGAACAAAGCCGCCTTCTCATGCAGGCTCAGTCCGTAACGCCGGCCAATGGTGAACGGCCGCCCGTCCTCCATCTTCTCAGCGATCTGCCATACCAGGCGGATCTGATGTTTTTTTCCGTACTGCGTTTCGACTACGCCGAGATCCTCAACGTCGCAGAATACTGCGTCGTGATTCCCTTCTGGGGCTGGCGTATATGTGCCCCCTCTGCTTGCTACTATTGGCATATTATTATTTTGCTTTCTTGGTTTGGGTTTCTTGGATGTGCTCCGACTACTCGTCGTCGCAAAAATCGTTATTTCGGTGCGGTTGGTTTAAGTCTTGGAACTCGCGGTCGGTCATGTGCCACGCGATCTCGTGCTTGCGGGCCAAGTCTTTGGCCTGCGCCAAGTCGCCACGATTGACTGCCTTCACAACCCGCTCGGCTGAATTGCGACAGGCCATCACTTCGATGTTTTCGATCAGGCGGAATTTCGTTAGGTCGGTCATATTCAGCCCCGGCGGTTGTTGCCGTAGTAATCCGCGAAACGGTGGAAGTCGTAGTCGGAGTCACGCTCCTCGCGTTTGTAAGCCTCGTTTTCGTAGTCCGGCTTGTCGTTGTTAATTGGCGTATCGTTGGTTGGTTCGCTCATTTTTTCTCCTTCATGGACAGGCGGAATGATTTGGCGGTCATCGCAACTGCTTCAGCCGTCAGGCACTTCGTGGTAAATCGCCAGATGCGCCAGCCCAGGTCGGCAGCCGCCCGATACTTTTCGCAATCCTTCACCATCCCCATTCCGCGACCGTGCCTGCCTCCGAACCGCAGGAACGCACCTCCGTCTAGCTCGATCGCACAGCGGGCGGATTTACAGGCGAAGTCGAAACGCCACTTGCGAGTTGGGTGGAACGTGTGCTCGGCCACTAGCTCTGGCCCGCCAGCCACTTGCCAAAGCACGAGAAACTTTTTCTCAAGGGCGCTCACAGGCTCACTCCCTGCTTTTCGATTAAGCCTTTAATAATGTCCTCAATCCGTTCCAGCCGATTGCGTAGTTCTTTGTTTTTCTGTTGGAGATCGATCAGGGCCATCGTCATAGAAAGCGCACCGCCACCGTAAGAGCTGGCGATGGCTGGCAACTTGCCCTCTGCTTCCAGGTCGCGAACAGTAGCCGCAGGCGGATAGAACGCCCCGGCCACGCCGCCTTGGCCTTTGGGTGCGGGGGCACCGTTGTCCTTGGCGTAAATCATCTGTGCTCCCTAAAAAGTCGACGCACTTGATTGACTACCCATCCAAAGACGAGCACGGCCACGGTTAAACCGGCGATTCCAGAGCCTACAAACAGCGCCCAGCCCGTGATCAGCATGGATACCTGTGCGAGATCGCGCATGACTTGCCAGTCGATCATTTGCTGGCCCTCAACTGCTGGCCCCACATACGGCTGACGGCGGGGTCGGGGTGATAAATAAACGCTTCGGCGGTCAAATCGTACCCGCCGCGCGAATTTAAATTAAGTTGCTGGTAGTGTGGCTTTTTAGGCTCAGTTATTACCGCCGTGTTACCGCTTCGGCGTAAGTCGTTGTAGTGATAAGCATCGGACGGGGTGGGATTTGAACCCACGGATCTATTTCCTCCTTCGATTTGATTGATTATGCTTTGGGGTGTCATTGTATAAACTTGCGTTAAACTGAGCGAATGTTACCGTTATGACTATGGCGTATTCTTACCAGAAACGCGGCAGCCCTTGGTTCTTTATACGTTTTAAAGACCCGACTGGAAAGTGGCGCAGTAAAAGCACACGCTACCGAATCGACAACACGCTGCATCGCGCAAAGGCAACGGCCGAGGCCGCTCGACTTGGGGTGAACGAAAAACGAAAAGAATGCGGCAGCGAGTGGGTTGATGATTTGATTGAAAATCATCCCGTTTCTCCTCTGACAAAAGTGTACTATCGGAATTGCTGGCGTCATCTGGCGAGATTTATTAGTGAGAAAAAAATAACCCTGCAAGCGTTTTCTCCATCCGATTGTGAAATTTATTTGAAATGGCGCCAAAGCCTCCCACGCACGTCCGGCGGTAAGGCTGGACGGAATCAAGCGTGCCAAGACCTGAAGATTCTTAAGTGGATTCATCGCCAAGGCCGACTGCTCGGAAAGATGGATTCTGTTGCCCTTCTGGATTACCGAATTAAGCGGGGGCCAATCAACCGAATTAAACCTGTTTTTTCGGATAATGAGATTAAAATCACCCGGAAAGCTCTGGCCGTGGAAGGTGTGCCCGAATGGATGCGAGTCAGCTTTGAGATCGCCTTGGCCACCGGCTGCCGTTTGCGGGAGACGCAGATCCCCCTGGACTGTGTGGATCTGAAGAATCGAATCCTGACTTTCCCTCGCCCCAAGGGTGGAGCTGGCAAGTCGTTCTCCATTCCCATACCGGCTGCCATTGAGCCCATGCTGGCCAAGATGAAAGCCGAGGGCCGCGAGATCACTTGCGAAATCCCACGCACGCGAGCCTCGCTTTGCTGGCGTAGGCTGCTGGATATATGCGGCCTTAGACGTCACTGTTTTCACTCATTGAGGGTAACGAGAGTGACGAGACTGCGGCTCTCAGGCTGTTCTCAATCTGTCGCCATGAGACTCGTGAATCACTCCTCGACGTTAGTGCATGAGCTTTACCAACGGCACTGTGTGGACGACTTACGCGATGCAGTGAATTTGGGGCAGTCTGCATCAGCCTCCACCGATCAAAGTCAGACGGAATTACCTTTCCCGCGATCAGCGGAAAGCCTGGCAGTGCCTGCATTTGCTTAATCCGCACGTAGCCCAAGCCGTAGGCGGCGCCTAATTGGCGAAGGGAGAGAGCTTGGTTCTGCTGACGCAGTTTCATGGCAATATCGTTGAGGCGCCCCAAGCTCATAGAGATACTATTGTTTATCCTTTTCTTCGAGCTGCGCCTCAATGAGTTGCGTCACTAATTGCGAAAAGGAAAGACGGCGATCGTCTGCAAGTTTAAATCCGGCCTTCTTCACGTCGAGCGGCAGATAGAGATTGGTTTGTTCATTTTCTATCGCTCGTGGCATAGGCGCACAATGTGCGCACAACGTAACGCGTCAATAGATTTCTATTCTTTTTTTGTTTAATCTTGCATTGCGCACATCTAGCGCATATTATGCGTCAATGGATAAGCAGAGAACAAACATTTACCTGCCAGCAGACATCAAGAAAAAGGCTTTCGATTTGGCTAATAAGGGCGGTCTATCACTTTCGGGATATATTACGCAGTTAATTCTGCGGGAATGTGCAATCGCGGAAGGCAGGATCAAAGGTAAACTTGCTATTTTTACCAAGACCAATAAAAGATAACTTCATGCAAACCTCGTTAATTGTTTGTTTATTGTTTCCATTGTGTTCTTTTGTTCAGTCTCAAGTAATCAGCGATTCAAAGCAAAATGTGGGTGGTGGAGGATACCATACCCGAATTGCCACAGATTCTGAAATGCGGAGAATTAGGGAGCAAAAACAAACCCCGACCGGCATGACCGACAAAATGGTATGGCTAACTCCTGGCAACGTAGTGGCAAGGCACAAGGAGGATGGTAAGATTATTCTCGAAATTACCTACATTAAGAAAACCAATGACGGCGAAGATGGTTTAACCCTGCTTGTGGCCGACCATCCAGATGCCCCTTTCATCGCTGTGGGTGAGACAGCAAAGTGCATTGTGGTGCCTGGCCCAATTCGGGACGATTTTCAAGGGCGACGAATTTATTATTTTTTCGACAAGAAAGAAGTTAGCCAAAGCAATGTAACGCAATTCAAGGCTAGGTACGCCGACGTTGCGCTAGAGTAATTGTCTTGTTTAAAGTGGTAAGCCGGTAGTGAGGCACCTTGCGGCAGTGGCCTAGAAACTTTTTCCCGTTTGAATCAACGTGAGGCAGTCGAATCACGTAGTTTTTTTTCTCGGCTCTGCCGTCCTTAATCAATCGCGCCAGGAGTTTATTTGCATAATTTGCCGATTTGCCCCACAGCTCGGCGATCTGGTTTTTAGTTAGCCACCCAGTTGGCACTACCTCCTGTCGATGTCCCGCGACATACTCAGACAGGACGGTTGCCCAATCTGACTTTACACTGGGTAACGCCATACTCCTCCCACTGGCGAGAGGACGTTCACTGTGCATCCTTGCCCGCCCTCTACGTATTCGCCCCACGCCACACCGTGCTGCCATCTGGTAACGGATCGCTGGCGCCGGGCGTAGTGCATGCTTGGAATGTCGGCTAGGCAACCGATCGACCAGCCTACAGGCGCTCCAAAGCTACGGCCCGCAGTTCGATCTATCCTGTGCAAATGTCCCATAACGATAGGCTTCTGAACCATCTCAACGTGATCACGCACTGCGCTGGATTCCGAAAACATGTAGCCGTGGCCGAATGCTGTGCCTCCTAGAATGCGCCAACCTTTCTCTATATCGTAAGGCACATACTTTGCCTTTAGATCCTTGCACATGTTGTAGATCTCCGACTTCGCCGACGTGCAGCAGTGCGCCACGATTGCACTAGGCGAGTATTGTAGAGCCGTTAGGCGGTGCTCGTGGTTGCCCTCAAAGATGTAGCGTGGAGCTAATTCTCGAACGAAATTAAGGCCAGCGTCGAAGTCCTCACGGATGGATGCGGTGCGTTCGGGCGAGTCTGGGTCTTTCCTTGCACTACCCATCAGCCCGGACAGATCAACAAAATCGCCTAGGTGTAGGATTGAATCGGCGTCTGGCTGCCATCTGCGCTTCATCTCTAAAGCTGCCTTGCACGCGGCCGCATTTGCCAGGTGTCCGTGGCTACAGCTAACGGCCAGCCACCGTTTCCACTTGCGGATGACTTTCACTTTTTATCAGCCGCTGACGGGAATCCTTCCAACACGGCTAGAATCTGACGGCAACTTTCCCGCGATTGAGCCGCCACTACGCTCTCGTCGCTGGCCCCGATCAGTGCGATCTCCGCTATCACGGAGAGCTGCATCTTTAACGTGTGATGGTACGTGCATAGATCCAGTATCTCGTCCCACGCATCCTTCCACACGGGCCTACGCCATAACGCACCACCGTGCTCCTCCTGCCCCTTGCGGTACTTGGCGTCCAGATCCCTGGTTAAATCGCGCAGGATCCCCGCCAGATGCTTCTCGTGTTCGGGCGTCACCGCGAACTCCACGGCCGGTTGCTGACGAGGCTTGTGGCCTTGCTCTTTTTGCGGATGTCCTTGGCCACTACTTGTTCCACAGGCTTGCGTGAGATGTCACGCCAGCTCTTGTATTTACTCGACTGCAAGTGGCCTGTTTCCCAAGAGATTGCGGCTAGTTCAAAACTGACGCCAACGTGCTCGCCAAGGCGGAAAGCGGTTTCGTTGTCCCAATCAGCAAACCACAGATCCGCGTTCTTTGCCGACTGCTTTAGCGGCACCCAATCAAAAGCGAGGCCGTAGTTGTGATAACTTTCGCCAGGCTTGGCTTTCGTCACGATCTTGCCGCCAGCCGTTCTGCCTTTCGCATAAAGCGCGGCCTGCTCCTCCATCGTGCGGCGGCCGCAGTAGATAAGCGGCTCGATCCGGCTCGTCACCATTTCGTTCACCCATCCCCTCACCTGCTTTTGGAAGCTTGCGTCTAACGAATCAATGGCCCGCAAGGTGCGGGAGCTAGCTTCCGCGAGAGAGGTCACTGTCTCGCTCGCTCTCTTTCAACTTCTGCCAAGCAATCAGATAACGCTTTGAGCGATTCCGCAAACAGATCTCGGTAAGCTTGTGGGCAGGGTGGGTTTGTTCGTTCCGCTTTGTCCCAGGCGTAGATGAAGTACGAGATACTGTCCGGGCTTGGCGGCGGGCCGTCCTGCGTTTGCGATGTCGTGGCACAGGATGCCAGCGCCAGGCTACTGATCAGTAGGAGGGCGTTTAGTCCACCACGCATCGATGTCTCTCAGTCTTTTGCGGCGCTCCAGTTCGATCGCCTCGAAGTTGCGTTGAAGCGGCGATTTGCGTTTTAAAAACCACAGCACGATTCCGATTATCCCGCCTAACGCCGTTAAGATTCCGGCGATCATGGGCGACGACTTTCTCGAAAACTTGCTTAAAAAATTAACTATGCGGCCGAGCGTGCGTTCTGGTTCATCGCCAGGGATGAACGCGGCCACGGCTGCAACGGCTGCTAGGAGGGCGGTAAGTGCACCAAGTGCTTCCAGCCAATCGATCTTAAGTAGTGCGGGGATGAGTTGTTCCATGCCCCTAGCGGGGTGTCAAAAGCTGAAACGACGTTTGATCAACTCCCAGACCGTGCTTACCACTGCCCCGGATACTAGGGCGACCAGCCACAGCTTCGTCTTAATCGTGTGGGCGTCGCGTTCCATGTTCGTTAGACGACCATGATACTCGCCAAGGCTGGCCTGCGAGCGTTCTAATAAATCCAAAATTACCGACTGGCGGGTCTCAATCCGGGCGACCGAAATTCTCACCTCTGACAACCGCTCCGAAAGTTCGGCGACTTGGTCGGTGCTCATAGCGTTGCCCGCTCTGCACCGGGGGCTATGCGAACCATCTGCTCGCCCTTATCGTTGTAAAATATCTCTATAAATCCCTCGGCCTCTAGGAACTTGAGGCTTGCCATAAAGTCACGCCAGCTAGGGGTATCTTTATCATCCGTAGCACTCATTCATTTAGCCCTCCCCGCATCTTCAGCCGCACCCATATCGCTATATCGTGGCAGGGAGTTGTTGTCCGTGTGCTTTGGGGAGCAAGAGCAGAGGCAGAGGGTGAGGAGGAGGAGGGGCATTTTAATACCGCAAGAAAACATTTGCACCAGTATTGAGAGAGGATGGCGTTATTGTTCCGATATTATTGGGTAGTGCGGTTAGCCCAGTTTGTGTAGCGTTAAAATTTGATGTTAGAGTTGTTTCTGTTACTGATCTTCCAAAATCGTTTACAACTGCCGCTATTGTAAATCCTCGCATTTGTATGGGGGTTACCGAAGTAGCCATACCAGCAACAATATAATAACCAGCACCAAATGCTAAATTTGTTGAAATTGTAAATATACCAATCCCGGTGCAATTTATAGTTCCAGAATAAATTCTTGGTGCAGAGGAAATTCCATTTGAACCATTATATACACCAACATCAATTGATTGTGTTCCTGTTAGAGTTTGTTCAACACATAAAATAAGATTTGATGTATTTTTTCTAATAAAGTATGGCAGGTATCCTATTGTATATCTAGTTGGTGTTGGAGTTATAATTGTGGTTGCTTTTGGCAACCAATATCTTTCCTCATTATTTACCGCTGGAAATTCTGGTAATATCGGGGCTTTAATTAAAGGCATCGCCTACTCCTTAATGACTGACCCAGCTTGCAGTTCCAGCGGTGGCAAAAATGGCCGATAGTGTGGTAGTTGTGTAATTACATTCGTAGAAATCTCCACTCGATAGTGCAACCATAAACCCGCCTCCGAGTGTGGTCGCAGTTGCTCCTGCGTTAATGAATAACTGCCCTGCCCCAAGGTTGTAGACGGTTGCCATTTTGCGGGCGGTGTTACCCGGAACGATGGTGGCTGAAGTTAGTGAGGTAAAACTGCCAGAGGTGATTGCGGATGAGGAGATTGCGAGGTTAGCCGTCACCGTCCCGCTAATCGCAGGGAGCGACGCAATCGTGACGCTGTTGGATATAGATGCCGTGACCGAGCCGATCTGGGCTGTGCTTGCTCCTAACGTGACTGAACCCGCAATCGTCTGTGTGCCGGTTGGATTGGCTGTGACCGTGCCAGATATGGGAACATTTATTCCACTTCCAAACGCTGTAAGAATATTAACGCTTACAGCTTCACCGCTATCTGTTAATGGTATTGGAAGAAAGCCGCCACTTACTTTATCTTCTCCAAATACATTCGCTGTCACC
>SXGQ01861277.1_pt1 | contig 13693 bp, 6 predicted proteins | sample 3178371 | NCBI WGS metagenome assembly SXGQ01 (sample SAMN11356859, study PRJNA531348) | freshwater metagenome | isolation source: freshwater sample F1-20 | place: China: Fuxian Lake, Yuxi | collected 2017-12-25
AGGAGCGCACCGATCTCGATTTCGCGACTTGGGAACGTGTCGCGGTCAACATGGCCCTGCCCACGGCCACCCGGTTTCTCGTCGTGCACATCCGCATCAACCGCACCAAGCCCGAGCCGACCGCGGTGCCAGTCACGTTTGCCGGCTCCTATGTCGACGACGTGAAGGCGGAACTGCTCCTGCGTCCGGCGGCCAATCTCTCTGCGGAAAACACCGCGCAGTGATAGCGGTCTCACCTGCCGTCCCTCTTTTTTCTGCCTGCTCCGCTCCAAGACTCAAAATCCACATGCAAAACCACCGATTCGTTCCGCTGCTACTTTCCCTGCTGATATCGCCCGTTGCCGTAATGGCTCAAACCACCGCTTCAAGCGCCACACCGCCCGGTCCACCCCCAGAGGCGAGTGCCACGATCACCCTCTCGCCCTTCGAGGTGCGCACCGAGAAGGATCAAGGCTACGCCGCCTCGAACACCCTTTCCGGCACGCGCCTCAACTCCAGCCTCGCGAACATCCCCGCCTCGATCCAAGTGCTCACCAAGGAGCTGATTCTCGACCTCAACGTCACCGACTACGAGGGCTACTTGAACTTCGCCACCAACGCCGGGCGCGATTTCAGCGACGTCACCGGCCTCGCCTCCGTGCAGCAGGGTAACAACCAGATTCGTATCCGCGGCTTCACCGGTGCCGCGCAGACGCGCGACTACTTCCAATCCATCACGCGGTCCGACCGCTTCAGCCTTGATCGCTTCGAGGTCTCGCGTGGCCCCAACTCCATCTTATTTGGCATCGGCGGCCCGGGCGGTGTGGTCAACGCCGGCTCCAAATTTGCCCTGCTTGGCTCGAAGCAGCGCGACGAAGTTCGCGCTACCGTCGGGAGCTGGAACAACCGCCGCGTCGAGGCCGATTTCAACCGTGAACTCGTGCGCGGTAAGTTCGCCCTGCGCCTGAACGGCCTCTTCGAGGACAAGGAAGGCTGGCGCGACTTCGAGTTCGAGAAACGCAAGGGCATCGCCCTCTCCACTGCGTGGCAGCCCTGGCGCACCACCCGCCTGCGCACGAACTACGAATACGTGGATACCCGTCAACTTCAGGCGATGCCCTTTCCCGTCTCTGACTTTTCCGACGCTTGGATCAGGGCTGGCAAACCGCTCGCGTCTGGCCCGGTCTTCGAGCTCGGCACACCCGCTCCCGCGGGCACGCAGGCGACGTTTGCGAACCAGATTCGCTTCGCGCCGCAGGTGAGCCTCAACGCCTATCGCTACGGTGACAACGCCGTCGTCGATGCTAATCCCACGCTCGCCGGCGCGCAGCGGGTGCGCTTCTTCGATACACTCAATGGGCCCAACGCGACAAGCGGTGGCACAATCGGGAGCACCATCGCGGGCCTCGTGCCGGACAGTGCCAATCTCAGCGGTCCCGGCAGCACGTCGAACAACCGCTACGGACTCTTCACCGCGCTGCTCGAGCAGCGCGTCGGCCCGATCAATGTCGAACTGGGCTACAATCGTCAGGAGGATATGTGGCGCTCCAATTTCGTGGTTCCTTGGAATCTAATCGGCCTCCGTGGCGACGCTAACCGTGAACTTCCCGGCTACTACCTGCCCACCGGCACGCTCGGTGCGACGCCGCCCGGACAACTGATCCCGAACGCGTTCGCGCCTAATCCGTTTGCGGGGCAATTCTACATCGAGGGCAACGCCGGCTACCGGCTCCAGCGCCGCGTGGCCGACAACTATCGCGCCACGCTTTCCTATGCGCTCGACCTGCGCCGCCGCAGCACGTGGCTCGGCCAGCACCAAGTCGCCGCCCTCGCCCAGCGGGCCGAGGACGAATACTACAACGTTGCCTATAACGAGTATAACACCGCGGGTCGCGACAACACCCTCCCTGTAACCAACGCGGCCAACGTCATCATCCGCCGCACCTATATCGATTTTACCGCGCCAGGCGGCGCGCGCGGCGCCCATGACCCGTGGAAGACTCCGATCTCCTCGCCCGGCGTGCGTCCCGAGTTCCTCAGCCCCGGTGGCGCCCAACGGACGTTCAATCGCACCGATACAGTGATGGCGGTGATGCAGAGCAATTTCCTCGAAGAACGGCTCGTCGTCACCTTCGGCGCCCGCCGCGACGAGCAGAAGACCAACCGCGCCATCGGTAGCGTGCTGATCCCGAACGCCGATCCGTTTGGCGGCACGCGGACGGAAAATACGATTTACACCCCCGCCGGCCTCACGAGTTTCTCCGGTAATACCAGTACTTTTGGCGCCGTCTTCCGCCCCGTGCGTTGGGCCGCGCTCGTCTATAACTCCTCCGATAGCGTCCGGCCCGTGACGGCTCGCGACCTCCTGAACAACGCGCTCGCACCGCAGAAAGGTGTCGGCAAAGACTACGGCGCGCGCTTTTTCCTCATGGAAAATCGCGTCGTCCTTGGCGTGACCCGCTACGACACCGACAACGTCAACGGCATCTACGACCCCATCTCCACCCGCACGACAGCGATCCCCGCGATCGCCGGCATCTACCAAGCGTTCACCGATGCGGGGATCGCGGCCAAATATCAGTTCGCGAGCCTGTCGGCCGAGTCCCGCGATAACGGCGATTCCGACGGCGGAGGCTGGGAGGTCGAGCTTACCGCCAATCCCACGTCCCGCTGGCGCATCTCGCTCAACTACGGTCGCGCCGACCTCGAGCTGGCCAACGTCGGACAGCGCATGGCCGCGTTCCTCGCTGCCGAGACGCCCTTTTGGCAGCGCAACGCCGCCGTGCCCTACCTCACGCGGAATAATAATCTTGAGACCTTCATCCGCACCCGCGACGGCACGCCCCAGCGGGATTTTGCGACTAACCCCGCGCGCGTCAGCGATGCGAGCCAGTTTGCGCTGGATATCATCAACACCAACAACCAGCAGGAAGGCCAGTCGCCGCTGCAGCACCAACGGGAGTCGTTGAACTTCTTCAACAGCTTTTCATTCCCCAAGCTCCCGCTCCTAGGCGAGCGCTTTGGCGCCGGTTTCGGCGCGAGTTACCGCAGCGCCCCGGTCATCGGCTACAACGGCAAGACCCCGCTCTACGGCCAGAGCTTCGTGATCTGGAACGGCATGTTGAAAAAACGCTTCCAGCTCCCGCAGAATCGCGCCCTAGAGCTGCAGCTCAACGTGAACAACCTCTTCGGTGAGGAAGATATTTTGCCGTTCGCCGCGACGGCCGCCGGCGTGAACCGTTGGACCTACCAACGCCAGCGTCAGAGCTGGGCCTTGCAGGCAGCGTTTACATTTTGAACGTCGCCGCTCGCTGGATCATTCCATGATTTCCCTGCCTCACAGCTGTGCCCGCCTCCGATTGATGGTCGCGCTCAGTGTCGCTGGCGCTGTCTGCGTCCCAGCCGTCGCTCAACCCGCAGCGGCGGCTCGCCCCAACGTCCTGCTTATCGTCAGCGACGATCAGGGGTTCAGCGACTTCGGGTTCACCGGCAATCCGCTGGTCAAGACGCCGGTGCTCGATCGTCTCGCCGCGGAATCCGCCGTCTTCAAGAACTTCGTCGTCGCCGCCGCTTGCTCGCCCACGCGCTCCGCGCTCTACACGGGCCGCGAGCACCTCAGCACGGGCGTTTGGGGCGTGCCGCCGCGGGCGAATCTCCGGCCAGACGAAGCGCTCATGCCGGCCTTCTTCCGCGCCGATGGCTATCGGACTTTCTACGCTGGCAAGTCGGACACCGCCCGGCTGCCCGAGTCCTCTCCGTGGGACCGCGGGTGGGACCAAGGGTACTTCGTGAGCGGCTATCAACATCGAGATCCCACGCTGCCCAACCGCGGGACAACCCTCGAGGCGAAGGGGTGGACCGTCGATCTCGTGACGGATCTGATCCTCGATTTCGTGCGCGAGCCACGACCGGAGCCTTGGTTCGCCACCGCCGCCTACATCACGCCGCATCTGCCGTGGGTGTGTGACGAAAAATTCTCCGCGCCCTTTCTCGCCCAAGGCCTCTCGCCCGATCTCGCGCGCTGTTACGGCAGCATCGCGCAGATGGACGCCGCCATCGGCCGCCTCCTCGCCGGCGTGCGTGCGATCGGTCAAGCGGACAACACCGTCGTCGTTTTCCTCAGCGACAACGGGATGAGCCACAAGGCCGAGGTTGATCGCGAACTCGCGACCACGGATTGGGCCAAGCGCAACGTCCACGGCCTGCGCGGTCACAAAACCACGGTTTGGGAGAATGGCATCCGCGTGCCGCTGCTGGTCCGCTGGCCGGGCCAAATTGCACCCGGTGAACGCAAACAATTTGGCGCCGTCGAAGATATCTTGCCCACGATCCTCGATCTCGCCGGCCTGCGCCCCGATGCGGTGAAGCATCTGCCGTTTGTCGGAGTCTCACTCCGCCCCGCACTGCGCGACGCCGCCGTGGTGCGCGAGCGTGCGCCGGCTTTTCGGATCGCGATTTCGGGTGCCGGCTCGCCCAAGCCGCAGGATGAGAGCAACCCACGGCCGCGCCGTTTCGAGGAGCATCACCTCGTGCTCCGCGGCGAACGTTTCAAGTTCCACGCGCTCCCCGGCGGCAAGTCCGCGCTCTTCGATCTCGCCGCCGATCCGGTCGAAGCGAGCGATGTTGCCGCCCGCTTTCCCGAAATCGCGGCCAGCATGTCGGTATCGCTCCGCGAGCAGTGGGCCGCCCTGCTCGCCACCGGTCGCGCCTTTGCCACGACTGGCCCGGTTGAATCGCCCCGGGCGAGAAAGAGGTGATCGTGTTCGCCGACCGTGCTCGTGATTAACGGTTGAATGTCGTCGATTCGTGCGTGACGTCACCCCGGATAAATTCCCCTTCGGCTTAATATTTTACCCAATGAACGATCTCCTCAAGTTACTTGCCCTCTTGAGCCTTGCTTGCGGGCTCCCGCTCGCGGCGAAGCCGAACATTGTCTTCATCCTGGCCGATGACTTGGGCTACTCCGATCTCGGCTGTTACGGCGGCGAGATCCAGACGCCACAGCTTGATTCGCTCGCGAGGAACGGCCTGCGCTTCACGCAGTTTTATAACTCAGCGCGCTGCTGGCCCTCGCGGGCCGCTCTGCTCTCGGGGTATTACGCTCAGCAGATTCATCGTGATACGCTACCTGGGGTCGGTGGTGGCAATCAGGGAGTGCGCCAATCTTGGGCCAGGCTGCTGCCCGAGTATCTGAAACCGGCCGGCTATCGGAGCTACCACAGCGGCAAGTGGCACATCGACGGCAAGGTGCTCGCCGCCGGCTTTGATCGTTCGCTCGATATGAAGAATCAGGGAAACTTCTTCACCGCCCGGGGCAATGCCATCGACGATGTGCCCGTCACACCGCCCCCGGATGAAAAGGGCTATTACGCGACCGTCGCCACGGCTGATCACGCCATCGCATGTCTGAAGGATCACGCCGCAAATCACGCCGGCAGACCCTTCTTTCATTACATCCCTTTTATCGCGCCGCACTTTCCGCTGCATGCGCTGCCGGAGGATATCGCGAAGTATCGCGATCGCTATCTCGCCGGCTGGGAAGTGATTCGCGCCGCGCGTTTCGCCCGGCAGAGACAAACAGGTATCACCCGCACCACTCTTTCCGCGCTGGAGCGCGAGGTCGGACCGCCCTACGCCTTTCCTGATGCGATGGAAAAGCTCGGCCCCGGTGAAGTGGACCGACCGCTTCCTTGGGACGAACTGACCGACGAGCAGCGCCGCTTCCAAGCGACCAAAATGGCCATCCATGCAGCGATGGTTGATCGTATGGACCAAGAGATTGGGCGCGTCATCGCGCAGCTCAAAGCGATGGGCGTGTATGAGAACACACTCATTCTCTTCGCCTCTGACAACGGGGCCAGTGCCGAAATCATGGTGCGCAACGGCGGTCATGATCCGCAGGCCTCTCCCGGTAGTGCCGGCAGTTATCTTTGTCTGGGCCCGGGCTTTTCCAGCGTTGGTAACACGCCTCATCGCCGGCACAAGACGTGGGTGCATGAAGGCGGCATCAGCACGCCGCTCATCGCGCATTGGCCGAAGGGCATCGTCGCCAAGAACGAACTGCGCCACACCCCCGCGCACGTCATTGATTTCGTGCCGACGGTGCTCGAACTCGTGGGCATCAAGCAGCCGACGGAGTGGCGAGGTGAGGCCATACCCGCTGCGCCCGGCCGGAGCCTTGTGCCTGCTTTTGCCAAGGATGAGACCATCGCTCGCGAAAGTATCTGGTGGTTACACGACCGGCATCGCGCCGTGCGGGTCGATGATTGGAAGCTCGTGGGCGCCGCTGGTGAGCCGTGGGAGCTCTACGATCTGAAGACCGACCGCGCCGAACAGCAAAACCTCGTCGCCGCGCTGCCACAGAAGGTGCAGGAATTGGAGCGAGTCTGGCAGCGGCAGGCGGACAGCTTCACCGAACTCGTGAAAAAAACGCTCGCCAGCCAGCCCCGGCCGAAAGGTGGTCAAGGCAAGGCGAAGGACAAATCCAAGTAACCCGCGCTCCGAACCCCTTCTGCTCACCCCATGAAGTCACTCACCCTCATCGCACTCCTGATCGCCGCGGCCGGCCCGGCGCTCTCCTTCGCGGCGAAGCCAAATATCCTCTTCATCGCCATCGACGATCAGAACGACTGGGTCGGCCATCTGGGTGGTCATCCGATGGCCAAGACTCCGCATCTCGACCGGCTGGCGGCGCGCGGCACCACGTTCCTCAACGCCCACTGCCAATCGCCTCTTTGCAACCCCTCGCGCACCAGTCTGCTGCTCAGTTTGCGCCCGACCACCACCGGCATTTACGGGCTCTCGCCGTGGTTTCGCACGTTACCCGATTGGAAAGACCGCGTGACTCTCCCGCAGTATTTCGCCGATCACGGCTATCGCACGGCTGCGACGGGGAAAATCTTCCATGCCGGCACGGGCGCGCCCGGTGCCGGAGCCGGCAAAGGCAAAGCCAAGGCGAACACCGCCGCGGTCGCAGCACCGGTCCGCCCCGAATTTCAAGTCACCGCTCCGTTCGGCGGCGTCGGCACGAGGCCACCGCAGAAACTCATCCCCGCCACCCCCATGGGCAATAACCCGCTCATGGATTGGGGCGTGTGGCCGCTCGACAACGACGATACCGGCAAAGGCGATTACAAGGTCGCGAGTTGGACGGTGGAGCAGATCAAGTCCGCACCGAAGGACCGGCCGTTCTTCATCGCCGCCGGATTTTTCCTGCCGCATGTGCCGTGCTACGCGACGCAGAAGTGGTTCGATCTATATCCCGATGACGACAGCGTGCTGCCGAAGGTGCTGAAAAACGATCGGGAGGACACGCCGCGTTTTTCTTGGTATCTGCATTGGAACCTGCCCGAGCCGCGCCTCGATTGGGTCAAAGCAAACAACCAGTGGCGTAATCTGGTCCGCAGCTACCTCGCCAGCACGAGCTTCGTGGACGCGCAAGTCGGCCGCCTGCTCGCCGCCCTCGACGAAGCGGGCGTCGCCGAGAACACCATCGTCGTCGTGTGGAGCGATCATGGCTGGCACCTCGGAGAAAAAGGCATCACCGGCAAAAACACCCTTTGGGATCGCAGCACCAAAGTGCCGCTTATCTTCGCCGGGCCCGGAGTGACGCGTGGCCAGCGCTGCCTCCAGCCAGCGGAGTTGCTCGACCTCTATCCCACGCTCATCGACCTCACGGGCGTCCCCGCCCGCACCGATCTCGAAGGACTAAGCCTCGCGCCACAACTTAAGGATGCCGCCGCCAAACGCGACCGTCCTGCCATCACCAGCCACAATCAGGGCAACCACGGCATCCGCAGCGAGCGTTGGCGCTACATCCGCTACGCCGATGGCAGCGAGGAACTCTACGACATGAAGGCCGACCCGAACGAATGGACCAATCTCGCCGGCCGGCCGCAACACGCCGCCGTCATCGCCGAGCACAAAAAGTGGCTGCCAAAAATCGACCTCCCGCCCGCGCTCAACAGCGCCAGCCGCATCCTCACCTACGACCCAACCACCGATATCGCCAGTTGGGAGGGCAAGCCCGTGCTCCGCAGCGATCCCGTTCCCGAGTGAGTCGGCCCCGTTTCGTTCAACCTGCGTTCCGCCCGGCCCCCAGACCACCGATGCCCCTTTCACCTTACGTTTAGCCAAGGCATGAGCGCGACGCTTCGTCGTTCCACTGAAAAGTGACGTTGCACGGCTGAGGTTTGCGCTTTGGCTTTCGATACTTTCGTCCTCTCCTGTTGCTCCACCTCAAATGAATCGAACGAAAATTTTCGCCGCCACCCCGCGATTGATGGTCCTCAGCGTGGCGGTCTGGGTCGGATCGACCGCCCGTGCCGTCGATTACAACCGCGATATCCGGCCCATCCTTTCGGAGAATTGTTTTGCCTGCCACGGTTTCGACGAGAAGGCCCGCAAGGCCAAGCTACGGCTCGATGGCGCCGAGTTCGCCCACGCCGATCGCGACGGGTTCACGGCGTTCAAGCCCGGCGATCTCGCGAACAGCGAGGCCTGGCTCCGCATCATCAGCCCCGACGAGGACGAAGTGATGCCGCCGCCGGATTCCCATTCCAAGCTCACGGCCGCGCAGAAGGAAAAAATCAAACTCTGGATCGAGGCCGGCGCGAACTACTCCGAGCACTGGGCGTTTGTTGCGCCGCAAAAATCGCCTCTACCGCGAATCGAAAATTCAGCATCGAAAATCGAAAACCCGGTGGACGCGTTTGTGCAGGCGCAGCTCGCCGCGCAGAAGCTTCGGCCCGCGCCCGAGGCGGATCGCCGCACGCTGATTCGTCGGCTGGCGTTCGATCTCACGGGGCTCCCGCCCTCGGTCGCGGAGGTCGAGGCCTTCGCCGCCGATCGCGCGCCGCACGCCGTCGAGCGGCTCGTTGACCGCCTGCTCGCGAGCCCGCACTTCGGCGAGCGGCTGGCGCTCGATTGGCTCGACGCCGCGCGCTATGCCGACACCAACGGTTTCTCCATCGACGGTGGTCGTCACCTCTGGCTCTGGCGCGATTGGGTGATCCAGGCGTTCAACGACAATCTGCCCTACGATCGCTTTCTCGCGACGCAACTTGCCGGTGATCTCTTTCCGAATCGCACCGAGTCCGACCAGATCGCGACCGGATTTCAGCGCAACAACATGGTCACCCACGAGGGCGGCACGATTCCCGAGGAGAACCTCACCAACTATAACGCCGACCGCGTCAAAACCCTCGGCGAAGCCGTGCTCGGGCTCACGCTCGCCTGCGCCCAGTGCCACGACCACAAGTTCGACCCGATCACGCAGAAGGATTATTTCCGCACGTTCGCATTTTTCAATTCGCTCGGCGACAAAGGGCTCGACGGCAACGGCGGGGTAAATCCGGGACCGTTTGTCCGCGCCCGCACCGTGCTGAAAACCGACGACCAGCCCGTGCTGCGCGCGCGCATCGCGGCGCTCGAAGCCAAGCTCGCGCAGCCCGATCCCGCGGTGCTCGGCGCCTGGGAATCGCGCGAGCGGGCGCGGCTCGCGGAGCGCGGCCGCGATCTCCAAGTGTTGCCGGTGAAGGTGGTGAAAGTTTCGACGCCGAACGCTTCGGTGCTCGAGATTGTGGGCGACGACCGCGTCAGGGTCATTCGCGGTGGCGAGCTCGCGGCGTTTGATATCTTGGCCGAACTCCCGAAGACCGACCGCCCGATTACCGGCCTGCGCGTCACGATGCATCCGGTGGCGGAGTTCCCGCTCAATGGCTGGGGCAAGGGCACGCGCCTCAAATCATCCCCTCAACCCGCGCCCGTCCCGGCCGTCCCGGACCCCGCGGAGCCGGTGAAAAAAGGCACCTTCAAACTTACGGCCATCGACGCGTCCATCGGCGCGTTGCCCAGTGATCAGGTTGACGTGAATAAACTCGAGACGTTTGCCCGCGTGACCGCCAGTTCGTGGGAAGCGGAGCATCCCGCCATCGGCTGCCTCGACCGGCGCAGTGAGTCGGGTTGGTCTCCCGATCCTGCGACCGACGGCCCCGTGCATCTCACCGCCACGCTGGCCAACCCGCTCGTCCAAGGGGCGGGACCTTATTTAAACTTCCAGCTCGGCTTCGGTGCCGGACGCGCGTTGCTGCCGGGCTTGATTCAAATCGCGGTGGTCACCGGCACCGACGATGGCACGGATCTGCCGGCCGCTGTGGTGGACGCGCTGGCGTTGGCCCCGGCGACGCGTCCGCCCGAGGCGACGGCAACCCTTTGGGCGCAGTGCGCTCAACAGGCTACGGAGTTGTGGCGTGACCGGGTTGAACTCAAGAACGCCCGCGAGCAATTGGCCGCGCTCACCGAGCCGTTTCCGACGATGGTCATGGCCGTCGCCGCGGCTCCGCGCGACACGTTCATATTGAACCGCGGCGACTACGCGCAGCCCGGGGAAAAGGTCGAGGTAGGCACCCCCGCCGCGCTGCCGCCGATGCCGGCCGGTGCGCCGCAGAACCGACTCGGGCTCGCGCAATGGATCACGATGAAGGAAAATCCGCTCACCGCCCGGGTGGCAGTGAATCGCATCTGGAAGTTGTTTTTTGGCGAAGGCTTGGTCGGCACGTTGGCCGATTTTGGTTTGCAGGGCGATTGGCCCACGCACCCGGAGTTGCTCGATTGGCTCGCGGTTGATTTCGTCGAGAGCGGTTGGGATGTGAAGCGCCTCGTGCGGCTGATCGTGACGAGCGGAACCTATCGCCAGAGCTCGGCCGCGACCGCCGGGCAATTGGAGACCGACCCGGCCAATCAGTTGCTGGCGCGCGGGCCGCGTTTTCGGCTGCCGGCGGAGTTTGTGCGCGATCAGGCGCTGGCCGTCAGCGGCCTGCTCGTGCCGCGGCTCGGCGGACCAAGCGTGAATCCCTACGCGCCCGGCGACCTGTGGCGCGAAGTCAGCCATTATGGGAGCACACCGGCGACGGCGCAGACGTTTGTGCAGGATCACGGCGAGAAACTTTACCGGCGCTCGCTCTACACGTATTTGAAGCGCACGGCGCCGCCGCCGAACATGGCTGCCTTCGACGCGCCCAACCGCGAGGTCTGTACGGTAGCGCGCAGCACCACCAACACCCCGCTTCAGGCTCTGGTGACGTTGAACGACCCCCAATTCGTCGAGGCCTCACGCGTGTTGGCGGAACGGGTGCTCGCTCAGCCGGGCGACGATGCGGCGCGCTTGCGCTGGGCTTTTGCCGCGACGGTTTCCCGGTCGCCCGAGGCCGCCGAGCTCGGCGTGATCGAGTCGGCCCTGCGGCGCGAACGTCAGCATTATGCCAAGGACACCCCGGCCGCGCTCGCGTTGCTCGCGGTCGGTGAGTCGCCCCGGAACCAACGTCTCCGGCCGGCGGAGCACGCGGCTTGGACCCAAGTCGCATCGCTACTCTTCAATTTGAGTGAAACCATCACCCGCAACTGACCATGCAACCGGCTCACGATTACCTCCGTCATCTCACCCGTCGCACCTTTATCGGTCGTAATGCCCGCGGGATCGGCGGCGTCGCGCTCGGCGCCCTGCTTTCTTCCGACCTCGCCCTCGCGCTGGGTGCGCCCGGTGCGGCTGGCGGCGCGGTGGGAAAGGGGCTGCCCGGTCTGCCGCATTTCGCGCCCAAGGCGAAGCGCGTGCTCTGCCTGTTTCAAAGCGGCGGCCTCTCGCACGTCGATCTCTTCGACGACAAACCCATGTTGCACCGGCACGCCGGGCTTGACCTGCCCGCCTCGATCAAAGGCACGCAGCGCATCACCGGCATGACGAGCAACCAGAGCGCGTTCCCGGTCGTGCCGCCATTGATGACCGGCAAGCGCTGCGGCAAACATGGCACCTGGATCAGCGATCTGTTGCCCAATATTCAGACGATTGCGGACGACATCTGCATCATCAAAAGCCTGCACACCGAGGCGATCAACCACGACCCCGCGATTACCTACATGAACACGGGGAACCAGTTGCCCGGTTATGCCAGCATGGGGGCTTGGGCGAGCTACGGTCTCGGCACGGAGAACCAAAATCTTCCGGCGTTCATCGCCATGGTTTCGCAAGGCACGGGAAAAAACCCCGGCCAACCGATTTTCTCCCGTCTGTGGAGCAGCGGATTTCTCCCTGCCTCGCATCAAGGCGTCGGCTTGCGGGCCGGAGCCAACCCGGTGCTCTACCTCAACAATCCTCCCGGCGTGGACCGCCCCCAACGGCGGGCGATGCTCTACGATCTGGCCAAACTCAACCACCGCCGAGCAGCCGAGCTCGGCGATCCGGAGACCGTGGCGCGAATTGACGCCTACGAGATGGCATTTCGGATGCAGACCTCCGTGCCCGAGTTGACCGATATCAGCCAAGAATCGGCCGCGACGTTGGCCGACTACGGTCCCGAGGTGAAAAAGCCCGGCAGTTATGCGGCCAATTGTCTTCTCGCCCGCCGGCTGCTCGAACGGGACGTGCGCTTCGTGCAGCTCTTTCACCGGGGTTGGGATCAACACATCGCGATGGCGCGGCAGTTGCCCAACCAATGCCGTGACATCGACCAGCCGACCGCCGCGCTCATCCGGGATTTGAAACAGCGCGGCCTGTTGGAGGACACGCTCGTGGTATTTGCGACCGAGTTCGGCCGCACCGTCTTTAGCCAAGGCAAACTGGGCGACCCCAACAGCGGGCGCGATCATCATGGTCGGGCGTTCACTGTTTGGCTCGCCGGCGGCGGCATCAAGGGCGGCATGGAATACGGCGCGACCGATGATTTTTGCTACAACATCACGGAGAACCCGGTGCACCTGCGCGATCTGCACGCGACGATTCTGCACTGTCTCGGGATCGATCACGCGCGGTTCACCCATCGCTTCCGCGGCCTCAACGCCCGCCTCACCGGCGTCGAAGAAGCGCACGTGGTCCGGGCGATTCTGGCGTAGGAGCGCGGCGGAAAGGTAGGGACGGCTCTCCGAGCCGTCCGGGGTTTCGCGCCGCGCGCTGCCGCATTTTGACCCAAGCTTTGGGCTCGTTTTGTCCCACTGTCCCGCTTGGAAACGTCGTTCGCCCGGACTCCGCGGGGGAAATCACCCCATCGTAATTTGGCGCAGGGCGTGCGATAGATAATCATTATGGACACCGCCAAACTCACCCAGATGTCGCGTCAGGCTGTCACCGACGCGCAAAACGTCGCCCGCCGGCTCAACCATAACGAGGTGGACACCTGGCACCTGCTTTCCGCGTTGCTCACGCAGGAGAACGGACTGGTCTCCGGTATCGTCGACAAACTTGGCCTCACGGCCGCCGCGCTTGCGCTGGCCGTGGACCGCGAGCTGGAGCGCCTGCCGAAGGTCACGGGCAGCGTCGACACCTCGAAAATCTACGTGACGCAGGCGCTCAACGACGTGTTCACCCGCGCCGAAGAGGAAGCAAAGTCGCTCAAGGATGATTTCGTCTCCGTCGAGCATCTGCTGCTCGGTCTCCTCGACGTGGCCAAGCCCGAAGGCCTCAAGAAACTTTTCAAGAGCTTCGACTTGGACCGGGCGAAAGTGCTCAAGACCCTAAAGGACGTGCGCGGCAACCAGCGCGTCACCACCGACAACCCTGAGGCGACCTACGCCTCCCTAGAGAAATACGGCGTCGATCTCGTGGCTCAGGCGCGCAAAGGGAAAATGGATCCCGTCATCGGCCGCGATGAAGAGATTCGCCGCACGATCCGGATTCTCTCCCGCAAGACGAAGAACAATCCCGTCCTCATCGGCGAGCCTGGCG
>SXGQ01081563.1_pt1 | contig 13690 bp, 12 predicted proteins | sample 3178371 | NCBI WGS metagenome assembly SXGQ01 (sample SAMN11356859, study PRJNA531348) | freshwater metagenome | isolation source: freshwater sample F1-20 | place: China: Fuxian Lake, Yuxi | collected 2017-12-25
AGCTTCTTGACCTGCTTCTGGGACTTGCCACAGAACGAGCACTTCAGGATTTCTCCGGTGTCTCCGAACTTCGCCACGCCAACCCTCCTCTCCGACGACGACAGCGGGTGTCAGTCTGACCGATTTACGAGGGTGTTGTCGGCGATTTGCCGGCCCACCTTGAGGAATCCCTCAAAAAGGGACAATGAGCAGGACAGGTGCGCTTGTGAACGTCAGCGGATCGGTCCGGAGCGGTCGACGAGTGATCGCGAGCTGATGACGTCGTCGATGATGCCGTAGGCAAGTGCCTCGTTGGCCTCCATCACGAAGTCGCGGTCGGTGTCCTCGTGGATCCGTTCGATCGGCTGGCCGGTGTGGTTGGCCAGGATCTCTTCCAGGAGATCGCGCATACGCAGGATCTCCTTGGCGGCGATCTCGAGATCGGTCACCTGCCCATAGCCCACCTGGCCATAGGGCTGATGCAGCAGGACCCGGCTGTGCGGCAGCGCGAGCCGCTTGCCCTTGGTGCCGGCCGCCAGCAGAACCGCGGCCGCGCTCGCGGCCTGTCCGAGACAGATCGTGGCGATGTCGTTCTTGATGAACTGCATCGTGTCGTAAATGGCGAAGAGCGCCGTGATGTCGCCGCCGGGACTGTTGATGTAGATGTTGATGTCCTTGTCGGGATTCTCGCTCTCGAGGTGGATCAACTGGGCGCAGACGAGATTGGCGATCGTGTCGTCGATCGGCGTACCGATGAAAAGGATGTTCTCCTTCAACAGACGGCTGTAGAGGTCGTAGGCCCGCTCACCGCGGTTCGTCTGCTCGACGACCGTCGGGACGAAGTAGTTGTAGGCCTCGAGGTTCATTCGGACTCCTGCTCGTGCGAGTGGTCGTGATCGTGATCGTGATCGTGATGATGATCGGCTTCCGAATGACCGACGACGGTGTCGCGGTCGAGGGATGCACCGGAGGGATCAACGTAGTTCACCCGGTGGATCAACCAGTCGAGGGCCTTCGACTTCCCGATCTCGGCCGCCAGATCGACCAACGCGTCGTTGGCCATGTATGCCGCACGAACCTGATCGACTGTCACGAGGCGGGGCTTCTTCTTCGAGCCCGACATGATCTGCTGACGGATCGCGTTCTCGTTCGTGCGGTCGGCGATGCCGGCGAGTTCGCGCTCGACCTCGGCCTCATCGGCCGCCAGACCTTCGGCGGCGACCACGGCGCGCAGCGCGAGGTCGACCTTCACGGACTTGATGGCCTGGGGTCGGAACGACTCGACGAATGCGTCGGGCTCCTGACCGGTGGCCTGCAACCACTGGCTGAGGTCCATCCCCTGCATGCTGAACTGACGGACGACCGCCTGGACACTGCGCTGCAGTTCGGCGGCAACCATCGATTCGGGAGCATCGACGTCGACGAGTTCGGCGAGCGAGTCGGTGACCTTGCCGACGAGTCCGTTGCGGACTTCGTTCCAGCGTGCCTCTTCGAGCCGGTCGGCGATCGACTGGCGCCACGTGGCGACGGTTTCGTAGTTCTCGACGTTGGCGGTGACCCATGCGTCGTCGAGGGTGGGCAGAACGAGTTCTTGCACCGAGGTCACTTTCACCACGAAATCAGCCGGTTCCTCGGTTCCGTTCGGGGTGTCGGAGAACGTGAGATCGGTACCGGGAGTGGCACCCACCAACTGATCGTCGAATTGGGGGCTGACCCACTTCTTGCCGATCTCGTACGACCAGTCGTCGACGGCGAGACCCGCGACCGGTTCACCGTCTCGGCTGCCGACGAGATCGACGATCACGAAATCTCCCTCGGCCGCCGGACGACCGGTGTCGGTGAGGGTTCCTTGACGACGGAGTTCGGCGTTGACCACATCGTCGATATCGGTTTCGGTCACGGCGACCGGGCCGACTTCGACCTTCAGGGTGTCGTAACCGCTCAGCGCCACCACCGGACGGATCTCACACGTGGCCTTGAACGACACGGGGCCGCTCTCCTGACCCCCGGTGATCTCGATCTCGGGTGTCGCCACGATGTCGACGTTGTTCTCGCGCACGGCGCGGGCGAGGTACGAGGGAATGCCGTCCTGCAGTGCCTGACCGCGCGCGGCGTCCTTGCCGATACGGGCCTCGAGCACCTGCCGCGGGGCCTTGCCCTGCCGGAAGCCGGGCATCCGGATCTCGCGGGCGATCTTCTTGAAGGCGAGGTCGATCTCGCGGTCGAAGTCGGCCTCGTCGATCTCGATCGAGAGGACGACCTTGTTGCCCTCGAGGGGTTCACATGTCGTTTTCACAGACCGCCGAGTGTACCGGCGGGTCGAAACGTGCGTCCCGGGCGCCGGTGAGACAAGATAGGGACATGCCGATGTGGAAGCCGCACGCCCTCGCCAAGCCCCACCCCGATCAATTGGACCTTCGGTTGCGGGACACCGTGGTGGCCACGGTCGACCTCGCCGACGTTCCGGCGGGAACCAACGGGCGCGTCATGCTGGCCAACGGTTTCAATTGGCAGCGCTATCGGGTGCAGTTCACGAACGGTGTGGAACTCGGCGATCTCGACGGTCGTCACATCGCGCCCACGGGCCGGGCGGCCAAGCGGGTCCGCAAGGCTGCTTCCCGTCGCTGAGTTCGCGTGACCGGCTCGCTTCGTCACCGTTTTCCCGCCCTCGCCGGTAACGAGTGGGCCCGATTCGACGGGCCGTCGGGCACCCAAGTCGTCGACTCGGCGCTCAAGGCCATGGTCGATTGGATCGAGTCGGGCCTCACCGCCGCGGCGGGTGGCCCCTTCGCCGCCGCCCAGGAGTGCCAGGCCTTACTCGATCGGACGCGAGTCGCTCTCGGACAACTCTTCTCGGCCGATCCGAGTGGCTTCAGTTTCGGTCCGAATACGACGACGTTCAACATGATGTTCGCCACCGCGGTGAGCGAGACCTTGAAGCCCGGCGACCGGATCGTCGGCACTCGGCTCGATCACGACTCGAACGTGACTCCGTGGCGGCGGGCCTGTGACCGATCCGGCGCCAGCCAGGTTCTGGCCGACTTCGATCGGGCCACCGGTGTGTTGCGTCCCGAGTCGGTGATCGAGCTCATCGACGCGTCCACCAAGTGGGTCACCGTTGCGATGGCGTCGAATCTCCTTGGGACCATGCCCGACCTCGCCCCCATCATCGAAGCGGCCCACGCCGTCGGGGCCAAGGTGTTCGTCGACGCAGTTGCCGCGGCTCCGCACCATCGGATCGACATCGGTTCACTCGACTGCGACGTTCTCGTGACATCGCCCTACAAGTGGTACGGCCCCCACTCGGGTGTCCTGTGGTGCCGACCCGAGATCATGGACGATCTCGATTGGTGGCGGGTCCGACCGGCAGCTGACTCCGGTCCCCGCAAACCCGAGACCGGCATGCCGAACTTCGAAGCCATCGCCGGTATCGAGGCCACCGTCCGCTTCCTGCTCGAAGAGAGCATGGAGTCGGTGGCCGCCTACGAATCGGACGTGTTCTCTCACCTGTGGGACGGACTCGCCCGCATCGACGGAGTTCGGCGCATCGGGCCCGATGACGGCCAACTTCGCGCGCCGACCGCGGCCTTCGACGTGGACGGTGTTTCACCGGCGACGATTGCGGCCCGACTGAACAACGAGAAGATCGCGGTGTGGGACGGTCACGCGTATGCACTCGAAGTCGTCCGTCACCTCGGACTGGAGCAGTCAGGTGGTGTGGTGCGAGCCGGCGTGGTCCGGTACATCGAGCACGACGACGTCGACCGGCTTCTCGAGGCCGTCGCGCGGATCGCGCGCGGACACTGACTCAGTCGTCGCTCGTCTTGGCGCGCGCCATTTCGAGTCGGGCCGCGAACACCGCCGCTTCGGTGCGACGTTCCATACCGAGTTTGGTCAGCATGTTGCTCACGTAGTTCTTCACGGTCTTCTCGGCGAGATGCAGCCGCTGTCCGATCTGTCGATTGGTGCAACCTTCGGCGATGAGGTCGAGAATGCGACGCTCCTGATCCGAGAGTCGGGCCAGACGTTCGTCCTCCACCGACGGCTCGCGCAACTTGCGCAACACCCGTCCGGTGACGGCCGGGTCGAGAAGTGATTCACCGCGGGCCACACGTCGGACGGCTTGGATCAGCTCGTTGCCCCGGATTTGCTTCAGTACGTAACCCGACGCCCCGGCCATGATCGCCTCGAAGAGGGCTTCGTCGTCGGAGTAGGACGTGAGCATGAGACAGTGCACGTCGGGCAGATCGTTGCGAACCTCACGGCACACCTCCACACCGTTGCCATCCGGCAACCGCACATCGAGGATGGCGACCCGCGGTCGCACGGCTCGGATCCGAGCCACGGCCTCGGCCGCGAGACCCGCCTCACCCACGACGACGACTTCGCCCGTGGACTCGAGGAGTGCGCGCACTCCCTGTCGGACGACCTCGTGGTCGTCGACAAGGAAGACCGGAATGGGCTCGATCGACGCGTCACTGTTGGCCGCCATGAGGCAAGTGTGCCAAGAGTCGTCGGCTGAATACAGGGACCAAGGTCACTTGTCGAAGACTCGGAGACGACGAATTATGTTGGGCTCATGGGTGACCTCGACGACGTGATCCTGCGTCGCGCCCTCGACGAAAGTCCCGACGGGGTTCTGATCTGTGATGACGAGGGAGTGATTCGCTACTCCAACAAAGCATTGAGCGCCATCACCGGCTTCGCCGAGAGCGCACTGGTCGGACAGTTGGTGGAAAAACTCGTCCCCCACCGCCACCACGATCATCGCAATCAGCGCGCCCGGTACACGGCCCACCCGCGCACCCGACCCATGGGAGCCAATCTGCAGCTGCTGGCCAACCGGTCCGATGGCAGTGAGGTCCCCGTCGAGATCAGCCTCTCCCCCGTGGTCTCGACCGAGGGTTCGTTCACGATCGCATCGGTCCGCGACATCTCGGATCGTCTCCGATCGGAAGACAAGCTGCGCCAGACGCACGATGCACTGACCCTCTCGGCCGAACGCGAGCGCATCGCCCGCGACCTCCACGACACGGTGTTGCAGAGACTGTTCGGCCTGGGCCTCGAACTACAAGCACTCGGGACGAACGTCGACGCGACGGCTGCCGATCGACTCGAATCGAGTGTGGACGAAATCGACCGCATCATCAAGGAGATCCGCACGAGCGTGTTCACCCTCGGTGCCGCCGAACGAGTGGGGTCTCTCGGCCAGGAGCTCGGCGACATCATCAACCAGTCGAGTCGGGTGCTCGGCTTCACCCCTCGGCTGCGAATCGAGGGCCCGGTGGAGCACATGCTCGACGAGACGACCCGAGTCGATTTGGTGGCGACTCTGCGCGAAGCACTCGCCAACATCGCTCGACATTCCCGGGCCACGTCGGCTTCGGTCGATCTCGTCGTCGCCGACAACCGTCTCTCGCTCCGAGTGGTCGACAACGGCATCGGGCCGCCCGCTTCGACGGATGGCGTCGTCGGCAACGGCCTGCGCAACATGAGCGCCCGTTCGGCGTCGCACGACGGCCACTTCCGTCTCGAAGCGGGAGTGGATGGTGGCGCAGTTCTGAACTGGTCGATCCCCCTCGCCTGATGCGAGTTCGGGACCAAAGTCCCGTCCAGAACCCGCCCCATTCCCCTGATTCGTGAACTTGCGCGACTCCACAGTGTGGTCATGGGTAAAGACGACCGATCAGTTCTGATGTGGGGCGCGTTCGGGGTGGCCCTAGCCGCGCTGTTCGTGGCCGTTGCCAGCCTCACCGGCCTCGTGGGTGACGATTCGTCATCGGCGGCGACCAAAGATGGTCCGACGATCGTCGACGTTCAACTCTCGGAGTTCGCGATCACGCCGGCGGCCATCGTGGTTCCGCCCGGTGAGGTGCAGATTCGCGTCACCAACACGGGTTCGATCGCTCACAACTTCTCGGTACCGGCCCTCGGCAAGAAGACCTCGGATCTCATGGGCGGCGAATCGGAGGTACTCGACCTTGGAACGTTGTCGGAGGGAGTGTTGGATGCCCTGTGTGAAGTCGCCGGTCATTCGGCCTCCGGCATGACGGCGACCATCTCGGTCACCGCCGGCACGGCTCCGAGCGGCGGCCACATGGCAGGCCACGACATGAGCGGCTCGACCAGCTGGCAGGACATGGATGCGGCGATGGAGGTGCGCGCCAAGGCCTTCCCGGCTCAGACCATGGGCGAAAAGGGTGGGCAGCCACTCGAGCCGGTCGTCGAGTCCGACGGTACGAAGGTCTTCAACCTCACGGTCGAAGAAGTCGATTGGGAAGTCGAACCGGGCAAGGTCGTCAAGGCCAAGACCTACAACGGCACGGTTCCGGGACCGGAGATCCGGGCGAACGTCGGCGACAAGGTGAAGATCGTGGTGACGAACAAGTTGAACGAGTCGACGTCGGTCCACTTCCACGGCATCCGCGTTCCGAACCAATTCGACGGTGTCGACCCGTACACGCAGAAACCGATCCAGCCGGGCGAGACGTTCACTTACGAGTTCACGACTCTCGAACCTGCGGTCGGCATCTACCACTCTCACCACGATGCGCAGGTGCAGATTCCCGATGGAATGTTCGGTGCATTCATGGTCGGTGAAATGCCGATTCCCCAGTCGCTCGTCGACCAGGGTTACACCAAGGTCGACGAAGAAGTCACCATGGTTCTCAACGACTCGGGCGTGATCGGTCTGTCGCTGAACGGCAAGTCGTTCCCCGCCACCGAGCCCTACACCCTCCGTCTCGGACAGGTGATGATGGTGCACTATCAGAACGAAGGATTGATGGGTCACCCGATGCACATGCATCAACCCGTGGGCTGGATCATCGCCAAGGACGGACATCCCCTCGATGTTCCGATGCCCGCCGACACGATCTGGGTTTCACCCGGCGAGCGCTACACCGTGCTCTACAAAGCAATCGACCCCGGCGTGTGGGCCTGGCACTGTCACATCCTCAGCCACGCCGAAGGCCCGCAGGGTATGTTCGGAATGGTGACAGCGCTGATCGTCACCCCGTGAATCGGCGGCACCCGGGGATCAGGAATCCTCGGGTGCCAGACCCGATGCACCGAAGTTCTCGGCCCATGTATCGAGCGCTTCATCGATCTGGGTCGGCGGCACCGGAGTGGCGACGAAATAGCCCTGGATCGCGTCGCAGCCCAGATCGCGTACGAGTCGGAACTGCTCGAGAGTTTCCACTCCTTCGGCGACGACCTGCATGTTGAGTGAGTGTCCGACGTCGATTCCCGACTTCGCCATCGGGTCCGGTTCGGCGGCCGCCACATCGAGTCGGTTGATGATGGCCCGATCGATCTTCAGTTCGGTGAATGGCGCAACGAGGAGTCGTTCGTAGTTGCTCGTGCCGGTACCGAAATCGTCGACGGCGAGATGGAAGCCCGCCAAGCGGAGGCGGGTGAGAATCGAGACCGCCGGTGTCATGTCGGTGATCGGCGCGGTTTCGGTGACTTCGAAAGTCCAGGCTTCGGCGGGGGCCGTGGCGGTGAGGATCCGCTGTGCGCGACGGGGCAGTTCGTCGTCGGACAAGTCGAGGACCGAGATGTTCAGCGAGACGTCGGGCATCGATGCCAACGCGCGATGTCGATGACGGTCGTGGGCGGCCATCGACATCACAGCATCGAGAAGATCGGCGGTCCGATTCATTTCTTCCACCAGCGCCACGTAGATCGAAGGCGGCACATTCCCCTTCACCGGGTGCTGCCAGCGAACGAGCGCCTCGACGCCGATCACGTCGCCGGTGAGTGCCGACACCTTGGGCTGATAGACGAGGCGCAAGAACTCGGGGTCGAGTAGCTGGCCTTCTTCGATGAGGAGCCGCGGGCCGGTCGGGTCGATGACTCGCGGGCCGATGTTGCGCATCTCCGACATCGCGGTGCGCAGTAGATCCAACGAGAACGGTTTGGCGAACGTAGCCAGGACGCGGAGGCGGTGCATCTCGGCGATGCGACCAGCGCTCGTGATGAGGGATTCGTCAGCTCCACTCACGAGGATGATCGGCAGACCGCGGTGCGATGATCCGAGTCGGCCCATCAATTCGATGCCGTCGAGGTCGCCGAGCGAGAGATCGAGGACCACGAGATCGAATCGGCCTCCGAGAGCGGCCTCGATCTCGTCGCCCGAAGACGCCGATGTGACGTGGAACCCGATCGACTCGGCCACCGCTTCGATGAGTTCACAGATCGCCGGCTCGTCGTCGATCACGAGTACGCGTGTGGCGGCTTCGTTCATCGATCGCCTCCGGCCGGACCCTCGGCGAGCAACGGTGTGACCGCCGCGTAGAGATCGTCACGCGAGAACGGTTTGGCCAGTGTGCGCTCCCCCAGTTCCTGGAGCGCGCGCATGCTCGCGCTGTAGCCCGTCATGAAGACCACGGCGAGATCGGGGTCGATGGCCGTGGCCAACTTCGCGAGTTCGATCCCGTCCATCTCCTCGCCGAAGTTCGCATCCGAAACGAGTAGGTCCGGGCGGAGTTCCTCGACCATCTGCAGAGCTGCCTTCGGATTGGTGGCAAAACGCGCGTCGACACCGACATCGATCAGCCAAGCCGCGACCATCTCGGCCAACGACTGCTCGTCGTCCGCGACGACCACTCGTCGACCGGCCCGTCGCCGCGGCACGTCGCGTTGCGAATCGTTGGCCGGATCGTGGATCGGCAGCACCAGGGTGACCGTCGTCCCGATCCCGATCTGGGTCGAGAGGTGCGCGGTCCCGCCCGACTGCTGTGCGAATGCGTACACCGTGGCCAGCCCGAGCCCGGTTCCACTGCCGGCTCGCTTGGTGGTGAAGAAAGGCTCGAAGGCACGGGCCGCCACCTCGGGGGGCATACCCGAACCATCGTCGGCGAGACTCAACGCGAGATGGTCGCCCGACAAGTTCCACGACGGATCCAACTCGTCGGCACTCAGGCGCCGCGCGGCGATCGACAGTGTTCCGGTGGGCCCCATCGCGTCGCGGGCGTTGAAAGCCAGGTTCAAGATGCAACTCGACAATCGGCCGGCGTCGAGCATCAGGTGCACCGACTGGTCGGGAATGTCGACGGTCACCGTGCGGCCGGCGCCCAGTGCTTGGCGGACCAACGGGAGAATGCCCTTCAACAGATCGGCCAGGACGACATCGCGTTCCTCGAGGGGCTGACTCCGCGCCACGGCGAGCAACGACTTGGTGATCTCGGCACCTCGCTCCACGGCACCGAGTGATCGCGAAACGAACTTGCTCAACTTTTCGTCGTTGGCCACGAGATCGTTGGTTGCGAGCAACTGAAGGTTTCCGAGGGTCACGAACAGAAGGTTGTTGAAATCGTGAGCCAGACCACCGGCCAATGCTCCGAGTGACTCCATGCGCTCGGCCTGCGCCGAACGCATGGCCCGTTGACGCCGTTCGGTCGCGTCGACGACGTGGAGCATTCCCCATCGCGAGTCACCTTCACCGATCGGTGTTCCCGTGGCTTCGAGAATGCGCATCTCACGCGCGGACGGATCGTCGTCGGTGAACTCCAGGCGTTTGGCGTTACCGGCCAGAACGTCGGCCACGAGACCTTCGAGGAGCGCTGCGGCGACGGGATCACCCTCCAGACCGAGGGATTCCACGACACCGACCGGAGTCGAGTCGGTCCGCAGCGACGAACTGACAGCGATCACACGACGACGCGAATCGAACACCACGGCATCACCGTCGACGGTCGCCAAGGCGGACTCCACGACCGCCCGCCGACGACGACGTTCGGCGGCGAGTCGGCGGCCGGCGACACGCACGACGATCAGTAGCGACGCGACCCACAGGACGATCACCACCACGAGTGCAACCACGATCCGATGGTAAGGGAACCACCGGTAGCATCGGGGGAACCGGGGAGTGGCGCAGTGGTAGCGTTCCTGCTTTGGGTGCAGGAGGTCGGGGGTTCAAATCCCCCCTCCCCGACTCTGACGTCGTGTTCTCATTGTGCAACAGTGCGGACATGACGATTCTCGATCTTCCGATCAGCAAACTCGACGGCTCACCCTCGAAGCTGGGCGACCTCGGCGCCAAGGCTTTCCTCGTGGTGAACGTCGCCAGCAAGTGCGGCCTCACCCCGCAGTACACCGCCCTCGAAGCGCTGCACGAGCGGTTCAATTCGAAGGGATTCACCGTCGTCGGCGTTCCGTGCAATCAATTCGGCGCCCAGGAACCGGGTTCGCCTGAAGAAATCGCCACGTTCTGCTCGACCAACTACGGGGTCACTTTTCCGATGACCGAAAAGGTCGAGGTCAACGGCGGTGGTCGACACGCGATCTACCAGGAGCTCACCCAGGTCGCCGACGCCGAGGGCACGAGCGGAGACATCCGCTGGAACTTCGAGAAGGTCCTCGTGGCCGGCGATGGTCGCATCGTCGCGCGGTATTCGCCGATGGTCGCCCCCGATGATCCGGCGGTGGTGTCGGCGATCGAGTCGTTGATCGGCTGAGCGTGGGCCACCTCGACGGCCGGGTCGCTCTGGTGACTGGCAGCGCGGATGGAATCGGCGCCGGCATCGTTCGTCGTCTCGCGGAAGACGGCGCTCGCGTGGTGGCGGTCGACATCGACGAAGAGCGTGGTCGTGCCTCGGCGTCGGCTCACGGCGATGCCGTTCATTTCGTCCGCGCCGATGTGACACGTGAATCCGACGTGATCGAAATGATCGCCTCCGGCGCGCGAACTCTCGGACCCATCGACATACTCGTCAACAACGCGTGGGGTGGCGGGCGCATGGGACGGGTCGAGTCCAAGCCGACCGAACTCCTGCAACACGGGCTCGACATGGCGTACTTCGCCGCGTTCTGGGCGATGCGCGAATGCTTCCCCCACATGAAGACTCAGAAGTGGGGCCGCATCGTCAACGTGTGCTCGCTCAACGGCGTGAACGCGCACATGGGCACACTCGAGTACAACGCCGGCAAGGAGGCTCTTCGCGCCCTCACCCGCACGGCAGCGCGCGAGTGGGCCGCGACTGGCGTGATCGTGAACGCCATTTGCCCGGCGGCCAAGAGCGCCGCTTTTCGTCGGGTGATGGGCGAGCATCCCGAACTCGAGGCCGCGGCCGATGGCGCGAACCCGATGGGTCGGATCGGAGACCCGTACCTCGACATCGCACCGGTGGTGTCGTTTCTTGCCGGCGACGAATGCCGCTACCTGACGGGCAACACCTTGTTCGTGGACGGTGGCAGCCACATCAATGGGAGTCCGTGGGCTCCCGATCTCGGCGACTGAACGAATCCGGTTATTGGGCGGCCCAGGCCGCTTCGAATTCGGCGTCGAAGTCGTGGATCTCGCGTCCACTCACGTCGATCAGCGCTCGGTGAATCGTGTTGCTGTAACGGAATTCGCTCGGATACTCCGACGACACCGGTGTGCAGTCGTCGTATCCGCAGCAGATGCCCTCGCCGGCCAATGAGAAGCGCACCGGGATGCTCCGGTTCATTCGCGAGCGATCGACTTCCCGCCCGTCGATGTGGAGCACGATGTCGCTCTCACCGGGCACGCGTGGGTTGGCTCGTGCCTGCCGGGCGAGCGCGGAGTCCGATTCGGCGAGACGAATCTCGGCCACCACGGTGTGACGACCCGGCGCGAGTGGAGCGGCGACGGTGTGCTCGTCGACACCGAGGTAGTTGTAGGTGAACCGGAGTTCACCGTTCTTCACGAAGAGAGTGAAACCCGCGAAACGACCTCCGGCCGCGATCAGTGCACCTTCATCACCGGCGTCGTACGACACGTCGGCGACGAGCCGCGTGGTCCGACGATGCAGGAACGGAGCATTGGCTTCGGGCAACGGGGCGGCACCCTGTCGCAGGAACACCGTGTCGCCCACCGGCCCGGGCGGGCGCTGATTGGCAACCGAACGCCGGGCCTGGAGCGGTAACGCACCGTACCGACGCGCCTCGTCCCACCACAGTTGCTTCATGGCTTCGAGCCGTTCGGGTTCGTCGGCGGCGAGGTCGAGTGTCTCGGCCGGATCGACGGCGACGTGGTAGAGCTCCCACTTGTCGGCCGAGTAGGGCGCGTCGACATCGTCGGCTTCCGTGTACTTGAGTTGTGGGTGGAACGTGACCGCCTTCCACCCCTCGTGGTAGATCGCCCGACACGCGAACTGCTCGTAGTACTGAGTGCGGCGACCGACGAAGGCGGCATCGTCGAAGGATTCGAGAATGCTCGCTCCCGCCACCGGATCTTGGTCGATTCCATTGACCGCCGCCGGCATGGAGAGCCCCGCGGCGGCGAGAACAGTGGCCCCGAGGTCGACCGCGTGCACATAGCCGTCGCGGAGTTGGCCGGCACTCGCACCCATCCGGGCCGGCCACGACACGATCAGCGGATCGCCCACGCCGCCTTCGTGGGTCTCGCGCTTCCACCTCTTGAAGGGTGTGTTGCCGGCCATGGCCCAGCCCCACGCGTAATGCGCATGACTGTCGGGGCCGCCGAGTTCGTTCATCAGCTCGAACGTGCGGGCCTTGTCGTGCGGAAGTCCGTTGAAGACGAAGTTCTCGTTGAACGTTCCGTGCACACCACCCTCCGATGATGCACCGTTGTCGCTGCACAGCATGATGAGCGTGTTCTCGAACTCGCCGGTGCTCCGGAGGTGCTCCACGAATCGTCCGATCTGGGCGTCGGTGTGGGTGAGCATGCCGGCGAAGACCTCCATCATGCGCGCGTAGACGCGTCGGTCTTCGGCTGGGCAACTCGACCACTCGGGCACCCACGGCGGCCTCTCGTTGAGAATCGTGGAAGTCGGCATGACGCCGAGTTCCTTCTGCCGGGCGAGCACCCGGTCCCGATACGCATCCCAACCGTCGTCGAATTGCCCCTTGTAGGCATCGATGTAGGCCTGGGGTGCCTGGTGCGGCGAGTGACACGCTCCAAAAGCCATGTACATGAAGAAAGGCTTGATCGGTTCACCCACCCGCAGGTCGTCGACCATCGTGATGGCCTTGTCGACCATGTCCTCGGAGAAGTGATAGCCGTCGCGCCGTTCCACCGAATGAAGCAACGTGTTGTCCATCACGAGGTCGGGCGCGTATTGATTGGTCTCGGCCCCGATGAATCCGTAGTACCGCTCGAACCCTTGACCGAGGGGCCAACGGTCACGCGGCGCGCCCGCGTGAAGTTCGTCAGCCGGCGCCAGATGCCATTTGCCGACCGCGAAAGTCGAGTAGCCGTTCTGGCGGAGTACGTCACTGACGAACGCGCAGCTCTTCGGGATGCGCGCGTGAAAGCCGGGGAAGCCCATGGCGAGATCGGCGATGCCACCCATGCCACACGTGTGGTGATTCCGGCCCGTGAGGAGACAGGCCCGGGTCGGTGAGCACATGGCCGTGGTGTGGAAGCGAGTGAACTGCAACCCGCCCCGAGCGAGATCGTCCATGTGCGGCGTCTGCATCGGACTTCCGAAACATCCCAGGTGCCCGTAACCGACGTCGTCGAGGACGATGAGAACGACATTCGGCGCGCCCTGTGATGCTCGGGGCGGAACCGGCCAGGCGGCGACGCTGTCGGCCAAGGTCTCGCCGACCTTTCCGATGAAAGAACTTCCTTCGGGATACGTGAGCAGTTCGTCCATGGCTTCCCCCTCTTCTTCGTCCATCGACTTTAGGGGTGTCGTTCTCCTTCGGAGAAGAGAGCGCGCCCCGCTATCCTCAGGAGCAAAGTTCTGCGGGTGTAGCTCAATGGCTAGAGTTCCAGCCT
>SXGQ01539798.1_pt1 | contig 13690 bp, 9 predicted proteins | sample 3178371 | NCBI WGS metagenome assembly SXGQ01 (sample SAMN11356859, study PRJNA531348) | freshwater metagenome | isolation source: freshwater sample F1-20 | place: China: Fuxian Lake, Yuxi | collected 2017-12-25
CTTCGAGGAGTTCAAAGGCACCGGCAACATGGAGGTGCATCTGGACCGCGGCCTTGTGGACCGCCGCATTTTCCCCTCGATAAACGTCGAGCGCTCCGGCACCCGCAAGGAGGAACTGCTCTACCATCCCGACGAATACAACAAGGTCGTCCTGCTCCGCCGCGCGCTCACCGGCGTGCCGCCCGTCGAGGCGATGGAGCTCCTGCTCAACAAGCTCAAGAAGACGCCCAGCAACATCATGTTCCTGCTCGGCATGAACGCGGGTTGAATCAGGCTTCCAAGCAAGGACGCCAAGGCGCAGGGCGGTCTCCCTTTCCGCCTTTTGCGTTTCGGTCTGCCACTTGCGAACTTCACTGAACATCCCCTCCGAGGCCGTTGTCTTATTCTGGCGGCGCGCTTGGGTTGGCAACTGTCCGTGCGCCGGATACACTCGCTCTAATCGTGACACGCTACATTTTGCCAACATTGAAATCGCCTCCCGCACTCGCCGCGCTGGCTTCCGCCACGCTGCTCCTCACCGGCTGCCAGAAGGAGGAAATCACCGCCTATCGCGTGCCGAAGGTCCCGCCCGGGGCCGGTGATGTCTCCGGACAAACTCCCGGCCTGCCACCGGGGCATCCATCCACCGGCGGCGCCGCATCCGCGCCCAGACCGCACGCGCACTGGGACAAGCTCCCCGCCGGATGGAGTGAATCGCCCTCGTCAGGCTCGCGCGTGTCCAGCTTCACGATCTCGGGCACTGCTAGTCAACGCGCCGAGGCTGCCATCATCGCCTTCCCCGGCATGGGCGGGACTGACTTGGATTTCGTAAACCTCTGGCGGCAGCAGCTTGGCCTTGCGCCGCTCACAGAGGCTGAACTGCCCAAGCTCGTCCAGCCCGCCACCATCGCGGGCGCAGACGGCAAGCTCTTCGACCTCACCGGCGCACCGAAGTCCGGCGGCGACCCCGCAGCCGAGCGCATCATCGTCGCGCTGCGCAAGCAAGATGGCGTCTCGTGGTTCATCAAGCTCACCGGCCCCGCCGCGCTCGTGGAGCAGCAGAAGCCTGCGTTCCTCAGCTTCCTCAAGACGCTCAAGTTCCACGCCGGTGCTGACGAAGCCGAGCCGTCCGCAACGGCCCCAGCCTCCGCCGGTCCCGTCCCGAGTCAGAACGCAGGCCAGCCCGCCTGGACTGCCCCCGCGCACTGGAAGCAACTTCCCCCCGGTGCGATGCAAGCTGCGAAATACACCGTCGGCGAAGGTAAGACGGTCGCTGAAGTCACCGCCGTCTTCCTCGGCGGCATGGGCGGTGGGTTGAAGGCAAACCTCGACCGCTGGCGCGGCCAGATCGGCCTCGCGCCCTCCGCCGCGAACGAGGTGGACCAGCAGGCGAAGCCCTTCGACGCCCTCGGTGCCGGCGCGCGCATCGTCGAGATCAGCGGCACCGACACGAAAGCTGGCGCGCCCGCCGACATGGTCGTCCTCGTCGTCCCGTCCGGCGCGGGCACTTGGTTTTACAAGCTGATGGGCGACAAGAGCGTCGTCGCCAAGGAAAAGGACGCGCTCGTGGCGTTCGTCAAATCCGCCAAGCCGTGAACAGAATTGCGAATTGTGAATTCCGAATTGCGAAGGGGTGCGCCCCAGGCGCGCCGCGCGTCCGCAGCGTGGCTTCCTTCTCCCTTCATCGGATGAGGGGAAAAGGTGGCCGCAGGCCGGATGAGGGGTGTGCCACCCACGCCGAAGGACGAACCCCTCACCCCAGCCCTCTCCCCTCATCTGATGAAGGGAGAGGGAGCAGACGCGTGGAGACCGCGCGCCACCGCAATACTTCTAGCTCCATTTCCGCGCCGCGCGTCCGCGCCGCCCTATTCCCAATCCCCCATTCCCCATTCCCAATTTCATGTCCCGCGTAATCAAATTCCTCGCTTCCCTCAAGCTCACCGTCGTCCTGCTGGCGCTGGGCCTCGTCCTCGTCTTCATTGGCACACTGGCGCAGGTCCACGAGGGCCTCTACAACGCGCAGGCCCGCTTCTTCAAGAGCTGGTTCGTCGTCGGCGCGACCCTCTTCGGCACGAAGATGCCGTGGCTCATTCTCCCCGGCGGCTACACCATCGGCAGCGCGCTGCTCGCCAGCCTGCTCACGGCGCACTTCACGCGCTTCCACTGGACCTGGCGGCGCTCCGGCATTTTCATGACGCATATCGGCGTCATCCTCCTGCTCCTCGGCCAGCTCGGCACCGACATGCTTTCCACCGAAAGCTCCATGCGCCTCGAGGAAGGCGAGACGCGGAACTACTCCGAGGATTTCCACGTCAACGAACTCGCCTTCGTCAACCAGTCGCTCCCGAATGACTTCGAGGTCGTCGCCATCCCAGAATCGCACCTCGCCGCGAAGGGCGAAATCCGCCACCCGAGCCTCCCCTTCACGGTGAAAATCCGCGAGCACTGGCCCAACGCCGTGCTCATGAACATCCCGCCGCCGGACGCCGTGCCGGTGCCCGCCACCGACGGCGTCTTCACCAATTACTCTGTCGCCGCCGTCATCGCCGAGAGCGCCACGCGCGAGACTCGCGCGGCGGTGTGGTTCGAGGTGCTCGGCTCCAACGGTGTCACCACCGCGACGCTGCTCGTCGGCGCGCCGTTGCGCGGCGAGCGCGAGGCTGAGCGCGCCACGTTCATGCACGCGGGCAAGACCTTCTCCGCCAGCCTCCTCTTCGCCCCCGCGATGGGCGGCAACATGCTCGCCATCGCCGACAACTCGAGCCGCGCCAGCCGCCCCGCGATGATTCCCGAGGCGGACTTGAAAGGTGAAATCACGCGCCCCGAGCTGCCCTTCAAGCTCCGCATCCGCCAGTTTTGGCCGCGCGCCGAGCTGCACGAACAACTTCCCGTCAACGCCGTTCTCCGCCCCGCCACCGACGGCCGGATGATCAAGGCCGCCGTCGTCCCGCAGCCGCTCGTCACCGACATGAGCGGTCGCAACCTGCCCGCCGCCGTCGTCGAGGTGCTCGCGGGCGGCAAGTCGCTCGGCGTCTGGCTCACCTCCGCGCGGCACAGCAAGCTGGAGCAGGAGGTCGAGGTGGACGGGAAGACCTACGAGTTCGCACTACGCTTCAAGCGCTTCTACAAGCCCTACAGCCTGACGTTGCTGGACTTCACCCACGAGCGCTACCCCGGCACCGATTTGCCCAAGGACTTCCGCAGCCGCGTGCGCATTGACCATCCCACGAAGAGCGAGCGACGTGAGACGGAAATCTTCATGAACAACCCGCTGCGCTACGAGGGGCTGACGTATTACCAGGCCAGCTTCGAGCCGGGCGACACCGTGACCATCTTCCAAATCGTAAAGAACCCGAGCTGGCTCACGCCCTACTTGGCGTGCGCGCTGGTCGGCCTGGGGCTGGCCGTGCAATTCATGATTCACCTCGTCGAGTTCGCCCGCAAGCGCGCCGCCCCGGCACCCGCCGCCGCGAGCACGGCGAAGGGAAAGACCCATCAGCCGCGAAAGGGCGCAGAGGTCGCAAAGAACTGAAGCAATGAAGTCGCACGACCAATGTCCAACGCGCGCGCACCGGAGCGCGGCCTTCAGGCCGCTTCAGCGTGTGGCGTGCCGTCGTGCTCGTTGCATCGTTGATGTTTGGAAGTTGAAGCGGACTGAAGCCCGCGCTCCATTCACCTCAGCGCCTCCGAGCGCCTTTGCTCTGAACGTTCAACGTTGGAAGTTGAACGTTGAGCGTTTCCCCCTTTCCCCTCTGCGCCCTTTCGCGGCAAACCCCTCCCTCGTATGAAAAAGCACTGGCCCTGGCTCCTTGTCGCCCTCTTCGCCTTCGAGGCCGCCTACTCGCTCAAGCCGCGCAGCGACAAGCCCGACGCCTTCCAAATCCGCGAGTGGGCCAAGCTCCCCGCCCTCGTCAATGGTCGCGTCCAGCCCTTCGATTCCATCGCGCGCAACAGCCTCGTCATCATCCGCGGCAACACCGACGTGCCGCTCGAAGGCAACGGCGCGAACGGCGCGTGGGGCAGGTGGGAATCCCTCCCAGCCCCGCTCACCGAACGGAAGTGGTATCAGTTCAGCAAGCGCCCCGCGAAGCTCAAGCCCGCCGAGTGGCTCCTCGAAGTCTTCAGCAAGGCCGAGTTGGCCGACACCCGCCCCATCTTCCTTATCCATCACCCTGAGTTGCTCGGCGAACTCAAGCTCCAGGCCAAGGGCGTCGAGCGCTCCGGCCTGCGCTACTACAGCTTCAACGACCTCAAGCCCAACCTCTCGCTGATGGACCGCGAGTCCAAACAGGTCGGCCAAATCAAGCAGGAGCTGCGCACGCCCTACCAGCGCTCGCTCATGAGCCTGAGCAATGGCCTCCAGACCTACATGAGGCTCAAGAACAGCCTCCAGCCCGAGAGCAGCCGCGACTTCGCCGCCGAGTTGGTGCAGTTCGAGAAGCTGCTGCCCGCCGGCCTGCGCGCCGTCCGCGCCCAGCAAGACGGCCAGCCCTTCGACCAAAAGCTTTACGACCAGTTCCTCGGTTACGCCGAGCCTTATGCGATGATGGCGCAGATGGCCTTCCCGCTCCTCATCCCGCCCACGCAGCCCGGCCAGAAGCCGGCCGACTGGGCCAACACCGGCCAAGCGCTCATGGACGGCATTCGCGGCGGGGAAATCCCCGCGACCGTCCATGCCCACGCCGCGCTGGCGTCCGCCTACGCGCAGGCCCGGCCCGCCGACTTCAACCGCGCGCTCGCCGACTACCGCGCCTTCCTCGCCGGCAAGCTCGACACCGAGGTGAAGAAGGGCCGGCAGGAAAGCCTCTTCAACCAGTTCCTCCCGTTCTACCGCAGCATGATGATTTACGTCATCGCGCTCATCCTTGCCGCTGCGTCGTGGCTGAACTGGTCCGTGAACCTCAACCGCGCCGCCTACCGCCTCGTCTCCCTCGCGCTCGTCATCCACACCGTCGGCCTGCTCTTCCGCATGTTCCTCGAAGGCCGCCCGCCCGTGACCAACCTCTACTCTTCCGCCATCTTCGTCGGCTGGGGCGCGGTCGTGCTCGGCCTCGTGCTCGAGCGCATCTTCCGCAACGGCATCGGCAGCGTGACCGCGTCGGCGGTGGGCTTCATCACGCTCATCATCGCGCACCACCTCGCGCAAACCTCCGCGACCGGCGACACGATGGAGATGATGCGCGCCGTGCTGGACACGAACTTCTGGCTCGCGACCCACGTGACCATCATCACCATCGGCTACTCCTCGACCTTCATTGCCGGCTTCCTGGCGATGATTTACGTGCTGCGCGGCGTCTTCACCCGCACGCTCGACGAGGCGACGGCGAAGGCCCTTTCCCGCATGGTCTATGGCATCGTCTGCTTCTCCACATTGTTCAGCTTCGTTGGAACCATCCTCGGCGGCATCTGGGCGGACCAGAGCTGGGGCCGCTTCTGGGGCTGGGACCCGAAGGAAAACGGCGCGCTGCTCATCGTCGTGTGGAACGCCCTCATCCTGCACGCGCGCTGGGGCGGCATGGTGCGCGAGCGCGGCCTGATGAACCTCGCCCTCTTCGGCAACATCGTCACCGCGTGGAGTTGGTTCGGCACGAACATGCTGGGCGTGGGCCTGCACAGCTACGGCTTCATGGACGCGGCCTTCAAGTGGCTGATGATTTTTAACATCAGCCAACTCATACTCATCGCCCTCGGCTGCCTGCCCGAGCGCTTCTGGAAGAGCGGCAAAGGCCCTGCCGCGAGCGACTCCGGCCCCACCGGAGCGGCGCCGATGAAGCCGCAGGTGGCCTGATTTGGAGTGCGCCGACAGAGCGCAGCGGCGACGGCGCTTTCGGAGCGGACGGCGCACTCGACTTCACCCAACCCAATCTTCGTCACACCGCGCCTCGCGGTGCTGACCGCTCCCTTCGTCACCGCTTCGGCATCCGGGTCCTCTGCGATGCGCCAACGAATGCCCCACGCTCCCGCAAGAAACGGCTGTTCCCTCCGTTAGCAACCGTCGCCAGTTCGCCGACAGGGTCTTCGAGCTTTGAGACCGGGGCAGAATAGCGTTGACACTTTTGCGGGCCATCCCTTACCAAAGCAGCGCATTTCTGTGGGAAACACGGGCACTTAAGGTCTTATGAATCGGATAATTGCTACGACGGGATTGGCGGCATTGGGCGCGGTGGCTTTGCAACCTGCGGCGGCGCAGGAGAAGGACACCAAGCCCTGGAACATCACGGGCAGCGTCAGGAGTTTCTACGACGACAACTATCTGACCCAGCCCAAGGGTGGCAAGCGATCAAGCCACGGCTTGGAGTTAAGCCCGAGCGGTGCTTACAAACTCTCCCGTGACCAGACGACGCTTGATTTGAGCACGCGCTACGGGATGCGTTACTACGAGGACCGCAAGGAGAACTCTGCCGACCACAGCCTTGATTTCAGTGTGAACTTGGAGCACCGTTTCACGGAAAAACAGACGCTGACTATCTCGGACTCTTTCGCGATCGCTCAGGAGCCCGGCGTCCTTGACCCGGTTGCCACCACCACCTTCCTGCGCACCCCCGGCAACAACTTCCGCAACAACATCCAGCTGAAGTATGCTTGGGACGACATCATCGAGCGCTGGTCGGCCGAGGCCAGCTACGCCAACACTTATTACGATTATCAGCAGGATGCCAGCAGCAGTGTCACGTCTGGCAATCTTACCGGTTCTGGATCTCGATCAGCGTTGTTGGACCGCGTCGAGCACCTCTTCACGCTGGCGGGCCGGTATCGCATCTTCGACGAGACGGCGACAGAGCTGCTGATGGGCTATTCGTTCGGCGTCACTGGCTCGTCCAGCAAGGATGCACTCGATGCGGCGGGCAACCTGCCTACCACGCGCGACAGCCGCTCCCACTACTTCTTCACCGGCGTCGGCCACAAATTTAACCCGGAGCTGAAGTTCAACGGCCGGGTTGGCGTGCAATACGTCGAGTATCCCAACGCGGCGACCGCCGTGCCCGTGTTCCAAAGCTCCCAGACCAGCCCCTACGTGGACGCCAACGGCACGTGGGATTACCTGCCCAACAGCTCCCTTCAGCTGGGCGCACGCATGTCTCGCAACACGACTGACATCACGACTTCCGTGGACGCCCAGGCGACCACGGTTTATGGCTCTCTGAACCATGAATTCACCCCGGACTTGAAGGGCAGCCTGCTCGCACAATACCAGCTCTCCGAGTTCCGACAGAACGCCGGCGAGCGGGACGTGGCGGACAATGTCTTCACCACGGGCATCAATCTCGAATGGCGCTTTCACCAGTTCATCTCGCTGGAAGGCGGCTACAACTACGACCGTCAGGACGCCGACCTCGCCGGCCGCAGCTACTACCGCAACCGCGTTTACATCGGCTTCAAGGGAACCTGGTAGGGCATCTTCCTGATTGACGACTTTCTGATTCGCGAGAGAGGCTGGAGCACGACTCTGGCCTCTTTTCTTTTCATCTATGGACGCCGCCCCACATTCCCCTGACGCCTCCTCCGGCACGCCGGAGCACAAGCTGCACTTCCTCGACTACTGGCGCATCATCCGCATGCGGGCGTTGCTCATCTTCGTCGTCTTCGCCCTGGTCGTGGGCACCACTGCCGCGCTCACGCACTTCATGGAGCCGACCTACATGAGCACCGTGCGCATGGACGTGCAGAAGGACACCGGCGACATCTCAGGCCTCCTCCAGCAGCAGACGCAGTCGGGCTACGACCCGTTCTTCGTGATGACGCAGTTCGAGATCATCCAGTCCAAGGAAGTGCTCTACAAGGTCATTGACGACCTCAAGCTCGTCCAGCGCTGGAACCAGAAATACCGGCTGGGCGAATCTAGGTTCAGGGCGCTCCAGATCCTCAGCAAGCTCATTGACCCGAGGAACGTCCGCAGCACGAGCATCATCGAGATCAACGTTTACAGCAAAGACAAGGAGGAGGCCGCCGAGATCGCCAACAAGATCGCCGAGGTTTACAAGGCCCACCGTGACGAGCAGCGCATCCGGCTAGTGGAGGATGGCATCAAGGCTCTCGTCGCGAAGTTGGCCGAGCACAATGCCACCGTGCAGGTCGCCAACAGCAACGCCAACCAGATACTCAAGGAGAGGAAGGGGCTTATCGTCACGTATGAGGGCGGTGGCTCGATCATGACTCTGATCACCGACACAATCCGTAGGCTCGACGAGTCGGTGTTGGACCAGCGCACGTTTTACATCAGTAAGAAGACGCGCTACGACGTGTTGAAGAAGCTGCCGCCAGAGGCGCTCAGGAATGCCATGGGCGTGATCGTGAAGGACGAACTTCTCGATCGAGGGCTGGAGAAACTCAATGTGGCCAAGCAGGAATTCATCAGCAAGGCGGTGGATCTCGGAACCAACCACCCGGACTACAAGCGGATGACCAACACCGTCCTGGAGCTGTCCGCACAGGTGGACGCTCGTGCGAGCGCCGTCATGCTCGGCCTCGAGGCGGAACTCGAGGCGGCCAAGGCCACCGTGGACGAGCGCACCCAGAAGCTCGAAGCCGAGAAGCAGACGCACCAGGAAATGGCCGAGGGCAAGCGCGTTTACCAGATTGCCTTGGAGGAGCTGGAGCGCCAGAAGCGCATGAGGGACACCGTCGCGAGCAAGATCCAGCTCGAGGAACTGGACAAGACCATCAAGCGCAGCAACTCCGTCGTCGTGACGGACCGCGCCGAGGCCGCCATCAAGGCAGCCTACCCGAAGATGACCCTCAACATCGCCCTGGGCGCGTTCGTCGGCCTCGTGCTGGGCATCGGCCTGGCCTTCTTCATCGAATACCTCGACACCAGCGTGAAGACCATTGACGACGTGGAGCGCGCCCTCACCGCCCCCGTCCTCGCCGTCATCCCGCAGAACGTCGGCGTGCTCATGGACGAGGGCATGGACAGCCCGCACGCGGAGGCTTATCGAGTCCTGCGCACCAACGTCCTTTTCACACGCAAGGACGAGAAGGCCAACGCCATCACCGTCGTCAGCGGCGGCGCGGGTGAAGGCAAATCCACCACCGTCCTGAACCTCGCCACCATGTTCGCCCAGAACGGCAACAAGGTGCTGCTCGTGGACTCCGACCTCCGCCGTCCCAGCCTCCACAAACGCCTCGGTCTGTCGAACTCGCTCGGCCTCACCAACTACCTGCTCGGCCAGAACAAGCTCGAGGAAGTCATCCAGACCACCTCGCAGGCCAACCTGAACTTCCTCCCCAGTGGCCGCCTGCCCAGCAGCGCGCTGGGCATCCTGAATTCGCCGCAGATGAAGGACTTCATCAAGGAGGTCAAGGGCCGCTACGACTTTGTCTGCTTTGACGCCCCGCCCATCATGGGCGTGAGCGACGCCACCGTGCTCGCCAGCGCCGCCGACCTGTGCCTGCTGGTCATCCAATACCGGAAATACCCGCAGGCCCTCGCCATCCGCGCGCGGCAGATGGTGGAAAAGGTGGGCGGCCGCCTCCTCGGCGTGGTGCTCAACAACATCAACCTCGCGAGCGACGCGTCCTACTACTACTACAGCGGCTACCACTACCACAGTAACAACAACGCCGACGAGCCGGGCACCAACGGCAAGCCGACCGGCAAGTCCGACCGCCGCAACAAGCCCGCCGCCCCTGCTTCGGACTCCATCAAGCCGAAATACTGATTGCCCCGGACTTTTCGACCCGACACCGTATTGCCCATGAACAACGTGTGGAAACTGATCGCCCTGACGTTCGTCTGCTGCCTGGGACTCGCGTGCGACACGCCCAGTCCTGGCCCGGGCCGCCAGGCCGCGAATCCGCGCGGTGGCCCGCCAGCTGACCGCGTCGAGAGCCTTCGGGTTGGCGACAAGATCCAAGTTCTCCTGGCCGACCTGCCGCCGGGAACGATCAGTGCCGAGGTGACCATCTCCGAGGACGGGAAAATCACCCTGCACCTCGACCAAACTTTCCAAGCCGCAGGCAAAACACGCACCCAACTGGAGGCCGAGATCCGGACGCGCTACGTGCCGAACTTCTACACCAAGATGACCGTGACGGTGAAGCAGGAGGACCGGTTCGTGTTCGTCGGCGGCTTCGTCAAGGTTCCCAACCGCTACCCCTACACGCCAGGGCTGACCGTCTTGAAAGCCATCTCCACCGCTGGAGACTTCAGCGAGTTCGGCGACAAGACCAAAGTGACCATCACCCGCACGGGCGACGTGAAGGAAACCATGGATTGCAAGGCCGCGATCGAGAACCCGACACTCGACCGCGCGCTCTTCCCCGGCGACCGCATCTACGTCCCGCGCCGCTTCTTCTGATGGTCCAGCTCCGCGTCCTCAACGGTAGCCGCGCGGGGACGGCACAAACCGCCAGCCGTTTCCCCTGCACCATCGGCCGCGCCAGCGGCGATGACTTGCAGCTCGTCGAGGCCGGCGTCTGGGAAAACCACCTTCAGCTTGATCTCCGTGTCCCCGATGGGTTCCGCCTCAGCCGCCTTGGGCAAGGCCGCGCCAGCGTCAACGGCTCCGAGTTCGACGAGCTTCTGCTCCGCAACGGCGACGTGATCGAGCTGGGCGCTGCAAAGGTGCAGTTCTGGCTCGGCGAGGTCCGGCAGTCCGACAACCGCGCGCGGGAGACGCTCGTCTGGATCGGGGTGGTCGCGCTTGTCCTCCTCGAAGGCGCGCTGATGCTCGCGCTGCGGTAGGCTGGCTCACGCCAGCCCGCGTTTCGCCAGCTCCGCGATGGTCCACAGGTATTCATCCACGAGCTGGTCCACGACGTTGCGCTTCTTCATCTCCGCCGGCATCACCTCCCACGTGTAAGTCTCCATCTCGAGGTGCGAGCAGAGCGAAGGCGTCTCCTTCAGCACGTCCATCACGCCTTGCACGTGGTCGGCCGTCGTGTCGAACAGCGGCGTCGGCGCGGCGTGCAGCGGGATGTGGAAATGGATGCGCCATTCGTCAGTCAGGGCCGGCGGGAGCTTGTTGTGCAGCGCGAGCGCGTCGTCGAGGTCCTTGTGCCGCGTGATGCTGCCGTCTGTGGAGCGGGCGATGACCTGATGGAAATACACGTCGTCCGCGAACGATCGCAGCGCCTGCCGCCCCTCGGCGGTGGGCTTCACCTTCAGCGCGTTGCTCAGGTGCAGCTTGCTCACCTTGATCTTGTGCTGGCGCAAGCGGCCCAGCGCCTCGCGCGGGGACTCGTATTGCAGGGCGATGTGGCAGCAGTCGTAGTTCACGCCGAGATGCTCGTTGAGCCGCAGGTCGCCCGGCCGGTCGGCGCGCATCTGTTCGATGAACTCCACAGCCTCCGCGCTCGTTTCCAAATAGCACAACGGCTCCGGCTCCAGCCCGAGGTGCAGCGTCTTGCCCGTGCGCCGCGCGACGCGCTCGATGTGCTCGACGCATTTCCACAAGTTCTCCCGCGCCGCCCGCACCTGCTGCGTGCTCTTGATGAACTCCTTGAACGACACCGGCACCGTGCTGACGCTGCCCTCCAGGCCTGCCGGGACGATCTCGCCGAGCAGATCAAAGAGCAGGTTCGTGTAGGCCACGCGCTCCGGCGTCGTCCAGTCCGGCGCATAGACCTGCTCCTTCACGCGCGTGCCGTGGAAGCGGCCGTAGGGAAATCCGTTGATGGTGAACACGTAGCACTGCTCCGCGTCCAGCCAGCGGCGGAAGCCCGCCAGCGTCGCCGGCTCGCTCAACTCCCGCGCCGCGTCCGCGCCCAGCCGCAGGCCGATGGCGTAAGGCGACTTCGTCCCGAGCCGATCGCGCACGGCCAGCACGTATTTCTGAAGCGACTCGAACGTCTGCGGCCAGGACTCGCCCCGGTGGATGTTCGTGCAATAGGCGAGGTGGAGTCCGTGCTTCAATTTCATCGCGGCTAGGTGTAACAACAAGCCGCGCCAGCCGCCACGCCTTTTGCCACAGACAACCCCATGATCGCCGCACAAGACAAGCTCTTCGATCTGTTCCGCGACGCGCTCGCGCGGGGCACTTTCGTCAAGCTCACCATCAGCCGCCCGCGCGACGCGGCGTCGGACGTGAAGAACGTCTTCCTCCGCCCCGTGCAGTTGAAGGCCGGCATTCGCCTCGCCTTCACCTACCGCCACGCGACACGGGACATCTTCAAGAACCTGCCGTCCGAGGCCGCGCTCACCGAGGTCGCCAACCTGATGAGCGAGTCGTTTCGCTGCGCCAACCTGTTCACCACCGAGCGCACCGCCGAGCTGACCATCCTCGATGACGATTCCGCGCGCATCGCGGTGCGCAAGCCCGTCCACGACGAGACCCCGTCACTGGAGCACGACCGCACCAAGCCGCGCAGCATCCTGCCCACCGAGCCGTGGCTGCGTGAACTCGGTGTGACGCTGCCGGACGGACGCGTGCGCGAGGCGATGGCGGACAAATTTCGGCAGATCAACCAGTTCGTGGAAGTCCTCCGGCCCCTGTTGGCAGAGGCTTTCTCCCAAGGCACCGCCGCGCCACTCGCAGCCGAGGAGGGCGGCGACGACCTTGGCGAAACCGCGCGACTCAAGCGCCGCGCCCGCCGCCAGACCGAGGCGGAGCGCTCCGCAACCGTGCTCATCCAGCGTCCGCTCACCGTCGTGGACATGGGCTGTGGCAAGGGCTACCTGACCTTCGCGGTGAGCCAGTTGCTGGACCAGATGCTCTTCGCCGGCAGCCGCGTGGTGGGCATCGAGGCGCGCGCCGAGCTGGTCGAGGAGTGCAACCGTGTCGTGGCCGCGTGCGGCTTCCAGCGACTGCATTTCCAGGCCGGCTCCATCTCCAGCACCGCGCTCGAGGCGGCGGACGGCCTTATCGCCCTGCACGCTTGCGACACTGCCACCGACGACGCGCTCGCCCGTGGCATCGGCGCGGGCGCGCGGCTGCTGGTTGTCTCGCCTTGCTGCCACAAGGAGCTGCGTCCGCAGATCGTCCCGCCCCCCGTGCTCGCGCCCGCGTTGCGCCACGGCATCCTGCTGGAGCGCGAGGCCGAGTTCGCCACCGACGCGATACGTGCCGCGCTGCTGGAATGGGCTGACTACGACACGAAAGTCTTCGAGTTCATCTCCACCGAGCACACGGCCAAGAACCTGATGATCGCCGCCGTGAAGCGCCGCCAGCGCGGCGGTCGCGAGGAGTTGGCCGCGCGTGTCCGCGACCTGGCGGCGTTCTACGGCGTGCGCGAGCAGCGCCTTGCCTCACTGCTGGGAGTTGACCTGGCGGCGAAACACGCCGCCGCCTGAGGCGGATTTTACATCCGTCCGTGCCGCAGGATGGAGAGCAACACCCAGAAGGCCATCAGCGCCGCGGGGATGAAGCCAGCCAGACCCACCACCGGCATCTCACCAATCTTCGGTGGCAAGTTCGCCAGCACGATCAGCGACGAGCCGATGATGAGCGACGCCAGCACGATGGCGAAGGACAGCCGGTTGCTCACGCGCTCGGCGGAGCTGACCAGCGGGTCCAGTCCCTCGTGCTGGAAGTGGATTCGCGCCTGGCCAGACTTGACCTGCGCCGCGATGCGCCGCAGCTCCGCCGGGCTGGTGTAAACCTGCTTCTGTAATTTGTCTTTCTTCCCTCCCGCTTCACCCCTTTGGGGTGAGGCGGAGCGAAGGCGAGCGTAGCGAGTCGAGCGCAGCCGAACCCCAAAGGGGTGAAGCTGCTCGGCACGCGCAAAACTGGTCGAGGGCGGGCCACGTTGGTTCCCTGTTGGGGTGTCAGCA
>SXGQ01170749.1_pt1 | contig 13688 bp, 10 predicted proteins | sample 3178371 | NCBI WGS metagenome assembly SXGQ01 (sample SAMN11356859, study PRJNA531348) | freshwater metagenome | isolation source: freshwater sample F1-20 | place: China: Fuxian Lake, Yuxi | collected 2017-12-25
CGAGGCGGCGCGGGCCCGCCGGGAGGGGCGGCAGGGCGCCGGAGGGGCCGGCCTGCGTCTCGAGCGGGATGCTCAGCACGGCGGGCCCGGCGGGCGGACCGAAGGCGGCTTCCACGGCGTCGCGGAGCATCGGCCCGAGCAGCGAGGGGTCGGTGACCTCCTCGGCATAGCGCGCCAGCGGGCGCGCCATCTCCACGATCTCCCCTCCCAGGAACGGCGCGGCGGGAAGCATCGAGGAGAGCTGCTGCCCCACGATGACCAGCAGCGGCACCCGGGCGCGGTGGGCGTTCAGCACGCCGCTCATGGCGTTGGCCATGCCGGGCTGCACGTGCACGAGCGCCACGCCGAGGCGCCCGGAGGCCTGCGCGTAGCCATCGGCCATGCCCATGACCACAGGCTCGGTGAGCCCCAGCACGAACCGTGGCCGCCCGGGGGCGGCGAGCGAATCCATGAGGGGGAGCTCGGTGCTGCCGGGGTTGCCGAAGATGACCTCGACGCCCTGCGCGACGAGCGCGTCGAGCAGGGCGTCCGAGCCGGTCATGCGCCTACCTGCCGCCCCCGCCGAAGATCTGCAGGAAGAACAGGAAGACGTTGAAGATGTCGAGGAAGATCCCGAGCGCGATCGGCACCGCCACGTTGCCGGTGGTCGACTTGCGCAGGCGCTGGAAGTCGAAGGCGGTCCAGAAGGCGAAGATCGCCAGGCCGAGGATCGACCAGATCAGGTAGCCCGAGGGGATCTGAACGAAGATCATCACGATCCCGAACACGATCAGGCCGATGAGCGCCCAGAAGAAGAAGCGCACGTAGGGCGCCAGGTCGCGACGGGTGGCGTAGCCCCACGCGCCGAATGCCGCGATGAACAGCGCGGTGGCGCCCGCGGCCTGCCACAGCACCTGGGCGCCGTTCACGGATACGTATACCTGCAGCGCCGGTCCGATGGCCATGCCGAGCAGCAGGCCGACGACGAACAGGAGCGTCATGCCCAGCGGGCCGCTCTGCTTCTTGATGAACCCGCTGGCCAGGATGAGCACGAAGGCTCCGATCCAGCACGCGATCATCGCGCCGCCGCTGAAGTCCTTCGCGATGAAGGCACCGGCGGCGGTGAACGCGCAGGTCACGGCCACGAGGAACATCACGCGGCTCAGCAGCGCCTTCTGCGTGACCTGCTCGAGCTCCTGCGCCTGCGCCTGCTGCGCGGCGGTCGCCTGGTCGTACCAGGTGGGTTCGCGTGTCTCCTCGGCCATCCGGCCCCTCTCCTATCCGTCGGTGAGCGGCGCCATGGTGAGCCCCGCCCCCTTCAACTGGTCCCAGATGAGTTCCGCGCGCTCATGATCGCCCCTCCACACGGTGGCCTGCCCCGAGTTGTGGATGGTGTTCGCGAACTTCATCCCCTTGGCGTAGTCCACCCCGGGGACGAACTGCGACAGGATCGTCGCGACGCCCTCGAACGTGTTGTGGCTGTCGTTCATCACGATCACCGAGACCGGCCTTCCCAGGCCGGCCCCCGAGCCGGTGCTGCGGATCTTCTCCGCAGGCGGCGTGAGGACGTCGGAACCCACGGGACGGAAGTGTAGTCGGCGACCCCCGGTGACAGTCACCCGTGCGAATGGGTGACTGTCACCGATCGGGCGCTGTCCCTCCGCCCACGGCGATAGCGTTCCGATGTGACCACGGCACCCGCCCCGGATGTGCTCGCCCCATTCCACCCCGCGGTGGCCGACTGGTTCACGCGCGCGTTCGAGGGGCCCACTCCCCCACAGGTGCAGGGATGGCCGCACATCGCCGCGGGCGAGCACACGCTCATCGTGGCCCCCACCGGGTCGGGCAAGACCCTGGCGGCCTTCCTCTGGGGCCTGAACCAGATCGCCTCGGCGCGCCTCGCCGGTGACAGTCACCAAGCGGAGTCGGTGACTGTCACCAAAGGCTCCGCCGAGACCGGGCGCATCCTCTACATCTCGCCGCTCAAGGCCCTCAACTACGACGTCGAGCGCAACCTTCGCGGGCCGCTCGCCGGCATCGCGGAGTCGGCGCGGCGCATGGGGCTCGAGCCGCCCGAGATCACCGTGGGGGTGCGCACCGGCGACACGCCGCAGGCCGAACGGCAGCGCATGCTGCGCAACCCGCCGGACATCCTCATCACCACACCCGAGAGCCTCTACCTGCTGCTCACCAGCAAGGGCGAGGAGATGCTGCGTGGCGTGACCGGGGTGATCGTGGACGAGATCCACGCGATGGCGGGCACCAAGCGCGGGAGCCACTTGGCGCTGTCGATGGAACGGCTCGAGCAGGTCGCGGAGCAGCCCATCCAGCGCATCGGGCTCAGCGCCACGCAGCGTCCGCTCAGCGAGATCGCGCGGTTCCTCGGCGGGCAGGACGACGACGGCGCGCCGCGGCCCGTGAGCCTGGTGGACGCCGGGCGCGTGAAGGAGCTCGACCTCGAGGTGATCGTCCCGGTGGACGACATGCGCGACATGGCCGAGCCCGGTCGCGGCCCCGAGGATGGCGGCGGGCAGGACCTGCTCGACGTCATCGGCGGCGGGTCCACCCGGCGGTCGATCTGGCCCGCGATGTACCCGGCCCTGCTCGAGCTGGTGAGGGCGCACCGCAGTACGCTGATCTTCGTGAACAACCGCCGCTCGGCCGAGCGGCTGGCCCTGCGCCTGAATGAGCTGGCCGAGGAGGAGGTGGCGCGCGCGCACCACGGGTCGCTGGCCCGCGAGCAGCGCACGATCATCGAGGAGGACCTGAAGGCCGGGCGCATCCCCGCGCTCGTGGCCACCAGCAGCCTCGAGCTCGGCGTGGACATGGGCGCGGTGGACCTGGTGATCCAGGTGGAGAGCCCGCGCAGCGTGGCGCGGGGCATCCAGCGCGTGGGGCGCGCAGGGCACCGCATCGACGTACCCAGCAGCGGGAGGATCTTCCCGAAGTACCGCGGCGACCTGCTCGAGTGCGCCGCCGTGGTGGAGCGCATGCGCGAGGGCGCCATCGAGGAGACCCACGTGCCGCGCCTGCCGCTGGACGTGCTGGCCCAGCAGGTGGTGGCCATGGTGTCGGGCGACGAGCCCGTGGCCGTGGACGACGTGCTGGCCACGGCCCGCCGTAGCTACCCCTTCGCCGACCTCTCGCGCGACCAGCTGGAGGGCGTGCTCGACATGCTCGCCGGCCGCTACCCGTCGGACGAGTTCGCCGAGCTCAAGCCGCGCGTGGTGTGGGACCGCGCCGAGGGCACCCTGCGCGGCCGCGACGGCGTGCGGCGCCTGGCCGTGGAGAACGCCGGCACCATCCCCGACCGGGGGCTCTTCGGCGTGTTCCTCGCCGACGGCCGCACGCGGGTGGGCGAGCTGGACGAGGAGATGGTGTACGAGGCCCGCGCCGGTCAGGCCTTCATGCTGGGGGCCTCGACCTGGCGCATCGAGCAGATCACCCGTGACCGCGTGCTGGTGTCCCCCGCGCCGGGAGCACCCGGCGCGGTGCCCTTCTGGCGCGGCGAGGGCGTGGGGCGGCCGTATGAGCTCGGCGCCGCCGTGGGGCGCATGGCCCGCGACATCGCCGCCGCCGATCCCGCCGAGGCGACCGCGCGCCTCAAGGCCGACAGCCGGTTCGATGATCGCGCCGCCGCGAACCTGATCCAGTACGTGCGCGACCAGGTGGAGGCCACCGGCACGGTGCCCAGCGACATCGGCATCGTGGTCGAGCGCTTCCGCGACGAGATCGGCGACTGGCGCCTGTGCGTGCTTTCCCCGTTCGGCGCCCGCGTGCACGCCCCGTGGGCACTGGCCATCCAGGCCCGGCTCCGCGAGGCCACGGGCACCGACCCGCACGTGATCTGGAGCGATGACGGCATCGCATGCCACGTGGTGGACGGCGACACCCTCCCCCCCACTGACGTGCTGCTGCCCGACGCCGCCGACGTGGAGGACCTCATCCTGGGCGAGCTGGGCGGCACGGCGCTGTTCGGGTCGCGCTTCCGCGAGAACGCCTCGCGGGCGCTGCTCATCCCCCGCCGGCACCCCGGCCGACGCACCCCGCTGTGGCAGCAGCGCCTCAAGGCGTCATCGCTGCTCGAGGTGGCGCGCCGCTTCGGATCATTCCCGGTGATCCTCGAGACCTACCGCGAGTGCCTCAACGACTGGTTCGACATGCCGGCGCTACGCGACCTTCTCGGGCGCATCGCGTCGCGCGAGGTGGCGGTGACCGAGGTGGAGACCGACTCGGCCTCGCCCTTCGCCGGGGCGCTGCTGTTCGAGTACGTGGCGTCGTACATGTACGACGACGACACCCCGGCCGCCGAGCGCCGGGCGCAGGCCCTGGCCCTCGACCGCGACCTGCTGCGCGAGCTGCTGGGGCAGGACGAGCTGCGCGAGCTCATCGACCCCGACGCCCTCGACGACCTGGAAGCCGACCTGCAGGGGCTCAACCCCGAGCGCCCCGCGCGCGGCGCCGACGGCGTGCACGACCTGCTGCGCCGCCTGGGCGACCTCAGCGAGGACGAGATCGCCCGGCGCATGGAGCAGCCCGATGCGCTGCCCGCCCTGCTCGAGCAGTTGGAGCGCGAGCGCCGGGCGGCCCGTGCCCGCGTGGCCGGCGAGGACCGCCTCATCGCCGCAGAGGACGCCGCCCGCTACCGCGATGGCCTGGGCGTCATGCCACCGGCCGGCCTGCCCGACGCCTTCCTCGAGCCCGCGCCGCGGGCGCTCGAGGGGCTGCTGGCCCGCTACGCGCGCACCCACGGGCCCTTCCGCGCCGCCGATGCCGCGCAGCGCCTCGGGGCCTCGCCGTCGCTCGTGGAGCAGACGCTCGGGCTGATGGAGGCCGAGGGCGGCCTGGTGCGCGGCCAGATGCGCCCCGGTGGGAGCGGCGAGGAGTGGTGCGACCCCGAGGTGCTCCGCCGGCTGCGCCGCATGAGCATGGCGCGCCTGCGCCGCGAGGTGGAGCCCACCGACCCGGAGGTGCTGGCGCGATTCCTCCCCCAGTGGCAGCGCATCGACCGGCCGGATTCCCCGCCGGGGCCCGACGCCCTGCGCGACGTCATCTCGGGCCTGCAGGGAATCGCCCTGCCGGCCGCACAGTGGGAGGGCGAGGCGTTCCCCCGTCGTCTCGGCTCGTACTCCCCTGCCTGGCTCGACCAGCTGGCCGCCGCGGGTGAGATCACCTGGGTGGGCGCGGGGTCGCTCGGGTCAGGGGGCGGAGGGCGCGTGGCCATCTACCTGCGCGAGGACGCCGCGGTGTTCGGCCCGCCGTCGGCGGATGCCACGCCGGAGGGCGAGGCCGCCGACCGCATGCGCAGCGCGCTGGCCATGGGCGCACAGTTCCTCGACGACCTCATCGACATCGCCGACGTGCCCCGCGATGAGGCCGTTGCGTCGCTGTGGGCCCTGGTGTGGGCCGGCGAGGTGACCAACGACCTCTGGACCCCCCTGCGCTCGGGGCCGCGGGGCACCCAGCGCGCGGCGTCGGCCCGGGCGCCACGCGGGCGCACCTGGGGCCGATCGGCACGCATGCGCGGGGGACGCGCCGCGCTCACCGGCGGGCGCTGGGCGCTCACCGCGCCGCTGTTCGAGCGGGCCCCGTCGGTGGCTGACCAGCGCAGGGCGCTTGCCGAGATCCTGCTCGACCGCCACGGCATCGTCACCCGCGGGGCCGTGATGGGCGAGGGCATCCCCGGCGGCTTCAGCGCGGTGTACCCGGACCTCGGGCAGATGGAGACCCTGGGCCTCTGCCGCCGCGGGTACTTCGTCGAAGGCCTGGGCGGCGCGCAGTTCGCCCTGCCCGGCGCCATCGACCGCCTGCGCGACCTGCGCGTGGACCGCCTCGAGGGCGATGAGCCCGACGTGCTCATCCTCGGCGCGGCCGACCCCGCCCAGCCCTACGGAGCGGCGCTGCCGTGGCCCAAGCGCGAGGGCGGGCGCTCGCCGTCGCGGGTGTTCGGGGCGCAGGTGGTGCTGGCCGACGGCGTGCCCATCGCACACGTGGAGCGCGGCGGGCGCACCATGACCACACTCGTGCAGCCCGATCACCCCTTCCTCGAGCCCGGCCTACGCGCACTGGCGCAGTGGGCCATGGCCGACCGCGCGCGGCGCCTGCGCATCGAGCGCATCGACGGCGGCCCCGCGGCCGATTCCCCCGCCGCCCCGGCAATGGAGCGCGCGGGCTTCCGGGCCGGCTACCGCGGCATGGAGGCCGGCGAGTAATGCCCGAGGGACAGGTGAGCCACCGCAACGCCATCGTGCTCACCCGGGCCATCGCGGGAAGCCCGCTCGTGCGGGTGCAGGTGGCCGAGCCGCGGCTGGCACCGCAGCGCATCGACGAGCGCCTCATGGGCGACGTGCTCGAGCACATGGAGGCGCGGGGCAAGCACCACCTGTTCCGGTTCCGCAGTGGACGCGTGCTGCACTCGCACCTGCGCATGGGAGGGGTGTGGCGCACGTACGCCGCCGATGCGGACATCCCCGAGCGCGGCCTGTGGCTCGCGCTCGGCACCGCCGACGCCGTGGTGGCGCAGTTCCGCGGACCGGATCTCACGCTGCTCGAGCCCGGCGAGCCCATGCCGCGCATCGACGCACTCGGGCCCGACCTGCTGGCGGGCGACGCCGACCCGGCGGCCATCGGCCTGCGCCTGCTGGCCATCGAGCCCACGCGCGAGGTGGGCGACGCCGTGATGGACCAGCGGGTGATGAGCGGCATCGGCAACGTCTACAAGAGCGAGACCCTGTTCCTCGCGGGCGTCGACCCGTGGCGGCAGGTGGGCACCCTCACCCCCGGCGAGGCGGAGTCGATCGGCACGATCGGGTCGGAGCTCCTTGCCACCGGCGTGCGCGATCGCGGGCGCATCCGCACCTACCGCCCCCCGCTGGGCACCGCGCGGCCCGGCGAGCGCACCTGGGTGTACGGACGCCGGGGGCGCCCCTGCCGCAGATGCGGGGCGCCGGTACGCTCACGCGGGCAGGGCGACGCCAACCGCACCACGTACTGGTGCCCCGGCTGCCAGGAGTGATGGCGTGAGCGTTCCGATGATTCCCATCAGCAGCAAGCGGCTCGAGTTCTTCTCGGACGCCGTGCTCGCCGTGGCCATCACGCTGATGGTGCTGCGCATCACGCCACCGGTCGTGAGCGGCGGCGACACCCTCGGCGAGGCCTTCTGGTCGGACACCGTCCCCCAGATCATCTACTTCCTCGTCACCTTCGCGATCATCGTGAGCTTCTGGGTGGGCCACCACGATGTCTTCGCGAAGATGGGCCCCGAGGCGTCGCGGCGGGTGCTCTTCGCGAACATGGCGTTCCTCGCGCTGATCTGCCTCCTTCCCTTCGGGCTGGAGTTCTTCTCGGATGAGCCCTCGTCGATCCTCACCACGGCGGTGTACGCCGGCCTGCTGGCGCTCAGCAGCCTCGCGATGACGTGGCTGCAGTGGGTGGCGGTGGACGACCACAGCCTCGACGGCATCGGCCGGGCCGTGGTGTTCCTGCTGGCCATCCCGCTCGCGCCCCTCGTCGGCGGCTTCTCGCCGCTCATCTGGGTGCTCAACTGGCCCGTCAGCACCTACTTCGACCGCAAGTACCCCGGGGGCAGGCGCGCCTGATCAGGCCGGTGCGGGCTCCCCGTCATCGTCGTCGTCGGCGGCGAGCTGCGCGGATGTCTCGCCCCCGATGAGGATCATCAGCCCGGTGAGGTAGAGGAACACCAGGAAGATGACCACGGCGCCGAGGCTGCCGTACACGCGGTTGTACGAGCCGAAGTTGTCGACGTAGAGGCGGAACAGGCTGGCCACGATGATCCAGCCGATCACGCCCACCACGGCGCCGGGCACCGCGTGGCGTGTGTGGGCGGCGGCGTCATTCGGGGCGTAGCGGTAGAGCAGCACGAGGAACCCCCAGAAGATCGCGGCGCCCGCGAGGGCCACGCCCACCTGCACGAGCACCTGCGTCGCCTGGCCCGCGCCCACCTGCTCGGCCACCCACTGCAGCACGGGCGGGCCGACCACCGACAGCAGCGTGGCCACCACGAACACCAGCGCGGTGATGACCGCCGTGATGATGGCCCGCGCCTTCCCGCGCAGCCACGAGCGATGCGGGCGCTCGAAGGCGTCATCGAGCCCGTCGGTGATGGACCCGGCCACGTTGCCCGCGAGCCAGAGCCCGATGAGCAGACCCAGCACGAGGAAGGTGATCGACTGGCCGGTGCTCGACGAGGCCGACTGCAGCAGCTCATCGAGGAAGTCGGCCAGTTGATCGGGGATCGTCCCGCGCGCCCTGTCGATGAGCGAGGCATACGCGGACGGGCTCGCCACCAGGCCGAAGACCGAGATGAGCACGAAGGCGAAGGGGATGGAGGCCAGGAAGGCCACGTAGGCGAACTGGCTCGCCCGCGCCATCTGCGAGTGCCGCATCACCCGGTCGGTGACCGCCTTCGTGAGCCCCCAGAGGCCCCCGAGCGCGCTCATGGAACCGTGCGGGGCGGGCGCCTAGCGGCTCTGGGAGAGCAGCACCGCGAGGTCGGCATACGAGAGCCCCTCGGCGGTCGGCGGCAGCCCCAGGTCGTGCTCGAGCGCGGTGGCCAGTGCGCGAGCGCGCGACAGCACGCTGTCGTGCACAGGCTGCCCGGGCGCGGCATCGGCGATGCGCTTGGCCTCGTTCCTCAGCTGGTTGAGGTCGGCGGCCGGCGAGTTGAAGGTGGGGCGGCTTCCCGGCGACCAGCTGGCGCCGCCGGCGTCGTCTCCCCCGGCCTCGGTGGTGACGCCTTCCGGGGCCTCGGTGGTCTCTGCGTTCTCGGTGCTCACGTCGCGCACGATAGCGCGTGCGAGGCCGTCAGCGGTCGCTTCGGGGCGCTGCCTCGGGCCGCGGGGCCGCGCGGTCCATCAATGCCTGCTGGCTCGAGAAGGGGTCCTCCCCCGGTGCCGGGGCGACCCGCTGCCACGAGCGATCGGGGTTCAGGCGCCATGCGCTCGCGGTGTCGGCCAGCATCACGTCCACGATCGACACCAGCTCGTCGGCCACGACCTCATCGTCCACCCGCGCCACTAGCTCCACGCGGTCGTCGAGGTTGCGGGCCATGAGGTCGGCCGAGCCGGTGAACACCCGGCGCTCGTCGCCGCTGCTGAACACGAAGATGCGCGAGTGCTCGAGGAACCTCCCCACCACCGACGTGACGCGGATGTTCTCGCTCACGCCGGGGATTCCCGGCAGGAACCCGCAGATGCCACGCACGCAGATCTCCACGGGCACGCCGGCGCACGAGGCGCGGAACAGCGCGCGGATGATGCGTCCGTCGATCATCGAGTTGAGCTTCATGCGGATATGGCCGGGCTGGCCCTGCTCGTGCCCGGCGGTCACGCGATCGATCTCGTCGACCAGCGCGTCGCGCAGGTGCTCGGGCGCCACGAGCGACTGCCGGTAGCGCGGTGGGTGCGCGAATCCCGTGAGGTAGTTGAAGAGGTCCGCGACGTCATCCACCACGTCCTCACGACAGGTGAACAGGCCCACGTCGGTGTAGAGCCGCGCGGTGGTGGGGTGGTAGTTGCCGGTGCCGATGTGCGCGTAGCGCCGCAGGCGGTTGCCCTCGCGGCGCACCACCAGGCAGAGCTTGGCGTGCGTCTTGAGGCCGGGAAGGCCGTACACCACGTGCACGCCCGCGCGCTCGAGGGCCTTGGCCCACCGGATGTTCTGCTCCTCGTCGAACCGCGCCTTGAGCTCCACGAGGCACACGGTGCCCTTGCCGCGCTCCGCCGCGCGAATGAGCGCGGGCACGATGGGCGTGTCGCCGCTGGTGCGGTAGAGGGTCTGCTCGATGGTGACCACGTCGGGGTCGTCGGCGGCCTCCTGCACGAAGCGCGCGACGCTGGCCTCGAACGAGTCGTACGGGTGATGCACGAGGATGTCCCCGCGGCGGATCTCGGTGAACATGCCGCCCTCGTCTCCGCCGCCCGTGAGCCGCGCGGGCACGCGGGGCTCCCACGGCACGTACTTGAGGTCGGGGCGGTCCAGGGCCGCCACCTGCGAGAGCGCCGTGAGGTCGAGCAGGCTCGAGACCGGATAGACCTCGTCGTCGGTGACGCCCAGCCCCTCCTTGATCTCCTCGAGCAGGGTGCTGCTGCTGCGGGCCTCCACCTCGAGGCGCACCGGGCCGCCGAAGCGGCGGCGGCGCAGCTCGCGCTCCACGGCGTTGAGCAGATCGTCGGCCTCGTCGGAGATCGAGAAGTCGGCGTCGCGCGTGACGCGGAAGAGCACCCGGCGCGTGATGTCCATGCCCGGGAACACGTCGCCCAGGTTCGTGGCGATCACCTGCTCCACCGGCACCAGCAGCTCGCCGGCGCGCACGAACCGCGGCAGCATGCGGGGCACCTTCACGCGGGCGAAGCGCGCCTCGCCGGTCTGCGCGTCGCGCACCGTCAGGCCGAGGTTCAGTGACAGGCTGCTGATGTACGGGAACGGAAGGCCCGGGCCCACCGCGAGGGGGATCAGCATCGGCTGGATCTCGCGCTCGAAGCGCGTGCGAAGGTCGTCCTGGGCCGCCTCGGGAAGGTCGTCGATGTTCGTGACGACGATGCCCTCGTCGGCCAGCGCGGGGCGCACCTCGTCGCGCCAGATCGACGCCTGGAGCGCCGTGAGCTCGAGCACGCGCTCGCGGATTCCCGTGAGCACCTCCTCGCGCGGCAGCTGGTCGGGAGTGGACGAGGCCCGGCCGGCCTCGAGGGCGTCGATCACGCTGGCCACGCGCACCATGAAGAACTCATCGAGGTTGCTCGAGAAGATCGAGAGGAACCGGCAGCGCTCGAGCAGGGGCTGCGCGGAATCAGCCGCCAGCGCGAGCACGCGGGCGTTGAAGTCGAGCCACGAGAACTCGCGGTTCACGAACAGCGCAGGATCCGAGAGGTCGCGCGAGGTGGTGCCGAGGGTGGCCATCCGGCCATGAAAGCCTGTTTTTCCCACCGCTTCCAGCCCGAACGCGGTTTCCGCAACAACCGCGAAACGCCCGGTTCAGCCGGTTGCGGTGCCCGATCCCCCGCTGCCGGCGGTGCCGCCGCGCGAGCCGGTGGTGCCCGCCGAGGTGCCACCGGTGGTGGCTCCGGTGGTGGCTCCGGAGGCGCCCGTGCCGGTGCCGGTGCTACTCGTGGTGGCCCTCGTGACCGTGGCCGTCACGAGGTAGCGCGGGCGCACCAGGCGCTGGGCGCCCGCCAGGCGCACCTCGAGCAGGTACTCGCCCTCCTCCGGCGCCCGGAACGTGAGCGTCTCGGCCGGGCCCTTGTTCACTGCGCCGGCCAGCAGCCACTGGCGCGCGAACTTCGCGCCCTGCCGGTAGAGCGGGGTACCCGGCTTCCAGAGGTAGAGGTCGACGTCGTTGCCCGACTGCACCGTGGCCTCGGCCGTGAGCTGCTGGCCCTTCCTCAGGTAGACGACCGAGTAGTCGCGCAGGTCGGCCCAGGTGCGCAGGCGGCCCTTGCGCTGCCCGTATGAATACCCGCGGGCCACCAGCGGGCTGAGGCTGCGGGCTCCAGGGGCGTCGTCATCGGGCTCGGTGGTGTCGAGCCAGGGCGGCTTGGCGGCGAGCGCGCGGGGCAGGTCGACCATGCCCGATCCTCGGGCGCGGTCGAGGCCGCCCGGCACGGTGCGCGCGGTGGACATGATGATCTCGGTGAGCTGGTCCGCCGTGAGCGATGGGCGCGCGGCCAGAAGGCGGGCGGCCACGCCGGTCACCACCGCAGCGGCCATCGAGGTGCCGCTGCGGGTCTCGAAGCGCTGTCCGCCCTCGGGGCCACGCGCGCTGCCGGCCACGATGTCGCGGCCGGGCGCCGCCACGGCCACGTGCATGCCGCGCGTGCTCTCGGGCAGGGCGTTGCCGGCCTCATCGGTGGCGCCCACGGCCAGCACGTGGCGATAGGCGCCCGGGTACTCGCACTGCGTGATGCCCACCACGCCGCAGGTGTCCTTGCCGCTGTTGCCGCTGGCCGCCACCACGAGGATGCCCGCGCGCACCGCGGCGTTGATGGCGTCCTGCTCCACCTTCGATCGCGACGAGCCCTGCAGGCTGAGGTTGATGATGCGCACCCGCTGGCTGATGGCGTAGTAGATGCCCTCGGCCACGGCCTGCGCGGACGTCTGTCCGGTGGGCCCGGCGATCTGCACGGGCAGGATCGTCACGCCCGGGTTGGCCTCGGGCCCGGACGCCACGGTGGCGATGATCCCGGCCACCACGGTGCCGTGCCCCTGGGCGTCCACCAGCGGGTCCCCGCCGCCGAAGGCGTACGACTTCGCGCGGGTGGTGTCCACCCGGTTGGCGAGGCCGGCGGCCTGCGGCGCCACGCCGGTGTCAAGCACCGCTACCAGAGGGGGCTTGTTGTAGATGCGGCCGGCGGGCGTCCATCGGATGGCACGCAGCCACGCCTGGCCCGTGAGGGCCTGGACGTCCTGGTCGAAGATCGGGGCCTGCGACTCGCGGGCGGTCTCGCGGGCGCGGACAGGCGCCACGATGGCCGGCGGCGGGGCTGCGTGCACGGCGATCATCGGCGCTTGGCCACCGCGACGAACACGAGCCCGGCGACCAGCAGGATGCCGATGATCACGGCCACGATCACGCCGAGCCCGAGCAGCAGGGGGATGCCCACCACGATCGCCTGGGCACCGCCGATGATGATGAGGGCGTCGCGCCCCAGGCCCGCCGGCACGCGGCTGAGCAGCCCCACGGAGAGCGCGAGCACGATCACGGCGCCCAGCAGCACCCACAGGAACGAGGGAGCCCAGAAGAGCAGCAGGATCGCCTCGGCGGCTGCGAGGAGGATGGCCAGGAGCAGGCGCCTGCCCACCAGGGCACGGTGCCACCTCGCCCCCTGGCGGGGGGGTTCCTCCTCGATCACGATCTGCATTTCCGACACCGCGCCGAGGGTAACAGCGAATGCCACGGCCACGGTCGCACCCGGGCGCGTCGGCACGGTTCCGGCGGCACCCCGTGCTTCACTTCAGGCCATGCGTCGCATCGCCCTCCTCATCGCCGCCGCGTCGACCATCCTCGCCCTGCCCGTTGCCGGGCTGGCCAAGGGCCCCGCCATGCCATCCGAGGCCGAGCAGCAGGAGGCCGTGGCGCGCGTGGCCGCCCTGGGCGTGCCCATCTACGAGGCGGGCACCCAGGGCAAGTACGTGGCCATCACGATGGACGACGGACCCGGGCCCTATACGGGCAAGGTGATGGACGAGTTCAAGAAGTACGGCTTCCGGCCCACCTTCTTCGTGAACGGCAAGAACTTCGCCCGATGGAGCGACACCCTTCGCCGCGAGAGCCGCGAGGGCGCGGTGGGCGACCACACCTGGTCGCACCCCTACCTGCCCGACGTGCCGGTGGCCCGCCAGATCTCCGAGGTATCGCGCAGCATGACCGCCTCGAGCAACATCACCGGCGACCGCGTGCAGCTGTTCCGGCCGCCGTACGGATCGACCACCCTGCCCCTCAACTCGTGGCTCAAGGACAAGGGCGTGCTGAACGTGCTCTGGTCCACCGACAGCCGTGATTCGCTCGGCGCGAACCGCGAGGAGATCCTCCGCATCAGCAAGGCGGGCGTCAAGCCCGGGGCGATCATCCTCATGCACGAGAACCGCGGCCAGACCTACTGGGCGCTCAACCGCCTGCTGCCATGGATCAAGAAGCAGGGCTACACGGTGGTCACGGTTCCCGAGCTGATCGCCCTGAACCCGCCCGACCTCGC
>SXGQ01831103.1_pt1 | contig 13684 bp, 9 predicted proteins | sample 3178371 | NCBI WGS metagenome assembly SXGQ01 (sample SAMN11356859, study PRJNA531348) | freshwater metagenome | isolation source: freshwater sample F1-20 | place: China: Fuxian Lake, Yuxi | collected 2017-12-25
CGTGGCGGCGCAGCAGCACCCGGACCGCATCCAGCCGCTGGCCGCCAGCGCCGTGGCCGCGCTCGCCCAGCGCCGTTGCCTGGAACTGGGCCCGCTGGACGGCGACGCCGCACTGGCCGCCGCGCAGACCGTGCTGCGCGGCATGGGCGCCGACGTGCGCGTGCGCAGCGAGGTGCAGGCCGGCGTGTGGGTGGTGGCGACGATCAAGCTCGGCGACCCCGATTTCCGCGCCCGCAAGGAAGCCACCTACAAGCAGATGCGCATCCCCACCGAGCTGCTGGAAGGCATGCCGGCCGAGAACCCCACCTTCGTGCTGACCCGCCACGCCAGCCAGGCCGAGGCCGAGGCGCAGCTGGAAGCGTTCGGCAAGCGCGGCCTGAAGGGCTTGCGCGTGCTGGCGCTGAATGCGCCGTCTGCGCAGCACACGCTGGTGGTGCAGGCCGACGGCCTGATGGCGAGCCGGCTCCAGGCCAGCAAAGACCCGGCGCTGGCCGCCGGCTTCAAGGCGTGCGCCACCGCGCCGGCCGCCCCCGCGGCATCGGCCGCATCCGTTGCCGCGTCAGGCGCGCGCTGAACGGCGCAGCGCCAGCGCCGCCAGCAGCAGCATCGCCAGCCAGCCCGCGCTGGCAGCACCACCACCGCCGCCACCGCCGCCCGATGAGGAGGGCGGTGCCGCCGCCACGCTGAACGTGGCCGTCTGGCTGTGCACGTAGCCGTCACTGTCGGTCACGTCGGCCTGCACGGAGAAGGTGCCGGCGGCGGTCGGCGTGATCGTCGCCGTGGCCGTGCTGGCGCCGCTGCTGAAGGTGCCGACCACGTTGTTGCCCTTGTCGATCACCGTCCACTGGGTGGCGCTGACCGTCTTGCCCGCGGCCAGGCCGCTGATGCTGGCGGTGAGGCTGGCCGCCTGCATCGCCGTGAGGCTGGTGGCGGACGCGCTGACCGTCACCGTGGCGTCGTTCAGCGCCTTGGCGGCGTTCACGGCCGCGAGCGCATCCACCATGCCGGCGCCGCAGGTGCTGGTGGTGCAGTAGCACTCGTCCTGCACCACACTGTTGGGCGCCCGGCAGGCCGGCACACCCGAGGAGCCGCCGGTCGTCGGGAACGCCCGCGCGGTGCGCTTGAGGATGGCCGCTGCCTCGGCCGAGGTCAGGCTGGAGCGCACCGACGCCATCAGCCCGATGACGCCGCTGACGATGGGCGCCGAGAAGCTGGTGCCGACCGACACGCCGCCGTTGGTGTATGCCGCGTCGTTGGCAATCGGCGTGGAGGTGCCGCGGTTGGTGGTGCTGACCATCGGGTACAGGCACGGGTAGCCCGCGGCCAGGTTCACGCAGTTGCCGCCCGGCGCGGCCACCGTCACTTCCGGACCGACGCTGGAGAAGCCCACCTTGGTGCCCACGTGGCGCAGCGCGGCCACGGTGACGACGCCTGGGCAGTTGCCCGGCAGGCCCACGGCCTGGCCCTCGGAGTTGCCCGCGGCCACGACGACGGTGGCCCCCGTGGCGTTCACCTGGTTGATGGTGTCGCGGTACAGCCCGCCAGTGTCCGACGTGCCGCAGGCGCCGCTGCCGCCCAGGCTCAGGTTCAGCACCTTGGCCTTGGTGGGATTGGTGGGCAGCCCCGGCACCGACAGGCCGGCCGCCCACTTCATGCCGGCCATGATGTCGCTGTCGTAGCCGCCGCACTTGCCGAGCACGCGGATGGGCATGATCCGCAGCCCCCAGCCCACGCCGGCCATGCCGGTGCCGTTGTTGCTGGCCGCGCCGATCAGGCCCGATACGCGCGTGCCGTGCCAGGAGCTGTTGCCCTTGTCCTCAGCCGTGCAGTTGCTGCCCAACCGCTTGCTGGTGATGTCGTCGTCAGAGACCCAGTCGCCCGGGTCGGACGGATCGGCATCGGGGCCGTCGCCATCGTTGGCGATGGCTGTGGACATGGCGCCCGGGCTGCCGTAGCCGATCATGTCGTAGCCCGCCACGAACTTGCCGGCCATGTCGGGGTGGTCCAGCCGTGCGCCGGTGTCGAGCACGGCGACGATGACGCTGGCCGAGCCGGTGGTGAGGTCCCACGCCGCTGGCGCGTTGATGCTGGACACGACCTGGCCGGGCGTGCTGCTCGGGGCCTTCAGGTACCACTGGTCGATGGTGCGGCTGTAGGTGTCCTGCAGCGCGCCATTGGAGTCCGGGAAGCGGCCGATGAAGCTGGCATCCGCCGGGGCGGCTGCGCCGAACAACGGGTCGTTGGGCAGCACCATGTGCTTGCGCCGCCGGTCCACCGCGACGAGTTCCACCTCCGGGTCTGCCGCCAGCCGCTGGGCCAACTGCTCGCCGGTGAGGCCCTGCGCCGTGACGACGTGGGTGCGCTCGTCCAGGCTCAGCCCGGCGCGCAGCGTGCGGCCGGTGCGCAGGCCCAGCGCGGTGGCGCGGGTCTGCGCCACGTCGCGCGCTTCGCCGCGGGTTGCACGCAGCGACAAGGCCTTGGTGCGCACGCTGTCGGCCTGGGGTTTGAAGCGCACGATGACCCGGGCTTCGGGGTCGGCCTGGGACTGGGCCAACGCCGGTGCGGCCAGCACGGCGGCAGCGAGGGCGATGAGCAGCGGGCGCAGGGGCTTCATGGCGAGACGGTCGGGCGGTGCAGGACCGGCCAGTTTAGGCGTGCGCACCTGCGACGGGGAGCAACAAATGTCGCGCGCCGGCAGCCGCCGAACCCCTAATTCCGCTGGGTGGACCGCCCGCTGTCAGCCCCCGGACAGGCTCAGGTCGGGGCCCGGCTGGCGGCCATGGTGCGCTCCTGGTCGGCCTTGCGGTCGGCGGCCACCGTCACGGCGTGCGGGCGCTCGCCGATGAGCTTGGCGTAGGGCTTCCAGTCCACCCCGCCGGCGGCCAGCAGGTCTTCGCCGTAGATGGTCTTGGTGGCCATGGCCACCAGCGGCAGGCTGACCCAGCCGGCGCAGTCGGCCATCGTGAAGGTGTCGCCGGCCAGGTAGGGGCCGAACTTCGCCAGGCGCTTGAAGGCCTGGATGTTCTCGTGCAGCAGGCGGGCGACGCGCTTCTTGGTGCCGTCGCTGATCTGGGCGCCGAAGAAGGCCTCGGGGTACAGCTCGCGCGCCACCAGCTCCAGGTGCAGGTCGACGAACGTGATGAGCTCGCGCACCTTGGCAGCCTGGAAAGGGTCGGCCGGGATCAGCGCGGGCGTGCCAGGGAAGGCGGCTTCAAGGTAGTCGACGATGACCTGGCTTTCGCACAGCGCGCCGTGCGGCGTCTTCATGAACGGCACCTTGCCCAGCGGCGTGCAGCTGAGCACGGCGTCGTCATGGGAATGCGTCTTCACGTAGTCCTCGGTGAAGGGGATGCCCTTCTCCAACAGGGCCAGCTTGACCTTGTTGTAGTAGTTGGACATCGGGATGCCGCAGAGGGTGATCATCGGAAGTCTCCAGTCGTCGTGAGTGAGGGGTCGGCCAGCACCAGCTGGTTGCGGCCCGCGTGCTTGGCGGCATAGCAGGCCGCGTCCACGCGCTTGAGCCAGGCGGCCGGGTCGGCGTCGCGGGCCAGGTCGGCACAGCCCAGGCCCAGGCTCACGGTCAGCCCGATGGGCTGGCCCTCCACACCACAGGGCGTGGCTTCGACCCGGGCACGGAACTGCTCCGCATGCGCCTGCGCGTCGGCCGGGTCGCAGTCCAGCATCAGCACGACGAATTCTTCCCCGCCCAGCCGGGCCGGGTGGTCACCTGCGCGACGGAAGTGCTCGCGCAGCAGCTGCGCGAAATGACGCAGGCAGGCGTCGCCGGCCACATGGCCGTGGCGGTCGTTGACGTGCTTGAAGTGGTCCAGGTCGGCCACCAGCAGGCACATCGGCTGGCCCAGCTGGCGCGCACGCGGCCAGGCCTCCGCCACGCGCAGTTCGTAGTCGCGGCGGTTGGGGATGCCGGTGAGGTCGTCCTCACGCGTCAGCTGCTCGATGACGCTGCGGCTTTCGCGCAATTGCTGCTCCACGCTGAGTTGCGCCGCGAAGCCCCGCGCCGAGCGCAGCAGCGCCAGCACCAGGTACAGGCCGTAGATCAGCAGCGTGATGGCCAGCGGCCGCAGCGGCGCCAGCGTCAGCAGCCACAGCGACCCGGGCAGCAGCAGCAGCCCCAGCGACACCAGCGCCTGGCGCGGCATCAGGCCCAGCGCCTCGCTGATGGCGGTGCCGTAGGCCACGGTGCAAAGCAGCGCCACGAGCATGACCGTGCTGCTGCCGCTCTCCAGGCTGCCGGTGCGCGCCAGCACCAGCGACCACAGCAGGCAGCCGGCATGGATCAGCCACCAGTGGCGGCACTGCCAGGTCAGCAGCGGCCCGTCCGCCGGCACCCGGTGGCCGCAGCGCAGCCACTGCATGACGATGAAGACCAGCATGGCGACCAGGTGCGGCCCCGCGCCGGGCCAGCCGTAGCCGCCCAGCCCCGCCAGCAGCGCGCAGCCGGCGGCATAGAACGCCGGGCCGATGGCCGAGCGCTGGTACAGCTCGGTGCTGAGGCGGCGGTCCCGGTAACTGCGCTGGGCGTCGTCGGCGGCGGAAGGCATCCGCCGAGTATCAGCGGCTCACCAGCACGATGCCCGCGGCCAAGGCGACCAAGGCCGTGACGAGCCTCACGCTGATGCCCTCGCCCAGCAGCAGCGCGCCGGCCAGCAGGCCGAACAGCGGCGTGCTGAGCGTGAACACGGCCAGCTTGGTGGCCGCGTAGTGACGGATGAGCCAGAACCACACGAGGTAGCTCGCGAACGTGACCACCACCGCCTGGAAGCCGAACAGGCCGAGGAGCCGCGGCGACCAGGCCAGCGGCAATGGCTCGCCCGCGGCCACCGCTGCCGCGCACAGCGCCAGCGCGGACACGCCGAGCTGGTACAGCAGCGTCTTCTCCGCCGCCGCCGCGCTCAGCCGCGTGCCGCGGATCGCCAGCGTGGTGCCCCCCCACAGCACGGCGGCAGCGACGCCCAGCGCATCGCCCCACCACTGGTTGGGGCTGTGCGGCGCCGAGAAGCCTTCGGCAAAGGCATAGGCCACCGCACCGAAGGCCAGCACCAGCCCGGCCCACTGCCGGCCCGACAGCCGCTCACCGTGCGCAATGAACGGCATGCCCAGCGCCACGACGAACGGCGACAGGTAGATGAACACCACCATGCGAGACGCGCTGGTGTACTGCAGGCCCACGAAGATGCACGCGAACTCCGCCGCGAACAGCAGCCCCGCCAGCAGCCCGCCGCCAAGGCTGCCGTCGCGCTCGAACAGCCGGATGCCGCGCGCCGCGGCCCACCCCCACACCAGCAGCCCGGCCACCACCGAACGCAGACCCGCCTGCCACAACGGCCCGATCTCCGTCAGCGCCGCCTTGGCGGCCACCTGGTTGATGCCCCACAGCAGGCAGCACAGCAGCAGCAGGGTGATGGCACGGGTGTCGAGGTGCGTCTGGCGGGCGGGAGCAGTCATGGCCTCTATGCTGCCAGCATGTCTGACATCGTCATCGTGGGCGGCGGCGTGATGGGCGCGGCCACCGCCTGCTTCCTGGCGCGCGACCACGGCGCCACCGTCACCGTGCTGGAGCGCGACCCCAGCTACGCGCGCGCCTCCAGCTCACTGTCGCTCAGCTCCATCCGCCAGCAGTTCTCGCAGCCGGTGAACATGGCCCTGTCGCGCTGGAGCATGGCCTTCCTGCGCCAGGTGGGCGACGAGCTGGCCGTGGCCGACGACCGCCCCGCCCTCGGCCTGGTGGAGCCCGGCTACCTCTACCTCGCCACGGCAGCCGGCGAGGCCACGCTGCGTGCGCTGCACACCGCGCAGCGCGCCGAGGGCGTGGACGTGGCGCTGCTGAGCCCGGCCGCGCTGACGGCGCGCTTCCCCTGGCTGGCGGTGCAAGACCTGGCCCTGGGTTCGCTCGGCCTCAGCGGCGAAGGCTGGTTCGACGGCCCTGCCCTGCACCGCGCCTTCCGCCGCAAGGCCATCGCCTGCGGGGCCCGCTTCATCACCGCAGACGCGGTGGGCTTCGACCACACCGGCGCGCAGGTGACCGCGGTGCGTTGCGCCGACGGCTCGCGCGTCGAAGGCGGCCAGTTCGTCATCGCCGCCGGGGCCTGGAGCGGCCCGCTGGGCGCCGCGCTGGGCCTGCCGCTGCCCATCAGCGCCAAGAAGCGCGACGTGTTCGTGCTGGAAACGCCGGCTGCGCTGCCCGGCTGCCCGCTGGTCATCGACCCGAGCGGCTTCTGGTTCCGCACCGAGGGGTCGCTGATCCTGGCCGGCGGCCCGCCGCGACTGGAAGACGCTGACGACCTGCCGCTGGACGCCATCGACCACGGCCTGTTCGACGAACTGCTGTGGCCCCTGCTCGCTGCCCGCGTGCCGGCGCTGGAGGCGCTGCGCGTGCGCTCCACCTGGGCCGGCTACTACGAGATGAACGCCTTCGACCACAACGGCCTGGCCGGCCGGCTGCCCGGCTGGGCCAACGCCTACGCCGCCTGCGGCTTCTCGGGCCACGGCATGCAGCAGTCGCCCGCGGTGGGGCAGTCGATGGCCCGGCTCATCGCCGGCCTGGAGGCGCCACTGATCGCCGCGCTGTCGCCACAGCGGCTGCTGGATGCCCGGCCGCTGCTGGAAGCGAATGTGATCTGAGCATGTCCACGGACACGCCACACCCGGCCTACGCCGTCCGTCTTCAAGCGCAGGGGCAGCAGCGATTTCTGCTCTGGCAGGAAGGCGAAGCCGCTCGGACGGACAGCTTCATCACCTGGCCGGGCTCACACCGCCTGCTGACCGCCGCCTCGCGCGACGACCTTGAACGTCTGGCGGCCCGTGTCGCGCTCCCCGTTGCGAATCGGGAGACCGTGTCGTTCGACATCGACGCCCTGCTGCGCGCCCTGACCGGCTTGCGCGAGCACCGGGCCTGTTCGACGTCGACGTGCCGGCATCTGCTGAATGGATGGAACACGCTGGACGATCTGGCGCGCAGCCTCGGTGTGGCGCTGGCGGACGGGGACGCCCGCGACAAACGGCGCCTCGACAAGGCATACCAGAAGGTGTTCTGGGGCAACAACCTGCCTTCATTCACGCCCGACGGGGCGTCCTACCGCCCGATCTTCGTCGCCGAAGAGCGCCGTCTGATGCGGCGCCACCTGCGGGCGCTCTGGCGCGCCGTGGTGGCGCGCGCGCGGGGCTGCGGCTCGCCCCTCGTCGACTAGCGGCCTCGCGCCCGCTTCTTGGCCGGCGGCTCGCTGCGCACATAGCGCGTGGCGGTCAGCTGCTCCGACACGGCGCTGGTCTTGTTGTCCACATAGCCCGCGCCGCGCATCGCCGTGCGCACCTCGGCGTCCGACGGGCTGGCGCCGGGGCCCTTGGGGTGCACCACCCAGACAGTCTTGCAGATCATGCTGTCGTGGAACTCCACCATGCGCTCGATCTCCGACGGCTTGCTCAGCACTGCCACCAGCATGCGCGCCTCGCGCACGTTGGTGGTGATGCCGCCGGCCAGCGCCTCGGCGAGTGCCGGGTCCAGCGTGCCCACGGTGGGGCCGATCAACAGCGCTGGGTTCTCGGCGCTGACGCCCAGCTTGGCGGCGAGCGTGGGCGGCGGCGTCTGCAGTTTCTTCAGCCACTTGCCGGCCTCCTGCACGCCCAAGGCCAAGGCCACGGTGTCGTCACCCGCCTCGAACAGCAGTTCATCGCCCGTCACGCGCAGGTGGTGCAGGCTGGCGATGTCCCAGCGGCGCTTCAGGGTGCCGCGCAGCACGATGGCGGTGGATTCGAGCAGCGCGGTGACCTCGGCGGTCTCGCTGCCCACGCGGGCGGTGCAGGTGGCTTCACGTCCCATGCGGGGGCCTCTTCGGTGTGTTCTTGGAATGCCGCATTGTCAGCGCCCACGCGACCAAGCCCGCCACCGCACCGCTGAGATGGGCCAGCGGCGCCACGGGGAAGTCGAAACCCGGCGTGGCACGCAGCACCGGGCCGAGCGGCGCCTCGAGCACCAGCTTGGCCACCAGGCCCGCAGCGATGCCGGCGCCGATCAGCCGCTCGCGGTCCGGCCGCGTGAGCAGCGCGAGGGCCGCGATGGCCGCCAGCGCGTGCAGTTCACCGGACAGGCCGCCGTAGCGCTGCAGCTCCGGACGCAGCAGCAGGCCCAGCTGCGTCAGCGGCAGCGCCAGCAGCCCCGCCAGCGCCTCACGGCGACCCAGGCCGGCACGCCAGCCCAGCAGGGCCAGCACGGCGCAGCCGGCCGCGTGCGCGGCGAGGTGCAGCGGCGTCCAGTGCACGAAGGCGGCCGTGACGGCGCGCCACGGCTGTGACGCCACCAGGCCAGGCTGCCAGTCCAACACGTCGTGCGGCAGCGGCCAGGCCAGCAGGGACAGCGCGGCCAGCGCCGCGCACAGGGTCAGCCAAACACGGTGTGCCATAGCACGCGCACGGCGTCGCGGTGCACGGCCAGCGGCGCAGCGGCCTCGGCGTCCAGCGCGGTGGACTGCTCGTCCAGCCGCGCCCGGTGCTGCACCCGACGCAGCTCGCGGTAGGCGTTGGCCGCGCCCGTGCCCACGCCGGGCGGCAGCAACCCCCCGGTCTCGCAGCGCTGCAGCAGCGCAATGTTGCCGAGGTTGTCGAGCAGCTCGGGGTGGGTGGCGCCGTGCGCCAGCACCAGCGCCTGCAGCGCGAACTCGGCGTCCATCATGCCGCCGGGGCTGTGCTTCACGTCGAACAGCTCGGCCTTCACCGGCCGCGCGGCGCGCACCTTCTCGCGCATGGCCTGCACCTCGCGCTTGAGCGCCTCGGCGTCGCGCGGCGCGGTCATCACCTGCCGGCGCACGCTTTCGCAGCGCGCGGCCAGCTCGGCATTGCCGGCGCAGAAGCGCGCCCGCGTGATGGCCTGGTGCTCCCAGGTCCACGCGGTGTTGCTGCCCCGGCCGGTCTGGTAGGCCTCGAAGTGCGCCAGCGACGTGACCAGCAGCCCCGAGTTACCGTTGGGCCGCAGTGCGGTGTCGATGTCGAACAGCTCGCCGGCTGCGGTGCGCAGCGTCAGCCAGGTGATGAGCCGGCGCACGAAGGCGCCGTAGATCTCGGTGGCGTTCTCGTCGTCGTCGTCGAAGACGAACACCACGTCCAGGTCGCCGCCGTAGCCCAGCTCCTTGCCGCCCAGCTTGCCGTAGGCGATGACGGCGATGCGCGGCGTCTCGCGATGGGCGGGTTTGAAGCGGGCCCAGGCCCAGGAAATGGCGAGCTGCAGCACGGCGTCGGCCAGCAGGCTCAGGTCGTCGGCCACCTGCTCGACCGTGATGCTGCCTTCCACGTCACGCACCAGCGTGCGGAAGACCTCGGCGTGGTGGGCGCGGCGCAGCGTGTCCAGCAGCGCCTCCTCGTCGGCCTCGCCGCTGCGGTGCCAGCCTTGCTCGCGCTCCAGCAGGTCGGCGATGAAGGCGTCGCGGTCGAAGCGGGCCGTCAGCAGCAGCGGGTCGGCCAGTTCGTCGATGACGCCCGGGTGCTGCATCAGATAACGCATGGGCCAGCGGGCCAGGCCCAGCAGGCGCAGCAGGCGCTGCTGCACGGCGGGGCGCTCCACCAGCAGCGCGAGGTAGCTCTCGCGGCGCAGCAGCGGGCCCACCCAGTCGACGAAGCGCAGCGCCGCGTCCAGCGAGCACTCCTCCGCCGTCACGGCCTGCGCCGCGCGGTGGATGAGCTTGGCCAGGCGCTGGCGCGACTCCTCGCGCAGGCCCTGCACGCGCGGGCTGTCGGCCAGCGTGCGCACGGCCGCGGCCAGCGGCGGCGGCAGCGCGGCCAGGAAGTCTTCGCCATCCACCACCGGCTTGGGGCCGCCGCACTGGCCGCCCTTGCAGCCGCCAGGCTTGCCGCCCTCGTGCAGCAGCGCATCGAACTCGGTGGCCACCAGCTCGCGCACCTCGCCCAGCTGGTGGAACAGCTCGCAGGCAATCTGGCCGCCGGTGCCGCTGTACGGGCAGTCGCTGTCGGCCGTGCTCGCGGCCGGCGGCTGGATGCCCAGCGACGCGGCGATCCACGCCAGGTCGGCATCGCCCTGCGGCAGGCAGTGGGTCTGCTGGTCGTCCAGGAACTGGATGCGGTGCTCCACGCGGCGCAGGAAGATGTAGGCGTCGGTCAGGCGCTGCGCCGTCTCGGCCTTCATCAACCCGCCGGCGGCGAGCTGCGCCAGCGCCTTGACCGTGGAGCGCGTGCGGATCTCGGGGAACTGGCCGCCACGCACCACCTGCAGCAGCTGCACGATGAACTCGATCTCGCGGATGCCGCCACGTGACAGCTTCACGTCGTTGGCGCGCTCGGGCCGGCCGGCGGCGCGGGCCTTGGCCTCGCTGCGGATCTTGCCGTGCAGCTGGCGCAGGCCCTCGAACACGCCGTAGTCCAGGTAGCGGCGGTAGACGAACGGCGTGACGAGGTGGCGCAGCTGCAGCGTGCGCTCGTCGCCCGGTGCGCCCATGCCCGTCAGCGGCGCCACCACGCGGCTCTTCAGCCACGCGAAGCGTTCCCACTCGCGGCCCTGCACCAGGAAGTACTCCTCCAGCATCGCCAGGCTGACCACCGGCGGGCCGCTCTTGCCGTTGGGGCGCAGCGCCAGGTCCACACGGAACACCTGGCCATCGTCGGTCACGTCGCCGATCAGCGCGTAGAGGCGCTTGGCGACGTTCGCGAAGTACTCGTGCGCGGACGTGGGCCGCGGGCCGTGCGTGGCGCCGTCGTCCTCGTAGACGTAGATGAGGTCGATGTCGGACGACACGTTCAGCTCGCGCGCGCCCAGCTTGCCCATGCCCAGCACCCAGAAGGCGATGTCGCCACCCTCGGCGGTGCGGGGTTCGCCGTGGATGGCGTCCAGCTCGGCGCGGGCGGCGGCGAGCGCGCGGTCCAGCGTCACCTCGGCCAGGTGGGTCATGGCGAGCGTGACATCGTCCACGCTGGCGGCCTGTTCGATGTCCAGCACCGCCAGGCGCTCCAGCACCAGGTGGCGCGCCACCCGCAGGCTGGCGGCCAGCGGCCGGTTCGTGAGCAATGTCTCGATCAGCGCCGCAATGGACGTCCGGTCCGGCAGGCCGGGCGGCAGCAGCGGCAGTTCGGCTTCGTAACGGCGGCGCACCCGCTGCACATAGCGACTGTGTTCAGCAACGACGGGAAACATCGCTTCCATGTCCCTTTGCTAGGATGCCCGCAGGCCGGTTCCCACGTGCCCCCAGCCAACGTGTCTGACTACTTCTCGGCCGCCCTCCACCATTGCACCCGCGCCGCCCGCTGGCCTTTCTGGCTGTGCTGGACGGTGCTGCGCTGGGCATTGCTGGCGCTGGCCCTGCTGTGGGCGCTGGGGGTGACGGCCTGGGCGGTGTTGCACTGGGCCATTCTCCCGCACGCCAATGAGTGGCGCCCCTGGCTGGAAAAGGAAGCCTCAAAGGCTTTGGGGGTAGAACTGCGCATCGGCCGCCTGGCCGTGGAATCCGGCGGCTGGATGCCCCGCATGGAGCTGGGCGACGTGCAGGTGCTGGACGCCAGCGGCCGCCCCGGGTTGCGGCTGCCGCGCATCACGGCCGTGCTGTCGGCGCAGTCGCTGCTGGTGTTCGAGCCGCGGTTCTCGCAGCTGCTGGTGGACAAGCCGGAGCTGACCATCCGCCGCGACGCCCAGGGCCGCGTCTTCATCGGCGGCATGGACGTGGATGCCGCCAGCCCCACCGACACCGGCACCACCGAGGCCGGGCTGGACTGGCTGTTCAGCCAGCCGGAGCTGGCCATCGTCGGCGGGCGCGTGCGCTGGGTGGACGAAAAGCGCGCCGACGCGCGGCCGCTGGCGCTGTCCGACCTGAACTTCATCATGCGCAACGGCCTGCGCCGCCATGACCTGCGGCTGGACGCCACCCCGCCAGCCGACTGGGGCCAGCGATTCACCGTGCGCGGCCAGTTCACGCAAAGCCTGCTGAAGCGCTCCGGGGAGTTCCAGCACTGGAGCGGCCAGCTCTTCGCCGAGCTGCCGCGCGCCGACCTGAGCCAATTGCGCCGCCACGTGACGTTGCCCTTCCAGCTCAGCGAGGGCGACGGCGCGCTGCGCGCCTGGGGCCAGGTGAAGGACGGCCAGCCCGTGGCCGCCACGCTGGACCTGGCGCTGCGCGCCGTGCGCCTGAAGCTGCTGGACGCCGGCCCCGATCTCGACCTCGACCACATCCAGGGCCGCCTGGACCTCGCCCGCGCGAAGGACAAGCTCACGCTGCAGGCCACGCAGCTGGGCTTCGTCAGCGGCGATGGCGTGGTGTGGCCCCGGTCAGACTGGGGCGTGGCGCTGCAGCTCGGCCCGAACGACGAGGTGCTGGGCGGCAACGTCAAGGCGCAGCGGCTGGACTTCGCGCTGATGGCGCAGATCGCGCAGCGCCTGCCGCTCGGTGAACGCGCGCACCAGCTGCTGGGCGAGCTGCAGCCGCAAGGCCTGCTGACCGCCCTCAGCGCCCACTGGGAGGGCACGGTGGACGCGCCCCGCACCTACCGCGTCAAGGCGCAGATCGACGGCCTGGCCCTGGCGGCCAAGCCCAGCGAGCAGGACGGCCACATGGGCCGCCCGGGCCTCAGCGGCGCCAGCGTGGAGCTGGACGCCAACGAGCGCGGCGGCGTGGCCGCGCTGAGCCTGCACAACGGCCAGGTGCAGCTGCCGGGCCTGTTCGAGGAGCCGGCGGTGCCGGTCACGCGGCTGTCCACACAGTTGAGCTGGCAGCTGCCACCGGCCACCGGCGCAGCCGCCGGCAACAAGAAGACGCCCGAGTTCGTCGAACTGAAGCTGCGCGAGATCCAGCTGCAGACGCCGGACGTGAGCGGCGAGTTCGACGCCACCTGGCGCCGCGCCGTGGGCACCACCGGGCCGGGCTTCATCGACCTGACCGGCAAGACACTGGGCCGCGTGGACGCGACGCGCATCGCCCGCTACGTGCCGCAGCGGCTGGTCAACACGCGCAGCTACCTCCACCGCGCGCTGCTGGCCGGCGAGGCGCGCAACACCACCGTGCGGCTCAAGGGCGAGCTGGCGGAGTTCCCGTTCGACCAGCCCAAGTCCACCGGCGTCTTCCGCGTGGCCATCCAGGCACAGGGCGTCACGCTGGCCTACGTGCCGCCCAGCGAGACCAGCAACGGCTGGCCGGTGATGGAGGGCGTGGGCGCCGAAGTCATCTTCGAGCGCGCCGGCATGCAGATCAAGGACGGCCACGCCAAGGTGCTGGGCTACGAGCTGAGCGGCGTGAACGGCGGAATCCGCGACCTGCACCACGAGCGCGTGCTGGCGCTGGACGGCACCGGCCGCGGCGCGGGCGCCGAGCTGCTGAACTACGTGCGCGCCTCACCGCTGGACGACTGGCTGGGCCATGCGCTCAGCACCACCACCGCGCAGGGGGCCGTCGGCCTGAAGCTGGGCCTCAACATCCCGCTGGACGACACGCCCGCCACCACGCTGAAGGGCCAGCTGCAGCTCGGTGGCGTGGACCTGAAGCTGCGCCCCGAGCTGCCGCCGCTGGGCAACGTGCGCGGCCGCATCGACTTCGACCGCAATGGCCTGCAGCTGAGCGGCGTGACGGCACGGCTGCTGGGCGGCGAGGCCACGCTGGACGGCGGCACGCAGCGCGACGGCGGCATGCGCTTCGGCGTGCAGGGCGTGGCCACGGCCGACGGCCTGCGCCGCACCGCCGAG
>SXGQ01079204.1_pt1 | contig 13680 bp, 11 predicted proteins | sample 3178371 | NCBI WGS metagenome assembly SXGQ01 (sample SAMN11356859, study PRJNA531348) | freshwater metagenome | isolation source: freshwater sample F1-20 | place: China: Fuxian Lake, Yuxi | collected 2017-12-25
ATCTGTTTTCTATTTTAAAATCACTTTTTATTTTCACTCCTAGGAAGGCTCCTTCTGGAATATTAATCGGTTCATTTAAAGTTGAAGATGCATTTGGTGTACTAAATTTAGAAATTACATTCAGTTTTTTAATTTGAGAAATATGTTCAATCATTTCTTTTGTAAAATAAAAATGAACGATTGAATTTGCTGTTTTAATTCCTTTTGAAAAAGATGATCCTTTAAGTGATGATGCGATTGATTCCGTTCCATCCACAGTAAAAAGAACTCCTCCATTCTCATCTAACAATTCGAGTGTTAAAGAACCTGAAATCGGAAATCCATTAGTTGCTAATAAGGTTAATCCTCCTGATACAATATGTGATTTCTCTTGATCTTGTTTGATTTGGAAATCGAATGTATTTTTCAAAGTCAAACCATCTAATCCTATCGTTAACGGCATTTTAGCAACTACATCAACCTTCAGTTTGCTAGTAGGAAACATTTCGTTCCAACCACCAGAAGTATTTCCCCACGGATTTAATTGAATAGAATACCCTATTTTTTGAGTTTCACCTAGATTTTCAAGGTAATTTTCAATCGAACTATTTGAGGAATTAAAACTAATCTCTTTTTTACTTTCTGCTAAAGTTGACCAGGCATCTTTAGCAGGATCAATTGTAAAAGCCTCTCCAAAATGAAAATCTGATTGTGAGGTAGTTAATTGAACATCAGTTCCTGTTGTTACATTTTTATTTTGAATGAGTGAAATTATTGCTTTAGCAGGAATTTTTAAACCATTCGTAACTGTGAATTTTAAATCTGTCGCTCCAAAATCAACCAAACCACTTTTAACTTTCGTTAAGAAATCAATGGTTGTTTCTAGAGTATCACTTATGATTTTCTGTCCGAAGTAACCTCTAGCATAATCCACTTTTAAATTTTCAAGAGTTGCTGTTATTTTAGTAATATCAGTGTTTGTCATTGAAGTTGTTGCACCATCTGGATCAGTCGTTACAGTAAACAATGATTGAAGTACATTAAATTTACCTCCAGTTATACCTGTTAAGTCCATCTCGTAACCAGAAATATCTACACTTCCTTCAACAATTCCTGGATTTACTTGTGTTCCTGCCGGAGCTTTAAACGTATTCTCAAAAGGGACTCCATTTTTTGTAACTCCAACTAATTGCATCTTAAAAAAAACAGGTGTATTTACTGGATTTTCTAATTTTACATGAATTGTTCCATTCGACAATCTAATCTTCTTAAGTTCAATACCTTGTAACTTTAAATTGTGTTCTTCAACCGAATTTACAAAACTTGTACCCGGATTTAAGATAAAATTAGAAAAAGCGATTGTAAACGTTTGGAAAATTGATGTATCTGGAATTTGAACAACTTCAGTTAGATTTAGATCCAACAATGTACGGGTAAAATTCAACTCATAATATCCTGATTTACTAATAATTGAACCATTCTTTACAAACTTATCCAATGTCAACGTATCGTTCACCAAAGGCGCTACCCAATCTGAATTCCAAATGGTTTTCTCCTTTTTACAAGAAGAAAACAATAGAATCAAAAGTGTAAACACTAAAATAATTTGTTTCATGAACGTTAATTAGCAGAATATCAAAGACGAAAATTAAACTTCAAAAGTTGTATTAAATTAAGCTCTTTCGATGATAGTAGCGTACCCCTGACCAACACCAATACACATACTTACTAAAGCATATCGTTTATTTGTTTTTTGAAGTTCTAAAGCTGCTGTTAATAGTATACGTGCACCAGACATTCCAAGTGGGTGACCTAAAGCAATTGCTCCACCGTTTGGATTAATTCGTGGGTCATTATCTGCAATTCCTAGCTCTCGTGTACATGCTAAAACTTGTGCCGCAAATGCTTCGTTTAATTCTAAAATATCCATTTGATCCAATATCAAACCTGTTCTTTCAAGTACTTTTCTGATTGCATAAACTGGACCGATTCCCATTATTTTAGGTTCAACACCAGCGACAGCCGCCCCAACAATTTTAGCTAATGGTTTGAAATTATGTTTTGCAACTGCCTCACCTGAAGCCAATAACAATGCTGCTGCACCATCGTTTAATCCTGAAGCATTTCCTGCAGTTACCGATCCGTCTTTCTTAAATGCTGGACGTAAACCTGCTAAAGAATCAATCGTTGTTTCTGGACGAGAAAATTCATCTTGATCAAAAACAATTGGCTCTTTTTTCTTTCGAGGAATAACTACCGGAACTATTTCTTCTTTAAATCTTCCTGAAGCAATTGCTCTGGCCGCTTTTTCTTGCGACCAAGCTGAAAATTTATCTTGTGCTTCGCGTTCAATTCCATATTTTTCAACCAAATTTTCGGCTGTCATTCCCATACTATCAACTCCGTAAACTTCTTCTAATTTAGGATTGATAAATCTCCATCCAAATGATGAATCAAACATTTGTGCATCTCTACCAAAAGCGGAAGATGTTTTTGAAATTACCCAAGGTCCACGCGTCATATGTTCCACTCCTCCAGTGATATAGATATCCCCTGCTCCATCTTTGATAGCACGCATTGCATTCACAGTAGCTGCCATTCCAGATGCACACAAAATATTTACCGTTTCAGCACCTATTTCAATTGGTAATCCTGCTAACAAACCCGCCATTCTAGCTACATTACGATTGTCTTCTCCTGCTTGATTTGCACAACCTAAAATGATTTCTTCAATCAATTTTAAATCTAAATCTGGATGTTTTTCAACCAATGCTTTTAAAACTGTAGCTGCTAAATCATCTACTCTTACAGGAGATAAAGTTCCTCCAAAATTTCCAATTGCGGTTCTTACACCATCTACGATAAATACTTCTTTAGACATATACTGAATATTAGTACGCTAAAGATATAGAAAATATTAAGATTAAGTTTGAGATTAAGACTGAGCATGTCGAATTCAATTTATGCTTAAAAACATTTCCTTATGTAACATTGGTCACTTTTTTTGATGTTCAATCGCCGTATTTTTGAAGTGTAAATAAAAATCCCTTAAAAATTAAAGGTTATGAAAGTTGAACAAATTTATACTGGATGCATTGCTCACGCAGCTTATTATTTAGAAAACAATGGTGAAGCTGCTATCTTCGATCCGTTACGTGAAGTGATGCCATATATTGAAAAAGCAAAAATTGACAACGCAAAAATAAAGTATGTTTTTGAAACTCATTTTCATGCTGATTTCGTGAGTGGACATCTAGATTTAGCACGAAAAACAGGTGCTAAAATTGTATACGGTCCGACTGCTAAACCAGCATTTGAAGCGATCGTAACTGAAGATAATCAAGAATTTAAAGTTGGAAATTACACAGTTCAAGTTATCCATACGCCTGGTCATACAATGGAAAGTACGACTTTTCTATTATTAGATGAAAACGGAAAAGAACATGGAATAATAACAGGTGACACTTTATTTATTGGAGATGTTGGTCGCCCAGATTTAGCACAACATGTTATAGCCGATTTGACAGAAGAAAAATTAGCTGGATATTTATATGATTCACTAAGAGAAAAAATAATGCCATTAAGCGATGACTTAATTGTATATCCAAATCATGGAGCAGGAAGCGCTTGCGGTAAAATGATGAGTAAAGAAACTACAGATACGTTAGGTAATCAAAAAAGAACAAACTACGCATTAAATCCTGAATTATCGAAACATGAATTTATTCAAGTTTTACTAAAAGGTTTAATGCCTCCTCCAGCTTATTTCCCTAAAAATGTGCTCTTAAACATTAATGGATATGAAAATTTAGACACTGTATTACTCCAAGGTAAAACGGCATTAACTGCAGATGATTTTGAATCTTTCATCGATCACAAAGAAATCTTAATTCTTGATTGCAGAACAGCAGCAGAATTTGCAACTGGTTTTATTCCAAATAGTTTAAACATCGGATTGGATAGTAATTTTGCCATGTGGGTAGGAGAATTAATTCCAGATATTAACCACAAAATCGCTTTAGTTTGTCCAAAAGATAAAGAAGAAGAAGCTTTAATTCGACTTTCTCGAATAGGTTTTGACAATTCAATCGGTTATTTAGATGGTGGAATTGATACGTGGTTAAAATCAGGTAAAGAAATAGACAAAGTAGAACGAATTACTCCTCTTGAACTAGAAGAGAAACTAAAACAAGGTGGAATAACACTTTTCGATGTTCGTAAAAAAAGTGAGTTTGAGTCTGAGCATGTTGAAGGTTCTATCAATATACCTTTGAATCAATTCGAAAACCGTATTTCAGAATTACCAGTCAAATCAAACTTCATATTAAACTGTGCAGGTGGTTACAGAAGTATGATTGCATCTTCCATATTAAAACGACACGGAATAAATAAATTCGTAGATGTTATTGGAGGAATGAATGAGATTGTAAAAACTTCTATTCCTATTTCGGATTATGTCTGTCCCACAACTCTCTTGTAAGATATTAGACATTAGATATTTAGATATTAGACGCAAGACTAAAAGATTCAAGATTAAAAGACTTATTCAACGCAACAGTTTGAATAAGTCTTTTAGTTTTCTCTATTTCGGTCTAAATACAATGTGAATAAGTCTCATGTCTTTTAGTTTTGTTTCTTATAGTCTAGAATAAAAAAAAAATGTATTTTCGGAGCGCTAATTGCTTGGACAATTCAAACCAAGATTAAAACTTTAAACTATGAAGATGAAAAATCATTTTTTCTTATCACTTTCACTGGCTATTTCGTTTTCATCCATAGCCCAGTTAGAAGAATTAACTCCTCAGGAAATAAAGTATAGAGACTCTATCTCTGCACTTAATCTAAAAAATGAAGCTACTGCTCAAAGCCAGGAGTTTTATAACAAAGGAATTCAACTTTTCGGAGAAAAAAACTACCAAGGTGCAATAGAACAATTCGGAAAATCTCTAACTCTTGACCCTAATTTTACAGCAGCTTATTACAATAAAGGAGTTGCTGAGAATGAAGCTGGAAATTTCAAACAGGCTGCTACAACTTTAGACAAATTAATTTCAATCGATCCGAATTATTCAAAAGCTTATTTTCAAAGAGCACGAGCATTACAAGGCACAAATGATTATTTAAAAGCTGAAAAAGATTACGATAAATCAATTCAATTAGATCCTAAAAACCCAAAAGCTTATTATAATTACGGAACCCTTAAATTTCTACAAATTGATTATACTGAAGGCATAAAATATTTCTCAAAAGCAATCGAATTAGATCCTAATTTCGCATTTGCTTTTAACGACAGAGGTAGCTGTCACCGAATGATGGAAAATTATCCAAAAGCCATTTTAGATTACGAAGAAGCTGTTAACAAGAATCCTAAATTAGCTTTTGTTCTTAATAATATAGGGACTACTAAAAAGAAAATGAAAGATTATCCTGGAGCAATTACAGCATTCAATAAAGCAATTGCAGTTGATCCAAATTATGCTCCCTCATACAATAATAGAGGAGTCTATCAATTAGAGCAAGGTAAAAAAGAAGATGCTAAAAAAGATTTTGAAAAAGCACTTCAGTTAAATCCTAAATATGCTGCTGCAGCTGATAATTTAAGCGCTATCTATTTCAAACAAAAAGACTATAAAAAAGCTTTTGAATTTGCTAATAATGCCATCACTTACGACCCTAATTATGCTGGTGCCTATGTTAATCGTGGCATTGCAAAAGAAATGTTGAGAGATATGGAAGGTGCTTGCAATGATTGGCACAAAGCCGAAGAATTGGGTGCAGAATTAGGAAAAAAATATCATTCAGAGAACTGTAACAATTAATATTAGAAATTATGTTGAAAAACACACTTACATACATTTTATTTGCTGCAAGTTCTACATTATTTGCGCAAAACGTTGAATTCAAATCATCTAATTTTAAAGATAAAAAAGATGAATTCAAAAAAATCGAAGCAACTTTAGAAAAAGGAGATGCTTTTTACAAAACTGCTTCAGATGCAGTATTCCTAGTTCAAAATCCAGGTAAAAATTTCAAAAAAGCATTAATCGAATTTGAAACAGCTCAAAAATTCAATCCTAACAACGCTGAATTGAATATGAAAATTGGTGTTTGCTGGGCTTATTCTTCGGATCCTCAAAAAGCTATTCCTTATATCAAAAAAGCAAAAGAATTAAACCCTGCTTGTAGCCCTTTTTTGAATTATTACATTGGATATTCTCAACAATTGGAAGGAAATTTTGATGAAGCGCTAAAATCATACATTCAATTTGAAACAGAATACAAAAAAGCGGATGATTTCTCAAAATTTGTTGCCCAACGTAAAAAAGAATGTGCTTCAGGAAAAACTTCATTTGCAACACCAATAAGAGCTTGGGTGGATTTAGTTCCTGAATTAAATTCAGAATTTGATGATTTCGCTCCTTCTATTTCAACTGACGGTTCTGAATTAATTTTCACATCTAACAGATCAAATGGTCACCCTTTAAACGATGTAGCTGAATATGATAAAGACATTTACACATCCTCTTTGAATAATGGAAAATGGTCAACACCTAAACCAATTGTTGGTGGTGTAAACTCTTTATTGGATGATGTATCAAGTAATTTAAGTTTTGATGGTACAAAAATGCTTTTGAATAGAGAGTCTAATGGACAAAAAGACATTTATGAAAGTCGTTTGAAAGGAGCATCATGGACTGATCCTATAGCTTTTAATTTTCAAGTATCTTCTCAAAAAACGAACGAAGAGTATGCTGCCTATAGTGATGATGGGTGGAGTTTGTACTTTACAAGAGATAACGACACCAGAGGCAATGGATATGATATTTACAACTCTAAGATGCAAAGTAAATTAAATCAAGATTATGCCGCAGCAACAACTATGATCACAATGAATTCTAAATTCAATGATGGTCCTATTTATTTACATATCGATGGGGAGACTATGTATTTAGCTTCACAAGGAAATGAATCGATTGGAGGTTATGACATCTTTGTTTCTAGAAAGTACCGTGGCGCTTGGACTGCCCCTGTCAATTTAGGGTATCCTATCAACACTCCATATGATGATTTCTTTTTCGCCTCTACTGCTAATGGCAAATTCGCCTACATCTCTTCTAATAGAGCAGGTGGAAAAGGTGGATTTGATATCTACAAAGTAACTTTTTGGGGTCCAGAAAAAACACCAATAGTAGATGTTGAAGACTTCTTACTATCATCTATCGCTATGCCAATAAAAGATCATCAAATTGAAGCAACTGTTGATGTTAACAAAAAAACATTTACTGTATTTAAAGGAGCAACAATCGATGCCTTAACAAAAAAAGCAGTTGAAGCAGATATCGATATTATTGATAACGCAACGGGATCTATAATAGAAACATTCACTACCAATAGTGCTACAGGTAAATTCATTATCACATTGGTTTCAGGTAAAAATTATGGTATTGCAGTAAAAGCCAAAAATTATCTATTCCATTCTGAAAATTTTGACATTCCAACAGGAAGCAGTGACAATTTAGTAAGTAAACTTATCGAACTTAAAAACATTGCAATCGGTAGCAAAATAACTCTACGAAATGTATTCTTCGATTTAGGGAAATCTACATTAAGAGCTGAATCAAATGGAGAGTTAGATCGAGTTGTAAAATTATTAAAAGAGGTTCAGACATTAAAAATTGAGATCTCTGGTCACACTGATAATACAGGTTCTGCAACAACCAACGAAGTATTATCCCAACAACGCGCTGAAGCAGTAGTTTCCTATTTAAAAAATAAAGGAATTGTTCCTTCTAGATTAACAGCCAAAGGATATGGTTCAGCAAAACCAGTTGCAACAAATTCAACAGATGACGGTAGACAACAAAATAGACGTACAGAATTTGAAATAAAAGGCAATTAAAAACAACCAAAATAACATTGAAAATCCCAACACAAAATTTTATGTTGGGATTTTTAGTTTTCATAAAAAAAGATTAAAAAGTAGTAAAAAAGCAATTAAAGTTACCTAAATGTTATCATCTGTTAATGTTAAATTAATATTAACACCAATCACTTGAAATATATTACCGTTAAATCAATTTTGAATAAAATTTGCCTTTTTTTTGTTCCGGGTTTAAAACCTTTTCAGTATGTTTGTCAAATAAACTTTAAAAAATAAAAATTCTAATTATGAGTACAAATCAAAAATCAGCAGGAGGTTTTTCTTCACTAGTATCATCAATCGCGATAGCAATTGCATTGATCATTGGTTTCATCGTTTATTCTAAAATCTTTGGTGATCCAGGAAATTTCGTAGATGGAGATAACACAGGAGAACCTTTAGAAGGAAATTATTTAGCAATCGTTTATAAAGGAGGTATCATCGTTCCTTTCTTATTAGCAACTAACTTCATCATTATCATTTTTACAATTGAGCGTTTCGTAAGTTTAGCTAAAGCTAAAGGAAAAGGTAACATCAATAAATTTGTTGTTAAAGTAAAAGGTTTATTAGGTGGTAAAGATATCGCTTCAGCAAAAGAAGCTTGTGATACACAAAGAGGATCTTTAGCAAACGTTGTTTTAGCTGGTTTGACTAAATACGAGCACATGGACGCTGATTCAGAAATGAACAAAGAGCAAAAAATTGAAACACTTAAAAAAGAATTAGAAGAAGCTACAGCATTAGAATTACCAATGTTATCTAAAAACTTAGTTATTCTTTCTACATGTGCTTCTATCGCAACTTTAATTGGATTGATTGGAACGGTATTAGGGATGATTAAATCATTTGCTGCAATGGCAGGTGGAACTCCAGATACAGCACAATTAGCAACTGGTATTTCTGAAGCACTTATCAATACTGCATTAGGTATCTTCGCTTCTACTATTGCAATTATCTTCTTTAACTTATTCTCTACTAAAGTTGATCAATTAACTCATAGTATGGATGAAGCATCTTTTACAATCGTTCAAGATTTTACAGCTTCTCACAAATAAGAAATAGCTTTTACAAGCTCGTATTAATATTATAAAAGAACGAAATGGCAGAAGTAAAAGGACCTAAAGGATCTCCAACCATTGACATGACTCCAATGGTGGATTTAGCATTCTTATTGGTAACTTTCTTTATGCTTTCAGCTAACTTCCGTTCAGACGAACCTGTAGTAGTTGATACTCCTTCGAGTATTGCTGCCGAAGAAATACCTAAGAATATTGTATTAATTACAATTGACAAAGGTGGACGTGTGTTTTACGGATTTACAGCTGGTGAAGAAGCTAGAAAGAATTTATTAATTAAAATGGCCGCTAAATACAAGGTTAAATTATCTCAAGATCACTTGAAAAAATTTGGCTTATTGACGAGTTTTGCGTGTGATGTACACCAACTTCCTCAATACTTGGATTTAGACCCGGAAGCTAGAAAGAAAACAACTGGTTCAATTCCTACTGATTCTACAAATAACCAATTGAAAGATTGGATTAATTTTGGTAACATCGAAGGATTAGCTGCAGGTAAAATCAAATTTGAGGATGCTGCTGCAAAAGACCCAGAAGTTGAAATGAATGAATTTAAACCTAAATTCATTTTGAAAGTAGACGGCAAAGCTCTATACTCTCACGCGAAAAACGTGATTGAAACATTTAGAGATTTAGATTTAAATAACTTAAACTTCGTTACTTCTTTGGAAGCTGGCGGACAAAAATAAGAGACGATATGGCAGATATGGGAGATAGTGGCGGCGGCCAAAGTGGCGGAAAAAAACGCGCCAAAAAAGGATCAACGAGAGTTGATATGACTCCACTTGTTGATTTAGCATTCTTATTATTGACGTTTTTCGTATTGACTTCTACTTTTAGTAAACCGAAGGTGATGAGTTTAGTATATCCTGCTAAACCGAAACCAGATCAAGTCATTGATGCACAAGCTCAAAAAATAAACAATGCTATTACATTCCTATTGAGCGAAAACAAAATCTTTTATTACGAGGGAGAATATTATCCTGCAGGTAATCCAAAAGGAGAACCAGCCACTCAATTAAAAGAAACTGATTTCGGTCCTTCAGGAGTTCGTAAATTATTAGCTGATAAAAACAAATCGGTAATCATTGGAAAAGCAAAATTAAAAGCTGAATTAGATAGTAAAAAAATCCAAGAGCACCAATATTTGGAAGGTCTTAAAGATTTGAAAAAAGCTGATGAAGCTCTAAAAGTTTTGATCAAAACGGATGATAAAGCAATCTGTAAAAATTTCATTGATTTAGTGGATGAATTAAGAATTCACGAAATTGGTGTAATTGCTCCAGTTGATTTATTAGCAAGTGAATATGAATTGATAAAAGCTAAAACGAAATAAGATGGGAGTTACAATTAGCGTAATCATTCTTATAGCATTGGTTTCCCTTTACGACTATTTTTCAGCTCGTAACTGGCAACAAGTAACCTCTGTTAGAAGAAATGATGTTGTCTTTGAAGACAGAAACAAAGCGTACGGAGCCTACCAAATTAGAAAAACATATGATAGAAGAGTTGTTCTTATCATGTTAGGACTTTGTTTGGTTATCGGTACCGCTTTCGGAACGTATAAATACATTAAATCTATTCCTGAAGAGGTGATTGAAGAAGCTCCAATTGATATGACTCAATTTGATCTTCCAGCAGCACCGCCAGAGGAAGAAGTTCCACCACCAGTGGAGGAACCACCACCACCAATGGAAAAAACATTGGCTTTCTTACCTCCTGTTGTTGTGGATGAGGTAGTTGATAATCCTCCGCCATTACAAGATGACCTGAATGAAACGAAAGTTTCTACAGAGACTCATGAAGGTGAAGAAACGTTTGATGCACCAAAAGAAGAACAAAAAGTAACAGTTGTTGAACATGTCGAAGAAGTAGAAGCATTTGTTGATGAAGAAGCTGAATTCCCTGGAGGTATGGCTGCATGTTATGCATTTATTGGTAAAAATATTAATTACCCTCAATCTGCAATTGAAGATCAAATTCAAGGTAAATGTTACGTTAATTTCGTAATAGACAGAGGTGGAAACATTAGTGATGTAAGAGTTGCTAAAGGTGTTCCAGGATGCCCTGAATGTGATAAAGAAGCAATTAGAGTAGTTCGTATGATGCCTAAATGGAAACCAGGTAAAAAGAACGGTACAGATGTTAAATCTCGTTTTATGGTTCCAGTAAACTACAAATTAGAGTAATACTCAAAATAGAATTTTTAGAAATCCTCGAAGCTTTTGTTTCGGGGATTTTTTTATTCGTAAATTTGGATTCTAAACATTTAATGAATGAAAAAACTGTTTCTCTTTATAAATTTTATTGCAATGACAAATATCTATTTTTCTCAAATTGCACCTGAAGAATTAATAGATGTTGAAGTTGATATTGAAGCTGAATATCCTGGCGGTTTAAAAGAACTATCTAAATTTATTGGAGCTAATTTAAATTATCCTCAATCTGCAATCGATAAAAATAGACAAGGAAAATGTTACATAAATTTCATTATTGAAAAAAATGGTGAGGTCAGTAATATTCAGTTAGCCAAAAAAGTACGACGTTGCAGAGAGTGCAATCAAGAAGCTATTCGTGTAATTAAAATGATGCCACGATGGAAGCCTGCTTATAAAAATAATCAACCCGTACGTTGTAGATTTACACTTCCTATTAACTTTCAATTAGAATAATATTATGAACGTTTCAATTATAAATCAAATACTCTCTTTTTTCATCGTATTTGCTTGTCTTACATTGGTATATAGCTTAGCATTTACAGAATTTATGTCAACTAAAATTGTTGGACCAAAACGGATATTTTTCATCATTTTCCTTCTAGCTTACGCAGGATTTAGAGTCTATAGAGTATTAAAAGCTAGAAAAAATTAATTCTTTTCTATAATTATAAAATCAAGACGATTACCTTTGGTAAGAGATGAAAAAAATCAGTAAATACCTATTAATATTTTGGATTTCCTTTATTACATTAGGAATAATGATGGGAGCTACTCGTCATATTTATACACATGGTAGAAATATAAAAGGCGCTCCCAAATCTATCATTGAATTTTTATCATCTTATATTTCTATTATTTTACATTACAAAGAAATTGATAGTCCAATGTTTAAAGTAAATTCAACTTTAAAAAACGGATTTACGTATTCACCTTTATATAAAAATAGCAAAGATTACATTTTAGATTCTTCTTGGGATACAAAATTGAATCAAAATACAATAAAATTAATTAGAATAAAAGACGCTGAAATTGTACATCGGTGGGCTCCAAATATAGCAGAAATTGTAAAAGATTTTAATAAATCTAAATTCGATGGAACAATAAATTCGATGGATTTTAAAAACACAAGACTACTCCATCCGTATCTATTTAATGATGGGTCGATTGTTTTTGGAGGTACCTTTATTTATAAAATCGACAAAAACGCTAAATTAATTTGGCAAAAAAAAATATATTCTCATCATTCAATTGAAAAAGACGCTGAAGATAATTTATGGATCTGTTGTATAAACACAAATAAATCAATCTCTAAAAAATATAAATTAAGAGATGATTCAATACTAAATATTGATAGTAAAACTGGTAAAATACTATTTCAAAAATCTATATTTTCTATTCTCAAATCAAATGGTTTTACCAGAGGTGAATTATACATAAATCCTATTATTGATGGAGATTCAAAATATTTTGACTACTTCCATTTAAATGATATTGAACCAGTTATAAAAGACACTAAATACTGGAAAAAAGGTGATTTGTTTATAAACTTACGCCAATTAAATTTAGTTCTACTCTACAGACCATCAACCAATAAAATCATTTGGAAAAAAACTGGTGATTGGTTGTGCCAACATAATATTGACATCATTGATGAATCTAGAATCGCTATTTTTGGAAACAATGTAACAACTGGAAAATATCAATCAACCTCTGAAAACCTAGTTGATGGCCACAATATTCAATACATTTATGACTTCAAAAACGACTCTATTTCAAGTCCTTACAACACACTTTTCAAGAAGTCAAAAATAAAAACTTTTACTGAAGGTAGATCTAGAATCCTTCCAAATGGAAATATATTTGTGGAAGAAACGAATCATGGTCGCCTAATTTTCGGAAATGTCAACAGTGTTTTTTGGACTTACACAAATAGAGTGGATAAAAAACACTTAAGTGAATTCAATTGGTGCAGATACATAACTGAAGATGAATTTAAAAAGTTTACCTTTGTTTCTAAGAAATAGAAAAAGTGGAATTATTTATTCATATAGAAAACCATGCATTGTATATTGGTCCTGGTTTAGGAGCGGGGACAGTTACAGCTATTTTTGGAGTTTTAATTTCTTTTTTTCTTTCACTAATTGCCATTTTTTGGTATCCTTTAAAAAGATTTTTTCGTTATATTAAATCAAAATATAAAAACCAATGATCTCATTTTTAATCATATTAGCAAGTTTTATTGCCGTTATATTATTTGATTTTCTACCAGTTAAACGATTTATAAAAAATCTATTTGCTTATCAAAAAGAATCTTTTGTTATTCTAACGGATAAAACATTAACGGAAAAGGAAAAACAAAAATCGTTATTACAATCGGCATTAAAAATATTAATTGAGAGTTGTAAAATATTTCTTTTCTTTTTTATACTAATTTCTCCTTATATCGGGTTAATTTATGCGGGACCAGCTTATTCTAAAGGAACAA
>SXGQ01101614.1_pt1 | contig 13680 bp, 15 predicted proteins | sample 3178371 | NCBI WGS metagenome assembly SXGQ01 (sample SAMN11356859, study PRJNA531348) | freshwater metagenome | isolation source: freshwater sample F1-20 | place: China: Fuxian Lake, Yuxi | collected 2017-12-25
ATAAATATATATTTATATTTATATGATAACCGATGAAAATAATATGAAATATTATGACCTAATTATATTGGGCGCAGGACCATCCGGATTAGCGCTAGCACATGTATCGAGCAGTATTTATAGAAATATATTAATAATTGATAGAGAACAAGAAATTGGAGGTATTCATCGCGTTATAAGAGATTATTATGGAACATATTCTGAATACGGTCCGCGTATATATATGACAGTGTTTTATAATTTTTTAGATATAATTAAAGATATAGGAATAGATTACAATGTGCTTTTTTCTAAATTTAGATATAATTTTGTATCGAATTTATTATTTAGAAACACCTTGAGTATTTATGAAAAATATATTCTATTATGCGCTTATTATAAGTATATGTTTAATGACAATTACGGAAAAACGACGAATCTCTATGATTATCTGATATTTTATAAATTTTCAACAGTATCAATAAATATAATTGACAATATCTGCGTATATATAGACGAAGGTAATGTTAGAACATATAGTTTAAATAAATTTATAAAATTATATGATGTATTATTTAGCAGCGAAATTCTCGTGCCATCAAAACCATTAGATTATTTTTTATTTAATATATGGAAAAAATATTTGGAAAACCGGGGTGTAGATTTCGCTCTTTCAAACAGCATTAAAGATATCAATATAATAGATAACAGTGTATCATGTGTAGAATTATTGAATGGTGAAAATTATGGGTGTGTTAATTTAGTTATTGCGATTCCGCCGAAGTCTCTAATTAATATCATTAAAAAAAATGAATTATTGAAAAATGCGTTTGGCGATTATAATGATTTCGAAAAATGGGTAAATAAAACCAAATATAAGAATGTAATATGTATCACATATCATTTTAAAGATTATGTCGAAATTATTTATCATAATGGGCTGACATTAAGTACAGAATGGGGAATTATTGTTTTAAATTTATCGGAACATTGCGAAAAGATAGAGAATAGCGAGTATCCTGTGTTGAGTACTATGATAACGCTTTGTAATACTATAAGTTCGCATAATAATAAGACAGCGAATGAATGTTGCGAAGATGAATTAATAATGGAAGTTTATAGACAATTAAAGATATCTTATATAAATAATGTTGATGCTGAATATTATGCGATTATAAATCCTAATAATTATTATGATAATAATTGTAAAAAATGGAAATGTAAGGATAACGCGTATTATAATATGTATGGTGAAAATTATATAGATTTCAAGAGTGTAAATATAGAAAATTTATATAATCTAGGTACGCATAATGGAAAAAGTTATATTCCTTTTAATAGTATAGAAAGCGCGGTATCTAATGGGATAGCATTGGGTCGCGAGTTATATCCAGATGTCATGAGAAAATACAAGATACGGCGCGGAATATATGGAAAAGATATATTTTTATTATTTATAATAATATTATATTTTGTTGTCATTTATTTTAGCATCTTATAATAGATAATAGTATTAAAAATGGAAAGAGGTCTAATGATGCTTCTACATTCTTGCATAATAGGTTTAATACTTTATATTTTGATGGTTTTTGTATTTAAGCAAAAAGAAACAGTTGCTGAAAACAGAAGTATATTAATAACTTCTGTAATACTAATATACATGATATTATTTGGTCATGGAATTCCTAATAAATTAAATAGCGAATTATGATACTAGCGAATAAGATAACATATAGGCGTTCTTATTATTTTCTAAAAAATTATCTACTTTTGATATATTGACATCATCGTATAATATGAATGTTTCTTCTGTATTACATATTGCCGTATAATGTCCCGAAGACACGCAGCCAATGTGTAGCGCTAACGAAGATAATTTATATTTTTTTTCATTTAAGGAATCGGATAAAACAGTTCCTTTACTAAAAAATATATCAGCATTAATGTTAATTGGAGAATTATTTTTAATATCTGGATTAATAAATCTATTAATGATAACAAATAGTATATTGGGTAAACTCCATATTTTTGCAGATTTTATATATTCTGTTTTACACTTGCATTTTTCGCAAGTCCAATCATTTGTATTATGATTCTCTTTAAATAGATTAGTAATCATATCAACGATATTGGGTACTCTAGCGATACTTATATTTTCGGCGTCTCCTTGAATATCAGGAATATTTAAATAAAGTGCGCAAAATGGTTCAAAATTAAATAGGGAATCATTACATTTTTTACAAGTTGTTATATTAAGAATAAAACCTTGAGTTATATGCTGCCATATAGATATTTTATTTTGATTATGTTGAATGAAATTAAATGCGAACTTATCATTTAATGAATTGCTATTTTTAAGAGCATTTTTATAATCTAGTTCCGTGTCATATCTAGTTCCATTTATAATATTATTATTATTAATCATTATATTATCAAAATCCAATATTAATTTGTAATAGTCAGGGACTTCATTAATTTCGCTAATAATTTTTTGGTTAATAAATATCCACAATTCTGTTATATCAATCTGTTCTCCGTAATTAAATATATTACTAAAAGTACTATACAGTTTTGCTACAAATTTTTTAGGTGCTATGGACTTTTTTTCTACATGCATTAAAACGAGAATTTCTTTTAAATTACTTAATAGGGAATTCTCATTTATTTCGTAATTTAATATAGTATCTCTCATTAAATCATTGCGACATATTATCTGTATTAAACTATTGATAGCACAAGTAAATCCTAAATTCGCCAATCCTTGCATTACATTATTATATATGTAATTAAATATTTATATCTTATAATAATAGATATGGCTAAAAAATCAGGAAATAAATCAAAATCTAGAAAAAAGTCAAATATAAAATCGTCGGAATTGAACATAATCAAATCTCCTTTAATGCAAGCAGTTGATAAAATAGAAAATAAGAATGTTATGATTGTAAACCAAGTTTCATCAAATATTATTATATTATCAATGATGATTAGCATAATAGTATTAATTATTAATGTTAACGCTTTATTGTGGATTAATAAACTAGATACGATGAATTGCGCGTGTAGCGAAAGTTATATGCGTTCTTACATTAAATATTATTTATATTTTATAATTGTAATAAATTCTATAGATATAATATTGTTTATGTATTTATACACAAATAATATATCATTGCTCGAATTAACAGGAAATTCGCTATATAAAATATATAGTTCGTTTAAATTGATATTCTCAATATTTTCTATAATTAATATTGTTATTGTTATAATATTTATCAATAAATTAAAAGAATTAAATTGCGAATGTAGCGAAGATATAAGACGTGAGGTTTATTGGATTTATAATATTATATTAGCATGCTATATTGGTATTGTATTTTTATTGGCCTTTGCAGGTTTCATTATGTTATTATCTACCAGAAGATAATAATATCTAGTCTAGTTGTTCAGATACATTATTTACAGGTTTTTCTGATTCTTCCTGTTCTGCCGCGTCTTCATCTTCTTCATCAACGTCTGGCATACCACCAGGCATACCACCAGGCATACCACCGGGCATACCACCGGGAGGACCTCCTTGGCTATACAATTTCTGCATCAAAGGATTAACTTTTTCTTCAAGTTCTTTTTGCTTCTTTTTGTATTCTTCAACATCAGAACTGCTATTTTCTTCGAACCATTTTAGACCTTCGTCAACAATTGGATCAATTTCCTTTTTGACTTCATCTAGAATGGGTGGAGAATCTGGGCGCTTTGTCATAGAATTACGTAGATTATATAGATAATTTTCAAGACCATTCTTTGCTTCAATTAGTTCCTTTTGTTTATTATCTTCGTTTTTATATTCTTCCGCTTTTTTAATCATTTCTTCAATTTGTTCCTTGGACAAGCGACCCTTATCATTACTAATAGTAATATTATTAGTCTTCTTTGTTGATTTTTCTTCTGCTGTAATATTCATAATGCCATTCGCGTCAATATCAAAAGATACTTCGATTTGCGCTTGACCACGAGGCATAGGAGGAATTCCATTAAGATGGAAACTTCCAAGGAGATTATTGTCTTTAGTAAAACCTCGCTCACCTTCGTAGATTTTAATATCTACACCCGGTTGATTATCAGAATAAGTAGAAAATACTTGCGATTTTTTAGTAGGAATAGTTGTATTACGTTCGATAATTTTAGTCATAACTCCTCCCGCCGTTTCAATGCCTAGAGACAGCGGTGCTACATCAAGAAGTAGAAGTTCGCTAGTTTTGCTATTTCCCTGTCCTGTAAGAATTGACGCTTGTACCGCTGCTCCATAAGCAACTGCTTCATCAGGATTTAGAGATTTATTTAGTTGCTTTCCGTGAAAATATCCCGAAAGCAGTTCTTGTATTCGCGGAATACGCGTCGTTCCTCCAACCAATACAATTTCATCAATATCTCCCTTGCTCATTTTAGCATCTTTTAGGAGACGATCGAGCGGTTCTAGAGTTCGTTGGAATACTTTATCCGCAAGAGATTCAAATTTGGCACGAGTCAGAGTAGTGTTATAATCAACACCGTCGATAAGAGAATCTACTTCAATTGTAGTAGTAGTTGAAGACGACAAATTCTTCTTTGCCTTTTCAGCAGCAATATTTAGACGTTTGAGAGCGCGAGCATTTTCGCGAACATTTTTTTTATATTTCTTATTGATTTCATCACATAGATAATCTACAATGATATTATCAATATCAGAACCACCTAGATGAGTATCTCCACCAGTTGCTTTTACTTCAAAAATACCACCATCAAGTGTAAGAATAGAAACATCATGAGTACCGCCACCACAATCAAACACTAGGATATTACGCTCGTTTTTATCTCCTGTCTTGTCTAAACCATATGCGATTGCTGCCGCAGTAGGTTCATTGATAATGCGAAGAACCTCGAGACCAGCAATTGTTCCAGCATCCTTTGTCGCCTGCCTTTGCGAATCATTAAAATAAGCAGGTACTGTAATAACTACCTTTTTTAGAGGATGTCCTAGGAAAGATTCAGTAGTCTCTTTAAGGCGTTGGATAACCATTGCAGAAATTTCTTCAGGATGGAAACTTTTATCCTCTTTCTTATATTTAACATTGATTAGGGGTTTATTATTAGAATCTCCAGAAACATTAAAAGACCATAGTTTAATGTCTTCTTGAACCACGTCATCACTAAACTTTCTACCAATAAGACGTTTAGTGTCATATACAGTATTTTTGGGATTCATAGTTGATTGATTTTTTGCCGCATCTCCTACAAGTTTTTCTTCATCACTAAATGAAACATATGATGGGATGATGCGAGAACCGGTTTGAGTATCTGGAATAATTTCTACTCTATCGTTAATCCAAATAGCAGCACAACTAGTGGTAGTACCAATATCAAAACCTGCGGCAATATCTTTGCAATCTGTCATTATATCTGTTATTCTTTTTTCTTATACATATATTATATGTAAAATCTTTATATATTTTTAGAAAATAAATATAGTATATGATAATAAAAATCAATAGTATATGATTGACCAATATATCTATAGGGTATTATTGTATAAATAAAAATAAAATAATAATATAAGAAGTCTTTTGTTTTATAAGATATGATAGTAGATTTAAATAATACTTCTGAATATGATAAACAAATAATACATTTAGATTCGGCAAATGGAATATATAATTCGGCAGACGCTTTTGATTTTTACATAAAATTCGAAAACCCTATTAAAAATATATCAAGTGTTAAAATACTAGAAGCGCATATAATATTAAATACTAAAACAGGTCATAGAACTTTAAATTTTGATGATATATTTTATATTGAATTGAATAATTATGATAGAGTTATTTCTTATAAAAATACGGCGACTACATTTAATACTTATAAATATTTTGACGCAATACAATATAATCATGCCGACCATAATACAAACAATTTAAGTAAATTTAAAACATTTTATTCTTTAGGAAGTTCTAATTGGACAGACCCCACAATATATACATTAAACCCTATAGAACAAAATTGTACAAGATTTACCATAAAAATACGTGATAAGAATTTTAATATATTAAATAAACTAGTCGAAGAATCTTTTAAACTAACTATATGTGTTTATACTATCAAAAAAAATATATATGGATAAAAGATTATAATATAACATTATCACTAATTACAATAAATTAAGAATGCGATTAAATATTTTAAACAATTATAAAACAGTTTATTATAATTTTCTTGTATATTTTTATCTATGTTTAAATTGTATTCTTCCATATTATGACGATGTAATTATTAGTTTACAGTCTAATGCTATAAAACTTCTTATAGATAATGATAAATTAAATATGAAAAAGATTAAAAAAATAAGAATGATTGAGTTCATTGATACTCTTAATAGAAGCGATAAGATTATTCTAGATAATGAGAAGGATATTATTATAGTCGATTATTGTATTTACGAATGTAATGAAAGTAGTAATAATATTAGCGACGGTGATAGCAGTAATCCCGACAAGGACCCTTATGAAATTTCTAAAAATATAAATATACAAAACGATGATTATATTGAAAAACCAGAGGGTCCTATTAAAGATTGTGATGTTAATTCTACAAATACAGCGTATTATAATGAGATTAAAGAAGATATATCAACATCTGAAACCGCTGACGCACCTGAAACCTCTGATACTGCCGATGCGCTAGAAACAGAAACAGAAGCAGAAAAAGATTATATATACGATAATAATGACTCTGAAAATGATAGCGAAGAAAGCGAAGATAGTGGTAATGATACTGATATAGATGAGAGTATTAGATATATATTTCAAAAAATTGAACATAATAAGATTAAAGATGATTAAAGATTATAAATATTTTACTGTCAATCTTTTATTCCAGATATTTTTTAATTCATCTTCGTAATCTATATCACCGTAGCAATTTTTCATAAGTCGCTCGTTTATTTTAATTTTATCAACTATTATATTATTTTCATATTTATTAATATAATAGATATTCTCGCTTGCTTCAGAGTTATTATTATAGTAAATTTTGTTTCTAATATAATTGTAATATAAGAAATATAGGCATGTATCAATGCTTCCTAATGTAAAATTATTTTTAACAGTTGTAGAGAAACATTGATTTTTAACTTCTATAATTCGCACAATATTAAAATGCTGTTTAGTTTTTTTATTTATAATTTTAATATCATATTCTCTATATAAATTATAATTGTTTATAGTTTTCTTTAAAACCTTTAAATCATATTCGCTATTATTAAAATTTAATAGATTTTTGATATCATTGAAAGATTCTATAATATTTTTAACTAAAATTGTTATATATATGGAATTTTCTGTCAAACGATAACAGCAGAATGAACAGTTATTATATATTTTAATAGAATAACTATCTATTATAGGTATATTTTTATTTTTAATATAGTCTAACAATTTCTTAACAATAATAGAATACTCGCTTTTGATAGGAATACATTTTAATATTTCCTTGCTTTTTTCTGTAGGATAAAACTTATTTATAAGTTCCAATCTATTATACAATTTTTCCCATCTAAATCCAGATTGAATAGGACGGGCCAATTCAAAATACAAATTTTGTTTTACAAGTTCAATTGGTATAATTTTATACTTATCTTTGTAATATTTTAAAGAATCTTTGCTGTTTTTAATATAATTCAATAAAATATCATAGATACTAGGTTCTAAAAATGTGATATCGAAGAATTGCTTACCATATACATAAATTTTATAAGTATTTTTGTGAACCGCGCGTTTAATCTTAATATATTTGTATCCGGACTTCTTAATTAATTTTGCGAGTTCATTAGCATCGTTAATAGGATTTTTAGAAAAACAATCATAATCATTTATAGTATATTCTTTATAAAAACGATGTTTCTTTGGTAATAATAAATTAATAACTAATCCGCCATAAAGTATGAGATTTTTTTTAATAATAAATTTCGATATCAGTTTAATAACATTATTATATTCGCTATATAAATTCTTGAGTTTTTTTATTTCAATCTCTTTAATAATTTTATTAATAGTTATAGACGACATAATCTATTTTTAATAAATATATTAAAAAAATAAATCAATAATAATTGTTGCGAATTTTTTATATTTTTTTCTGTTTCGCTGCAGGTTTCTTATTTTTTTTATATGGAACTTCATCTTCTAACATCTTACGATTTAGATAAACCTTTTTACCTTTTTTATTAATATAAAATTTTCCCTTTTTGGGACCAGTGTAAACTTTGGTGCTTCCTCCTTCTAAATTAATATACATCTCAATATTCTATATATAAGAAATATTTTATTTTACATCTTCATATTCTCTATATACAAATTTTGGCATAATGCTACCAATTTGCGTATTTTGAATTGCTTCTCGCAAATCTGTACCATCGCCATTTAAATATACGGGATTAACTATTTGTTTAGTACCATAAGAACATACGTTAGGTCTATATTCCGGAGGCCCTCTATAATGTTGTTTATAATTTATAGGGTCATATATTCTTCTAGGAACTTGTTTCTCTTCCCTGCGATTTTGTTGTCTAATATTATTATTAATATTATTATTATTATAAACCGGTCTTTGAGATATGCCTATATTATTATTATAAACTGGTGCTGGATATACGCCTATATTATTAATATTAGATGTTCCTGTGTTATTTTGTGAAATAGCAGTATTTATACGATTCTGGTTGTTTATCTGAATATTTGACGAATTTGTTATAGATGGTGATATTATTTGGGTTCCTTGTGTGGTTCCTTGCGTGGTTCCTTGCGTGGTTCCTTGCGTGGTTCCTTGTGTGGTTCCTTGTGTGGTTCCTTGCGTGGTTCCTTGTGTGGTTCCTTGCGTGGTTCCTTGCGTGGTTCCTTGCGTGGTTCCTTGCGCTGTATTATTGGGAATATTTAATGAAATACTAGGGTTTGCGGGATCAAATGACATAGCAGAATAATCATCATCTAATGAGTTATAATTGTTATCATTTATTCTCTTATTATCTGAATTATTATAGGGCATAGAAGTATTTTTATCTTGTAATGTAATGTTAATATTAAATACAGGTTCGCTATTTTTCATAATATCAGAAATATGCTTCAAACTATTTAAATCAGTATCAGGACTATTTGCTGACTCGGCATTATTTTTTTCTACATCAGTTGATAATCCAATAGGAGTAGCGAGTGCCTTTCTTTTTAATATATCGCGCCTTTTTAATTCGTTTGCTATTAAGCGTAATTCATATAATATAAAATTGTTATCAAATATTTCTAATAATTTTTCATCATTTATTATGTATTCCCGCAGAATCTCGTTTTCAAATTTATTATAATTATCGTGCATTAACATTGCTTTAAATAAATAGTCATTAAACTGTAGATGAATATATGCCTGTTTTAAAGGTATTTTCATCTTATCATGTGGCGCTTTATTAAAATAGTTTTTGTAGATTACTATTAATTCGTCAATAATGTTTTTTTCGGATATTTTCGAGATGAGACTTGGGTCTATTTCATTTGACTGCATTTTAACATTCATTTTATATTCGGTAGTGTTATAGAGTCTCATTTTCAATTTTTCTTCGTCGCTATTTTTTTCATAAAAATCTTGAAGATTTAATATAATTTCCTTCTGATTGGGTTGTCTGCCTAATATATTTTTATAAAGATCAATAATAACATACTGATTTATTGTCTTTTCTGTTAAATAATTTGGGTCATCATTGTATTTTTCTGGAATATAAGGCAGATAATTATCTTCTATTGGTTCCAAAATAGATTTATAATTATTATCATTACTCTGTCTATAATTTAACGCTTCGGTATTAAATTGTAGTTCATTATTTGATACCCCTTTATTATTATAGATGTCGGTATTAAAATATTCGTCGTTTTTCATATTATGCGTTTTAATCGGCGTGGATTTCAAGAAAGTATTATCAAAACCTCTTGTTAATAATTTATCTATATTTATATCCGAAAAAAGTTCGTCAGTCTTAACTATTTTATGTTTATAGTATGGTTGATAGATGCGCTTGTCATCTCCTATTATAATATACGAATCGTATGTAAGTTGAGTTGCCGATTTAATATTGTCATATTCTTTTTGAGTAAAAGTAATAATCTTTTCACCGTCTATAGTTTCGTGCGAATTATTTTTATGCTTAACTTCAATTGCTTTTTTTATTTTATCATTTTTAATTTCTTTATAGAAATCTGTTACATATCTTTCGGTTTTTATTCCTAAATCTCTCCACATTAACCCAATGTCTTTATTATCTGTTGAAATATTATAAGGTTTAAAAAATCTTCCATCTATATCAATAAAACTATCGTAGGTTATATTTTTTATTCCTATTGAATCAAACTCATCATTATTAATAATTATAGGCGAAACCCATTTATAATTCAATAAAATATAGAGTTTTTCGTTGCTAATTTTATCGCCATTTGGTTCGGAATTTCCCAAATATAACCATTTTAATCCTATTTTTTCATTAACAGCAAAAGGTTCCATATAATAGTCAAATAATACGCTCTTTATTTTGTCATTAAAATATATTATTAGAATAATTAAAGAAATTATTAATATTAATATTAGATAATTAAATAATTCCATCTCTATATCTATAATAACTAGAAATAAAAAACCCGCTTATATATCTAAAATATAATTTTATATAATAGAAAAGATATAGAAAATATGAAAATACGTATTCATAATAATCTTATACTCATATCCGCTATAGTGTTTTTATTTCTAAATACTATTGAAAATATTATTCATTTTAGCATAGGAAGAAATATTGATGCTAAAAATACCGCAAATATAAAGATAGAAATACCTGAAATATATGATATTATAAAAATTATATTTATTATGTGCGTATTTTCAATATTACAAGCATTATTCACATATTACGGATTCAAATATTTATAACTAAATAGCGCAACCTAGAGTCATGTGTTATGGTGCGATATTATTAATTTATCATATAAGATTTAAACGCATATAATATATATTATGGAATTTGCTAAAAGAAGCAAGAAGAGGAAACTAATGACTAAAAATGAAGAATCCGGAGATGAAAATGGAGGTGATAATGAAAATAACAATGATATCTATATTAATAACAACCATATCTATTTTTCGGGATATATCACTGCGAAATCTGCTTTTCTTCTTTGTAAAAACATTAGGGCGCTGGAAAATGAACTTAAAATTGAAGAAGTAGAAAAGAATACTAAAATTGAGATGTTTTTACATATTACAACAGACGGAGGATGTATATCTTCAGCATTTTCTATTATTGATTGTATGGAAAATTCGCGGATTCCTATAAATACCGTAATTGATGGAAGTGTTTCTTCGGCGGGAACTCTTATTAGTATTCATGGTAAAAAGAGATATGTGTGTAAAAATTCTTATGTATTGATTCACGAATTACGCTCTGGATGCTGGGGTAAATTGGCGTATATTGATGATACGTATAAAAATTGTATTAAGATTCAGGAACATATTAATAACTTTTATCTAACAAAAACGAAAATTAATAAGAAAATGCTAAAAGACCTTCTCATTAAAGACCTACAGTTTAACGCCGAAGAATCTATTAATATGGGTGTCGCAGATAGTATTTACGTAGGATAATAATATTCTTTTTATATAATAGATTTCTAAAAAATATGAATGACCTATTTAAGACTGAAATATATATACATATGATAATTGTTTTTATTTTAATGCTTTACGCATTAACGACAAGTATATATATACTATTTAATGATGATTATAATATATTTATTCGTATATTATCAATAATAATAATATCTATAATAATATTTTTATCATTAAAGAAGGAGACTTTCTTGCCCTTTTTAGGATTAACATATTTGCCCAATACTTTACTATGTGACCCTAAATATCCTTCTGGGGCAAATCTAAAATATACCATAGACATGAGCGAATATGACGATGGAACAAAAATAATTTATTGGGCAGCAAATAGTACAGATAATTCAAAAATAATAGAGGACCCTTTTGAAGCATATAAGAGTTTCAATAATATAGGCGTATCTGTAGTTAAAAATGGACAAGCGGAAGTACGCTTGTATTGTCCTGATAAATACAAGGTAAAAAAAATGTTCAATAAAATATTAGAAAGACATTTTCATTATAGAATAATATTTAAAGACAGTGGTTTCTTAAGTCCTGTAATGACTATAAATGTTAAATGTTAGATTTATATTACGCTATATTACGCTAATATGATATTATAATTATAATATTTACTCAATAATTTTGAATAGTCTTCTGCGATATATTTCTCTATATTATCATTATTATCATTATTATCATTATTATCATTTCTATTTGTTATACTAGTATTAGTATTAGTATTATAATTATAGAATATCGCTATAATAATACTTAATTGTTTATAATTTTCTATCATTTTATTCATAAAATTATCCTTAATATCTTCGTCGTTTATTACAATTTTTATAATATTTAATATTATATTGTCATAAGCGCTCAATAGTATTTTATCAAATTTGCTGTAAAATAAATATGTGTGTTTATTATTTATTGCGTAATATAATTGTGTATCGTAAAACTCTAGTTTCTTTTTCTTAATATCTTTAATAATATTTTTATACCAATATTTACATACCATTAAATTTTTATAATTACTTGATATTTTTATGAAGGTAAAATACAGGTCGTTATTAATCATAGTTTTTATTATAATATATCTGTTATATATTTATGTATAACATTTTTATCAGGCGTTATTACTTTTTTAATATCATAGTGGCTAATATATGACGCCCATATACTATCCATATCATCTTTGTTATCAGATATTATGATATTTTTAAACATTGACATCAAAATAAAATTAACTTCATAGTTATTATTTTCGTCTGTATAATTAACATAATTAAAGATATGTGTATAGGAATCGTTAATATCAGACAGAAATGTTTTTGCCCATTCTATATCATCTGTTATAACAGCGCAATTTTTTATTTTTGCTAGTTCCATAATACTTAAAGCATTATAGTAATAATCATAATCTACTTTAGTATCTTTAAGAATATGTAAAACTACCAAATCCTTATCTTGAACATTATTTCCAAAAAAATCTTGGATATCTCTATATTTATAATATGCCGCATACATCAAATCTTCGTTAGAATAAACTAAATCGAGTATTTTATTCTTAATAGATTCATCTATATGCTTAAATGTTTTGGCGATAATACTAGTATCTGTATCGCATATCTCAATATTTTTATAAGTTGCGCTTAATTCTTCGATATTAATATCATTAATAGACATTTTCTCAAAATTTATTTTGTCATATTTATCATCTTCAAGAACTGTAAATAAACCTTTGAATAAACTATTGGTATAGATATTATTACTTTTTCTGAATACAATCTTCCTCTTAATATTTTTTTCATTAGATTTATTTAATATATTTATCAAATATGCTATATTGAATAATTGGCAACCTATATTTTTGTTATTTTCAATAGATATAAAACAGGATTGTCGTAATGACTTTTTCATTTATTATTAATATAATAAATAATCTTTAAGTCTTTAAGAGATACACATATCTTATTATCATTATACTAT
>SXGQ01323309.1_pt1 | contig 13680 bp, 10 predicted proteins | sample 3178371 | NCBI WGS metagenome assembly SXGQ01 (sample SAMN11356859, study PRJNA531348) | freshwater metagenome | isolation source: freshwater sample F1-20 | place: China: Fuxian Lake, Yuxi | collected 2017-12-25
AGTCAGGTTCTACAAGGGTATCATTATTGAGCAAAAGTACCTGATCAAAAGAATGATCTAATGCCCATTGTATTCCAAGGTTGTTGCCACCTGTAAATCCAATGTTGTCAGGGCTAGTTAATAACTCAATCTCAGGAAATTCGGATTTCAGTCTCTCTCCCGAACCGTCTTCTGAACCATTGTCTACCAAAACAGTTTGAAAATTGGAGTACTGTAGTTCCCTTAAGGATACAAAACAAGCTTTTGTAAGCTCATAGCCATTCCAATTGACCAGGATGATGGATACTTTTGGGGGACTGTAGGGTTCTATATTAATTTCTTTCAACTTTTTTCTGAGCTGAGTTTTCACTCCGTTTTTTTCAAGCAGCATTGACTTTACTAGTTTTTAAGATAGCTAAAATCAATGGCCGGTTATACATCCAATTTAAAATGCAGCAAATCAAAAAAACCACGATTTCGGTAGATAACATGGCATAACAAAGCCCAATGGCCCCATATTGACTGGTAAGAAAGATTGAATTTGAAACCATAAATAAACCCATCATCCAGGAAGATTTGAACATCAGGTTGTTTTGGCCTTTGACTAGAAAAATGACCACATTCAAAATATTAAGGCAGGCCAAAAAGGGGATAAAGGCCAAAACTCTCAAATAGGATATGGAATCTACCAATTCTGATTTTGAAAATAATTGGATGATAAATGGAGCTAAGCCAAAAACAGCCAAAGATACAATTAACCCAATGGCCAAAGCGGCGAAACTAACCTTCTTTAGATAGCTAATAAAAGTACTCAAGTCTTCTTTCAATAGCTTTGCAGCATTGGGAAAAATAGAATGGATGACCATAGATGGAAACATCCGGAGCACCATGGTGATTCTTTCTGCAAGACTAAACAGGCCCAATGTAATGGCAGAAGCAAAAAAACTCAATACAATTAACCCTCCATTGATTGAGAAATGGGTTACAATATTGGACAGCAAAAGTAGGCCAGTATTTTTAAGTAAGGTAAAAATCTGTAGGAATCTTGGTTTATAAAATTTGATATCCAAGGCATAATGGATGTAAATCAGCAACAGGATATTGATGCCTAATCCTGACGCTCCTAGGATGAAGTTGACCCATTTGGACTGTTCCGGATCATGGATAAAAAGGACAATACCCAATAGGTAAAGCAATTTGCTGAAAATATTGGCTATGGAAATCAGCTTCATTTTTTCCATCCCTTGAAAAAACCAGAGCGGAAATGTGGCTTCTGAAAAGAGCATAAATACGGAGAATACCAAAACGGATTGATATCCTTGGAAGAGATTTAGTCCGTAGGCTCCGATCAAGATGAGTAAAGTGGAAAAAACAGCAAGAAGGATTTTGGCAGAAAAAACATTGGAAACCAACTGTGAAAGTGCGGCCTTATTGGATTGATTGAGTGCCACTTCTCGAGGAGCATTCAAATTGAATCCAAAGCCTACCAAAATATTGAATACAATAATTACCGAAAGAGATAAGTTGACCCAGCCAAATTGTTCCGTCCCGATACTTTGAATCAGTAGGGGTATGGAAATGATCGTAATCAAAATTGTTGAGGACTGAATCAGCGCCAGAAAAAGGAAGTTCTGGAGAGACTTGTTCCGGAAAAAATTCCCAAATGGGGTCAACAGATTGTTTTTTTCAATCATGGAAGCTTGGGTTTAGACTTCCTGTAAATGCTTTTGATAGATTCTTCTCAGATAAAGAAAGCTAAGGGCTAAGATACCGAAGAGGATGGCTCCATAAACCATTCCCTTCACCAATCGAATTTCAGATCTTTTCAAGGGCAGTTTGGGGGAATCAATCAATTGAATTAATGGAGTATTGATGCGGTGGTTGATTTTTGCCATCTCCAGATTTTTCACAATTTCTCCAAAAATAGCAGCACTAGTTTGCACATCTACCTGCTTTCGCCGCCCATTGACGGTGGCAACGCTCAGCAAAGGGTTGGCATTGGGAATGCGGTCTTGTTCGGCAGCCAAGGTGCCAAGACTTGCATCAAGGATTGCCCGAACTGAGTCTGCTTGAATTTGCAAAATACGGAGGTTTTCCCCTGTTTTTTTTGTTTTTGTCTCCAAGTAAAAGGTATTCACCTTGCTAACTAGCGTTTCGTTGAAAATCTTTGCATACCCCTCATCTTTGGAAGAAACAGTCACCTGAATAATACTCAATTTCCGATCCGGCTTGACTACTGCCAGTTGTTTTTCTCGAATGATTTTGGAGATTTCCTTGATTACTGAATCCTGCTTGACCCCATGGTTCTCCTTGGAAGTAGAAAAAGTCATCGCTGAAAAATCAATGGCAGAGGCCCATTTATTTTCCAATTCTTCGAATTTAATAAAGCGGTCTATCAATAAACTTTCTTTGTCAAAGGGACTCAAGAGTGTTTCTTCTAGCATTCGGTCCGAGCGATACAGCTCCATGATGTTATCCCCTCGAAAAAGGCCATTCGTTCCTCCTATACCACCCAAATTAACACCAAGAAGGCTAGCAATCCCTGACATTTGACCAATCCCTCCCATTCCTTCTTCTTCCAAAACGAAAGAAGTTTCAGCATGAAAAATTGGGTCTTTTAGTTGAGAATATACAACTCCCATCCCAGCTCCTAATGCGAAGGATAACAGGAGAACTTTCCACTTGGAGCTGAAAAAATGCAGCCAATTGATTAAGTTTTGTACCACCTCTTTCAAGGTGAATTGGGAGGCTGAAAAATGTGAATTTCCGCTCATTGGGATTACTGTTGGTTGATTTGAGAAAGAACCAATGCCAAGGTGGCCAGTCCAGTGGTGACACCAACCAATTCGCCTAGACGAATAGGAATCTTAGCTCCTTTACTTGGAATGATGACTTCAGCCCCAGGCTCCACGACTGGGTAGCTTCGAACGCCAAGGAACCCTTTGGTTCGTTTTACTGCACCATTTGCATAGACTACATAAGTTTGCTTGCGGTTGGCTCTTCGGTCAAACCCACCTGCGCCGTTGATGTAAAACCGAAGGCTACGGCCTTGCTCGTGTCTTAAGGTAGTCGGATAGACTACATCTCCACGCATACGAACGGTTTGCAAGAGCTTGGGCACATTGAGTATATCGCCTTCCTCGAGGACCAAATCTTCCTCAGACCCAGGATTAGCCAATATTTTTTCTAAGTTGATCGCTACCGCCTCGGTTTCCTTGAATTTAACCGCTACGCCAGGGGTTTCTGCAGCAATTTGATCCAAAGACTCTCGTTTGGCATTATTGGCGGTAGAATCCTTTTTCTCTATTTTTTCCTTTGGAAGGTCTCTGAAAAGGCGAATAAGGAGTTCTTCCTGTGCTTCAGGCTTGGTTGGATTGTCCTTCAGAAGAACGCGTAGCGCTTCCAAATTTTTCTGTCTCCGCACTTGCTCCGACTCGGTGTTAAAAAACTCTGTTTTACGAATCAAAGTAGCGCCTTTGGTGTAGGCAAATTGATTTACCCCTCCAGCTCTTTTGATCAAATCTGAAATCCGGTCTACACTAGTTTGAATCGCAAAAATTCCTGGAGAATTGACCTGCCCTTCTACTGATACAAGGCGCTGCATTGTAAAATTGGCACGCTTTCGTACAATCACCTGATCGAAAGGCTCCAATGAAATAGCATTCGGGTTGAAGGATAAATCTGCATTGATAGAGGTGGTGATGATATCCGAAAGCGTCCCGGAATCCGAGTCTTCCAGCCTTCTGGCAATTTCAATGTCTTTTATGTTGGCAGATTCCTGCAGACCACCAGCGGTTAGAATAAGTTCCTCAGGCGTCATTCCTGCTGAATAGGGATAGGTGCCTGGACGCTTTACCTCTCCAAGAATCTGTATGTAGCGTTCGTTTTGCACATCATAAATGCTAGAAATACGGATAACATCTTCACGCTGTAGGACTACATCTTCTTGGCGGCCTTCCATCACGGCTTGAAGATTCACTTCCAATACTTCCGAGCTGAGGTCTCCTTTGGTTCGCAAGATGCTGGCTCGTTGAGTGTAGGCATCACCTTTGAGACCATCTGCATTTTTGATCAATTGGGTAAGCGTAATCCTGTCGGTGAGGGCAAAGGTTCCAGGTCTAAAAACGGCACCTTTGATTTGAATTCGGTTGCTATATCGATCAATAATTCTTCCTACAGTCACTTCATCACCTCCCTTCAGGTTGAAAAGTCCCAGTTGATTTTGATAGACATCCGAGATGGAGCGTTGATTTCCGGTGATGCGAGAGATGGAAATGCGATCCTTAAAAGCCAAGTCTGTAAATCCCCCGGCAAAGCGAAGGATGTCCTCTAGGTTGTCCTCGGGGGTGACCTCAAAAATCAAGGGGCGCTTAACCTCACCTATCACCTTCACTCGAGCGAGATAAGGGTTGACCAGGATCACATCTTGATCTTGGAGCTGGACATCCAAATTGGCTGTTCCATTGATGAGTAGGTCATACACATCAATTTCAGCAATTTTTTTGTTGTTGCGGATGAGCTGGATGGCACGCAAAGTTCCCTTATCTGAAGGGCCTCCAGCCGCGTAAAGTGCGTTGAAAACTGTAGAAAAGGCACTCAGGGTGAAAGTTCCAGGCAGGCGAACCTCGTTCAAAATATGCACCTTGATGGTTTTGACATTGCCAAGGGACACTTGCAAAAATGTCTTTGGATTGGTGCCAGAAAGCCCAGTGTAAAAGGTTGCTACTCGGTTTTTGATGATTCCTTCAGCCGCTTCAATGGTCTTTCCAGACACCGCAATCAAGCCGATATTATCTAGTAAAATGGTGCCTTCTGGGTTGACGGTTGCCTCGTAATATTTTTCAGATTCTCCATAAATATCTACATAGATAAGGTCTCCTGGCCCAAGAATGTAATTTTTGGGAGTAGCCTGGTTTAGGCTTGGCTCAAAGCTGAGTTTGCGGTTTTTCTGGAAAAACAAGTTACTTCCAAAAAGCAAGGAATCCGCTTTTTCCTCTTCCATTAACTCCTGTGTTTCCATCAGGCCTCTGGTGATGTCGTTGATGTCTATTTGTTCGCGAGCGGATCTCTTTGAGGCATTGGTTGATCTTGACTTGCTGGAGCCTGTACCCAAGTCCTCAATTCTGTTTCGAAGTTTTTCAACTTCCCCTGAAGGCATGCCTCGCATCTGGGCCATCATTAGAAAGTCCGTGCTGCTCAGTCCTGCATCTTGGGCGCGCTTGACGAGTTCCTCGATTTGATCATCACTAAGTTGATCTACTCGTATGGTGTTGAGTTCTACATTTTGCTGCGCAAAAACGAAAGATGGAGCAAAGGCCCAGAGGCAAAGTAGTAAAAAAAAGTAGGCAAATTTGTGAAAAGACTTCATCGTGAAAATGGAATTCCGTGGGGTGTAGAAGAATCTAATGGATAAAAATCCGTTTAATTCTTAATTATACCAAATCTATGAACAGATTTGAACGAAAGAGCTTGACATTTAATCGCCGATTTCAAACCAATTATCCCAAAAATGCAAGACAATTGGAGCTGAAATTAGAGGTGATAAAAGCCTAAAGCCGCGATGTTCTGTAGAATTGGTAGGCTTTCTTTAACTTGCCAAAAAAACAAATTCATGTATATCCGCTTCTCCGTCGTTCTATTGGTCACCGTGCTTTTTTCCTGTCAATCATCAGACAGCACCTGTACTCTAGATGAAGATCGACTAGAAGGCCGTGTGGAATTGACTATTCAGCGTCTGGAACCGGCTTTTTTTAGAGCAGAAACCAAGGAGGAGATGCTTGCTTTATTGGAGCAATATCCAGAAATAACTTCCAAGGCGCTTGGCGTAGATACTTATCCCAATATGGATTCTTTGGCGGGAGATCTTGTACGCCTGCATCAAGATTCGGCTATGCAAGAATTGAATAAAGCCGTTGCCAAGGAGTTTGCCAATCTATCGGATCTTAAAATAGAATTGGAGCAGGCTTTTGCTTACTTGAAAAGCTATTATCCCGACTTCAAAGAGCCCAAAGTGTATACCTATGTGTCAGGCTTTGGATTTGACTTGATCCTAGATGAAGAAGTGATCGTGATTGGGCTTGATTATTTTTTGCCAAGTGACCACGTTTTCCAACCCGATATTCCCAGGTACCTTGCCTCCCGTTACGAGCGCAAATACCTCGTTCCAATGATTGTCTTAGCCATTTCTTCTCGGTACAATGAGATTGACCCCAAAGAAAATACGCTCTTGGCCGAAATGGTTTACTATGGGAAGGCCTATCATTTTGTCAAATCCATCTTGCCTTGCACGGATGACCAATACCTGATTGGCTACACGCCCGAACAAATTCAGGCCTGCTGGGACAATGAAGACATTATTTGGGCACATTTTATTGAGAACGAATTGTTGTTCGAAACCAATCCATTCGAAATCCGCAAATACATTGGCGAAGCTCCAGCAACAGATGCAATTAGCGCGGATGCCCCAGGCAGAATTGGGCGTTGGATAGGATGGAATATTGTAGAAGAATTTGCGGTTCAGCAGGATCTCTCCTTACCGGAGCTGATGCGCGAAGCGGATGCAAAAAAGTTGTTTAAAGATTCTGGGTATCGACCACGCAATGCCTCTGAAAACTAGGGCTTAGACCAGCAGTGTCTTTCAGGTTTTATCCGCGGGCTTTTGCGTTTTTTCGAAATTTTTGCAGAGCTGTGTGATTCCACAAACACTGCATTTGGGACTTCTTGCTAGACAAGTATAGCGCCCATGAAGAATCAGCCAATGGTGAGCCTTGTGAATGTGCTCCTTCGGCAAATGCTTGACCAATTGTTTTTCTACTTCTAGGGGAGTCTTGGCGGTTAAAGGCACTAGCCCCAAGCGCCGAGATACCCGATATACGTGCGTATCTACTGCCATGTTGGGTTGTTGCCAAACTACAGAGGTAATCACATTGGCGGTTTTTCTTCCTACACCAGGCAATTTGACCAACTCTTCTACGGTGGAGGGGACCTCTCCTGCAAAATCATTCAGAAGCATTTTACCTAGTCCAATGAGGTGTTTTGTCTTGTTGTTGGGGTAGGAAACGGATCGGATGTAGGGAAAAAGTTCGTCAAAATGGCTTGTAGCCAGGTGGGCAGCCGTTGGAAAGTGCTTGAAAAGTTCGCGTGTCACGATATTTACCCGCTTATCGGTGCATTGTGCTGATAAAACAACCGCAACGAGCAACTGAAAGGTGTTTTCATACTCAAGCTCAGTTTCTGCAACCGGCATACTTTCAGAAAAATGCTGGATAAAGGCTTCGTATCGCTGTTTTTTGAGCATGGAATCTGGAGGGGTTGACTTGACTTCTAAGTTAGGAAGAGCGGCCACTTTCTTGGCCTGATGTCGAAAATTAATTTCAGAATAGACTCCTAGTGGTACTTTGGGGATTACTTTTTAGTTCCGAATTCGCCATTCTTTCGGATAATAGTTGTTTGCCCGATTGCCTAAATTCTTAATCCATCCTAGGGGGAGCTTCTGGTAGGTGAGCAGGATCCATCCTAACGGAAGCCCCGCAAAGGATTGCTCTTTTTTTCGTAAAAAATCCAAGGCTTCCTCCACAGAAAGTTCCTTTTCGGGAAACCTATTTTTGGAAAGGGTAGAGAGGGCCCATTCATGACTAGGAATCCATTCTTTTCCTTGTTTTTTGCCTAGTTCCACCCCGAAATAGCGAATGCTTAGCACTTGTGCCACCTTTTCTAGTTCTTGGGAATAGCCCCCATGCATTCTGAAATAAGCATCCTGCAATAGGTAAAATTTGCCCGTTCCATCGCCCCCAACTTCTTGTTCAAGTACGGTAGCATCTTTATCTCCTACGCGCTTGAGGCTGTGGTGTTTAAATTCTTTGGTGGTCGGAGCTACTAGTGAATAGGCTGCATCTGGTCTTCGTAGGACGGTGATAAAAAACCCCTCTCCCGCCACCTTGTGCGGAAAAAAGCGGTATCCAAAAAAGGTTTCTTCTGCGGAAATCACCTGCGTTTCGACAACTCCCCAACTCGGATCTAACGCGATTCGAACCGGCTCAAAAGCAAACTCCTCAATTAAAAACCGAAGAATTTCCTCATTCTCTTTTTCGTTAAAAGTACAGGTAGAATACAAAAGGTACCCTCCGCCTTTCACTAGCTCCCCCGCTTTATCCACAATACGTTTCTGTCGAGCAGAGCATAAGGAGACATGTTCGGCCGACCATTCTTCACGAGCCAATGGGTCTTTTCGAAACATGCCTTCTCCAGAGCAGGGAGCATCCACGAGGACCAGGTCAAAAAATCCCTGCAAAGGATCGAAATGCTCCGGATCGTTGTGGGTAACTACCGTGTTGCCAAGGCCCCATTTGATTACATTTTCCTTTAAAATTTGAGCTCGGGAAGCAATGACTTCATTGGCTACTAGCAACCCCTCTTCCCCCAAATAACTTGAAAGCAAGGTGCTTTTCCCGCCAGGGGCAGCAGCCAAGTCCAAGAATATTCCTTTTTGTATTTTTTGGGATTCTAGGATATGGGAAATAAACATCGAGGAAGCTTCCTGCACATAATAGGCCCCAGCATGGAAGGTAGGATCCATAGTAAAACTGGGTCGCTCCTCCAAAAAATACCCCTCTTTAGCCCAGGGAATCGCCCGCCTGGGGTAGGGTAGCGCTACAAACTTCCTCTGGTTGAGTCGAATGGATGTTTGCGAAGGCAGGGCTAATCCTTCCTTAAAAAGGGTAAACTCATGGGATCCAAGTAGTGCCAGCATTTGAGATTCAAATGCCTCTGGAAGTTGATTTTCGGACATCTTACAAATATAGCGGATATCTAAACCCTTCTTAGATCCTTCCTAAACTTGACCTAACTCCTCCAAACTTGCAGTGGCTACTCCTTAAGAATCGTCTTCCTCGTCTTCAAAACCCTCTTCATCTTCTCCTCCTATCTCAAACATGGAGCTGAAAAGGTCTTTAAATTGAAGTCCAGTATCTATCATTTTTTTGCTCAGCTGGGAGTATTCAGCTAATCCATGAAGTGCAAACTCCATAAAGAATTCCCGCTCTTTTTCGGGGAGCTGAGCCACCAGTTGGGTCACTACTTTTTCTAGCCCAGGAACTCCATGCAAGATACTTTTGTAGGTTTTGTTGCTCAGGTCAGTCAAAATATCTAATTCATTTCCTTCTCCAAACCAAGCCAAGGGAACGACGTAAGGATTGGCAGAACGCTCCTTTTTCTTCTGCTCAGGTGAAGGAAAATAATGGGTAAACTGGGTTCGAATAGCCTTTCCAATCAGGTTGTAGGCCACCAGCCCAGCACCTTCTTGTTCGCCCTCATAAACAAGCTCTACCTTCCCTGTGATGGCGGGAATGACACCGATCAGATCAGAAATTCGCACAATGGTGCTTGTCTCATTGTTCCGATACATCCTTCTTTCTGCTGCTGAAATTAGATTTTCATAGGCCGAAATGGTAAGCCTTGCTGATACCCCACTTTTTTCATCCACAAACTCGGAGTGGCGGGCCTCTATGGCAATTTGTTCAATCAGATCTTTCATGAGCTCTGGAACATGGATGTTGCTCACTGGCTTTCCTTGTAGTCGTGCTTCCTGTGCTGTGATTTTTTTGCCAATGTCAATGGACTTGGGATAGTGTGTGATGATTTGACTTTCGATTCGGTCTTTAAGCGGGGTCACAATACTGCCCCGATTGGTGTAATCTTCAGGGTTGGCTGTAAAGATAAACTGGATGTCCAAAGGTAAGCGCAGCTTAAATCCACGAATCTGGATGTCCCCTTCCTGTAAAATATTGAAAAGGGCTACCTGGATTCTCGCTTGAAGGTCTGGAAGTTCGTTGATGACAAAAATGCAGCGGTGCGAACGAGGCACTAATCCATAATGTATGACCCGCTCGTCATTGTAATTTAGTTTGAGAGTCGCCGCCTTGATAGGATCTACATCCCCAATGAGATCGGCTACAGATACATCTGGAGTGGCTAATTTTTCCGCATAGCGTTCTGCTCGTGGCAACCAAGAGATAAGGCAGTCATCACCCTTTTCGTCGATCAAGTTTTTGGCAAAAGTGGATAGCGGGAGCAGTGGATCTTCATTGAGTTCCGAACCAAAGAGAACAGGTACAAACTCGTCTAGAAGTAGGGTCATCATTCGTGCAATTCTAGTTTTCGCCTGCCCTCGAAGTCCGAGCAAATTGATGTTGTGACGCGAAAGAATTGCGCGCTCCATGTCAGGAATTACCGTGTCTTCATAGCCCCAAACGCCTTCAAATACGTTTTCTTTTGCTTTTATTTTTTGGATTAGATTGGTTCGAAGCTCCTCTTTGATGGACTTCGGGCTGTAGCCTGCTGCCTTCAGTTGGCCAAGAGTTTTGATTTGAAGAAGTTGCTCTCCGGTAAGTTGTGCGTAATCCATTCTAAAAGCGTTTGGTTCGGTTTCGTCTGTAGTCCTCAAAAATTAAATCTCCCAGCCCTTTCAAGCTGCTGTAATAGGCATTGCCGTTGTTGACCTTCGTAAATTCCTTCACAAACTCCTTGAGATAGGGATCCGTAGCAATCATAAAGGTGGTCACAGGAATTTTCAATTTCCTGCATTGAGCGGCAAGCTTAAGTGTTTCTGCTAAGATTTTGCTGTCAATGCCAAAGGCATTTTTATAGTATTTAATCCCCACTTTCAGGCAGGTAGGCTTGCCATCTGTGATCATAAAAATCTGTTTGTTTGGATTTTTTCTTCTTCGCAATAAGTCCATGGCTAGCTCAAGTCCAGCTACTGTATTCGTATGGTAGGGCCCCACTTGCAGGTAGGGTAAATCCTTTATTTCTATCTGCCAGGCATCGTTTCCAAACACGATGATGTCCAAGGTGTCTTTGGGATAACGGGTTTTGATCAACTCTGCCAAGGCCATGGCAACCTTCTTTGCAGGCGTGATGCGGTCCTCTCCGTACAAGATCATGGAGTGGGAAATGTCAATCATCAACACCGTGGACGTTTGGCTGCGCAGCTCGTTTTCTACCACTTCCAAATCGTCTTCGGTCAGCAAAAAATCATCGCTAATTCCACGGTTAGCTTGGGCATTGCGCAGCGAATCGGTAAGCGCAATTTGGTCTAGGCTGTCCCCAAATTCGTAGGCACGCCGTTCCGTACCCTGCTCTTCACCAGGCCCTGAAATTTGGGTTCGGTGTTGCCCAGATTTACTCTTTTTTAGTTTGCCAAATATTTCCTCTAAAGCACTTTTTCGTATGGTTTGCTCTGCTTTTCCAGTGATTTCAAATTTCCCTTCTTGATTTTCTTCGCTAAGGTAGCCCTTGGATTTAAGGTCTTCGATAAAATTTCCTATTCCATATTCCGGACTAGTGAGTTGGTATCGTTTGTCCAGATTGGTCAACCAGCTCAGGGCCTCTGCCACATCCCCACCTGTCATCGTGACTAGCTGAAGAAAGATTTCCAGCAGGCTTTCAAACCGGTTTTTTTCCGGATTAAGAGGAGGAACATATTTGGTAAAAGTAAAGCCTTTCATGTGTGCACTAAGTGGAAACAAAATCCCTATGGCTAGGTATGATTAACCTGAATGTAAGGATAACACGCAATTGTGGCAATGAGTTTTGGCTGACTCAAAAATTTAAAAAAAGAACCACTACCTTCTCCATTCTGACTTTTGAACTTACCTTTATTTGTTTTACATCAATTCTGACAAAGAGCTTAAACAAAGGATTCATCCCCTTCGATATTTTTTGGGCGAAAAATAGTTGAAAACTCCCTATTTTCGATTCCTAATGACTGCTTCAGATCGACATGCTCAGCTGTTAAAAGCCACCGCAAAGCGCCTAGGCTTTGACTTTTGTGGCCTTGCTAAAGCGGAATTTTTGGCTGAAGAAGCTCCCAAATTGGAAGAGTGGTTGCGCCGAGACTACCAAGGACAGATGGGGTACCTTGCCAATCATTTTGACAAGCGACTCGATCCCCGAAAGTTGGTGGAAGGAGCGAAAACGGTGGTTTCTTTGGTGTATAATTATTACCCGGAACAAGTACTCCCAGAAGGATCTGAAGATATCAAGTTGGCTAAGTATGCTTACGGCAAAGATTACCATGAGGTCATTCAGAAAAAGTTACAAGAGTTTTTGACTGGCCTCCACGACGAGGTGGGAGAGATTAATGGGCGTAGTTTTGTAGATTCTGCACCGATACTTGAACGGCAATGGGCACAGCGGGCAGGCCTGGGTTGGATTGGTAAAAATAGCCTCCTACTCAATCGGAGGCTAGGTAGCTTTTTCTTTTTAGCAGAACTGGTGATTGATTTGGAAGCTACGCCGGACCTTCCCATCACCAAAGATTACTGTGGTACCTGCACGGCTTGCATGGATGCTTGTCCTACGGAGGCAATCGTGGCTCCGGGCGTAGTAGATGCCTCTCGATGCATATCTTACTTAACCATCGAATTAAAGGATGCCATCCCTAGTTCCTTCGCGGGGAAGATGGACAACTGGGTATTTGGTTGTGATGTCTGTCAGGACGTCTGCCCTTGGAACCGATTTTCCAAACCGAATCAGGAACCGGCATTTACACCTTCCTCTGACCTAGCAACATTTACTTCAAAAGGTTGGAAGGAGCTCACTGAAGAAACATTTAAAAAAGTTTTTTCTGGTTCGGCCGTCAACCGAACCAAGTTTAAGGGGATTAAGCGGAACCTTGAATTTTTAAATCTTGATAGTCCTGCAAACTGAAACCAAAGAAAATAAAGTTGGAAGGCCATTAGTTCAACGGCTAACTTTCAGCAGTCCACTGCCGATTTAGGTATGACTACGATTTGCTTCTACAATTACAATCTGCTGTCGTCTGTGGACAGTTGCCTTATCCTAGAGGCCAACCCTTTCATTGAGCCGCTGTTAGGATTGCAGAGAATCCTATTTTTGAATTTGTAGGCCAAAGAAATTCAAAAAAATAATTGTTTCTTTTTCAACTCTCTAAATTAGAAAAACCTTCTTTAACTGGTTAATTTACAACATTACAGCCCCATTTTGGTTTCTATTGTACTATATTTGCAGCATGAATAAGAATGTTTTATTGATGATTTTGGATGGTTGGGGATTAGCTACTAATCCTGCAGTTTCTGCCATCGACAAGGCCAACACTCCCTTTATCGACAGCTTATTCAAAACGTATCCCCATTCCAAGCTAGAGGCTTCAGGTCTTGCTGTTGGCTTACCTGAGGGTCAAATGGGCAACTCGGAAGTGGGGCACATGAACATTGGTGCGGGAAGGATTGTCTACCAAGACTTGGTAAAAATCAATTTGGCAGTTCAGCAGGGGGAACTACTTACCCATCCTGTTTTGAGTGCTGCCTTTGCCAGAGCGAAAGCAGGAAATAAAAAAGTGCATTTTTTGGGATTGGTATCTGATGGGGGCGTACATGCGCACATCGAGCACCTCAAGGGGCTGTGTGATGCCGCCAAACACCATGGGATGGAAGGTGTGTTTATCCATGCTTTTACCGATGGCCGCGATACCGACCCCAAAGGAGGGTTGGCCTACCTAGGGGACCTGCAAAACCATTTGGACCATTCGGTTGGAAAAATTGCTTCCGTAATTGGCCGCTATTATGCCATGGACCGAGACAACCGTTGGGAGCGCGTGAAGCTTGCCTACGACGCCATGGTGCTTGGTGAGGGAGAAAAATCCAAAAATATTCTCGCCTCCATTAAAAAATCATACAGCAA
>SXGQ01409312.1_pt1 | contig 13680 bp, 16 predicted proteins | sample 3178371 | NCBI WGS metagenome assembly SXGQ01 (sample SAMN11356859, study PRJNA531348) | freshwater metagenome | isolation source: freshwater sample F1-20 | place: China: Fuxian Lake, Yuxi | collected 2017-12-25
CATCGTTACGTCTGCTAACAACCTCGTCCACATCTGACAGCACCTTCTTGAAGCCAGAGCCATCTGCAAAGACCAAATAGACAGAGCTTAAATTGCCAGTAGATGTAACTGCATCCGTCGTCTTGTCTATCGCCTCAACATAAATACCCTTGATAACCCCATCTGAAGCTTTGACAGGATGCACGCTTACAAGTTCTTGCTTTTGCGTAGGAAACACCCATTTCAAAGTCTCAGAGTCATCCCCCACAAACACCAAGTTCCTAATTTCAGAACTTTCATAACTAGAGCCACTTTTCCTCTTGCTGGTCACTTTCAAGAGCACCAGCTTCGGCCCTAAATCTAAGTCGACATCGAGCTTGCGCAGTTGCAGCGCATCACTTGGCACACGCGCCACCTGATCTGGCGCCACCACAGTCTTGGGCGGAGGCTCCTTGTTCTGAGATAGAAAGCCCCAAGCCAGCACCATTGCAAATACCAACAGTGCAAGCGCGGGGAGCAGGGCGTTAAAACGCCTTATGTTCACAAAGAAGCGAGTAAGCGTCATGAGTAGCTTTTTAAAAAATCAAATCTCAGTCCGTCTGCCTTCAGTCGATTTGCGTCGCAAAAACGCCGGCGCCACATAATCAGCATCTAAACTGAACATCACTTCATCGGTACTCGACAAACGCTGCTCCATTTTTCTAGACTTGTACAGCATCTCCTTCGACATGCGCCGCTCATCTCGCTCGCGCATTAGCTGCCTTGTAAACGCAATGGACGCAGCCACCCAAGGCTCATTGCGTCCCAAAACTTCTAGCTGCGCAAACAAGCGCTCAGCCTCAAGCCAATCGCCATTCAGCGCGGCATCTCTAATTTGCATTTGAATGTGAGACGCTTGCATTTCATTCATGCGTCGCTCTACCAACTCATGTTGCTGCTCAGTTTCATACTGCGCAGGCAACACGATGGGCAATGTAGGAAGGGCCGCTTCAAACGTCTGAGTTTGACCATTGGCATTGACGGCTTGCACACTGATGCTAAGCGCTGAGCCATGAATTTGCTGTAGCGAAATGGCGGTTTGCATGGGTATGCGTACCAACGCCCAGCATTCCGAGCCCATGGCAATAGAGGGCATGCGCCACGCATTGCCTGCACGCTCATAACTGTTCAAAAGCGCCATTTGATCGGAACCATTCACAATGCACATCTCTACATTGCGCCATTGCAACTGCGACAACAAGCCAATTTCTGCATCAAATGTTTCCGCCAAATCGATGGCGCGCTCGCCGTAGTGCGACCTGCCTTGACCTGCTTGGGCCATGGCTGTCATCAGTTCTTCGTTAAAGTCTTCGCCTAGGCCCACAGTGGTGGTGGTAACGCCGGCCTCTGCCAGTGCGGCCACTTGTTCGCAAATGCGTTGGGGGTTTTTGTTGCCTCGATTGGTTTGCCCGTCCGACAAAAGAATCACATGGCAAGTGGCATCGCGCCCTGCAGAGGGTGCCAACATTTCGCCGCCCCTTAACCAGCCCGCGTGCAAATCGGTAAAGCCATTGGGCCGAATACCGCGCACCAAAGACTCAATCACGTTGCTAACCTGGTCTACTGTAGACAGCGGCACCACCGTGTCTACTTGGTCGTCATACTGCACCACGCCCACATGGTCTTCTGGGTTCATGCGCTTGATTAAATCGACTACGCAGCGCTTGGCTTCGACTAGCTTAGAGCCTTGCATAGAGCCCGAGCGGTCTATCACCAGCGACAAGTTGAGCGGCGTGCGCTTAAAACCTTCTTGGTGTTCAGACTGCAAGCGCACCAAAACGTGAAAGTCTTGGTTGTTGTTGCTGTTGTTGCAAAGGGCGGGGCGGATGGGGTTGAGGACGATCTTCATTGGGCACCTGTTGTGTGGTTGGGGTTTAGGGTTTGTTTTTTTGTTGATTAATGAGTTGCTCTTCAAATGTGCGCAGCCTCTCGTGCAACACAGATTCAAGAATGCCAATGCGGTGTTGCGTGTCGTCGTTGGCCTTGCGATTCAATTCGCTCAGCATTTCAAATCGATCAGCTTGTTGCAAAAAAAGCTTGTCCAAATCGCGGCGTTGCTCTTGCAGCAGTTCGCCAAACATGCGTTCCAGAAAATCCTTCTGACGATGTGCTTCTTCAAACATGTAGCGTTGCTGCTCCATCTGCTTTTCAATCATTTGAATGGGGTTGCGTAGCAGTTTGTCAAAGCGATGTGCGGCCTCGTCCATCATTTGAGCCAAGGAGGCCACGGCCTGTTTAAACTCATTGGCAAACATTTGCACATCGCCTTGCTGGTGGCTCATGTTGCTTACGGCGTTTTCAACCATGCGGTGAACCTTGTTCTGCATGGACATCAGCTGCTCTTTGACCCGTTTTTCCATCTCCCGCATTTCGTGCATGACGTCTACCATGCCCATGCCTGTAGACATGCTGGGCAGTGGTTTGGGCGGGGCAGCTTTGCGAGAAGTTGGGGGAGGCGCGTTCAGCGTTGGCGTCTCTGAACGGAATGCTGCTATCAACAACTCTGCCTCGCTAATGCGATTTGGGTTTTCTAAATAAGAGGTGAGCGTGTCGGTGGGCACTGTGCCGGTGAACTTGGCAATCTTGGCCAACGGAAACCCCTCGGCCAACCAGCGCCTGGCCGCCACAAATTGCACCAAGTGCCTGAAGCCGTAAAGAGCATCTCGGCCATCGCGGGAAGGCTTGTCTACGACGCCCATGGAGACATAGTGTCGAAGCAAACGCTCGTTGCCTTCGGTGGCTTCTTGGTCTAGATTGAGCGTTTTGGCGAGCTCTTGAGCGGTGGCTATCAGGTGGTCGGCACTGCCCTGAAAGTCGTTGCGCAATTGGTCTAAGTACTTGTTCATGTTGAAGAATTTCCTTTACTTTGAAACCCTAGAGACTTCTAGGATGCCATCGATTACTGTCATTGTGACAATCATTATTGGCATTGTCAACATGACAATTGAAATTGGCGGCTAGGACTTTCCCTAGGAAGGGAATTGGATGAGCTGCAAGGAGATGGTAGAGGGGCGGAGGATCGCTAGATGAGCCTGGTTGAAGCATGCAAACCAGTCGTAACAACACTTTAGATTGGGCGCCAATTTGACCGCCCAATGAGTGGGCTCTTCCCAAAAAGGAAATCAATTGTGTGTTGATTAAGTCTGTTAACTCAATTTCAATCAGAGCTTGTGAACTCACGACCGTGGTTTGAGATGACATGCCTGACCTGAATGAAGGTTGACCAATATAGCACCTAGTGCTAGAGTATCAATGTGCAAAAAATCAATCACTAGAACATTTAAAACCAAGCAGTTTTCTAAAGCCATCAACCGCTAGGGTTGTGACACTTTGTGAAAGTTCTTATTCATGCCACAGATATCGGTTGACACCGCCATGATCGGTACATATCATGATGTATATCAGCAGTCCTTTTCAGGAGCAGACATGCATCAAACAGCCAAAATATTTATGACTGGTAGAAGCCAGGCAGTGCGCTTACCGGTCGAATTTCGATTTGACGTAGACGAGGTATTTATCCGTCGTGATCCAGATACTGGCGATGTCGTGCTTTCTCGCCGGCCCAACAACTGGGACGATTTGATTGAATTGGTTAGAAAAAATGCTGGTCAAGACTTATCAATTCCACGACGCCAAATTCGTGAACTGCGCGACCCCTTCAGTAATATGAAAAAATGAGTTACAAATATTTGTTTGACACAAATATTGTCAGTCACATCATGCAAGGCAATGACGAAAAGCTATTGAAAAGTCTAGCTGGGGTATCGGTTGGCCAGGCAGCGATGTCCAGTATCTCCTTTGCAGAATTGGAGTATGGCTTGTGCAAGCACGGTAAGGCAGACATCTTAAAAGCCGTGCTTGAGTCAACTTTGCTGCGCGTTGATGTACTTCCATGGACGCAGTCGGTGGCGGGTTGTTATGGACAACTATGCAGTAGTTTGGAGAAGAAGGGCATCAACCTAAGCAACTTCGACATGATGATCGCCGCGCATGCCGTCAGCATCGATGCCATCTTGGTCACCCGTGACAAAGCATTTTCTAAACTTGGTACTAGGTTAAAACTTGAAGTTTGGTAGAGCTAAAAATGAATTGAGGTCAAATCAACATTCATTTAATCAGCGTCTTATCCCAAGTTCAACCCACAAAAATTCATAAGAAACCTCGGATCTTCCTTGTTGATTAGCCTGCTCATTTTCACTCGCTTGGTAGCTTCGCAATAAACCCTTTACCCGCTCTAAGCCCGCAGAAGTTTGAATGGCCTCACGTGGTGTTTTGTTGCCCAGTGCTGGAATGGGTTCATCGCACCAATTGGCGTAGGTTTTGCGAATTACGCCTTCAATTAATTTGCTAAATTCATTCGGATCGTTGTCTCTGATTGCGCTTGTTTTGGCGGTCTTTGATTTTGATCGCGTACTTTGTTTCCACATGCTTTGCGGGTCTGCCACTCTGCGCGTCAAAATGCTCAAGCTAGAACCGGCAAGGTCTTCAAGCCAAGTACGGCCTTGGTCAGCGTAGTTTTGTGTCCTGTAAAACACCTGCACCTGATTAGGTTTCTTACCCAAATTGATGCTCAGTATGGGGCGGGTCAGACCATCATCACAATCCAAAAGCCGCGACCAACCCTCCACTTGATTGCCCTCCATCTCTGGGCAGTTTTGTAGTGCTTGCGCGAGGCTTTGCCAGTCATTGACTTTGTAATAGTCGGTAATGGACACCATGGGATCCCCCGAATAGCTGTCAATCATGTCGGGCATGCGCATGGGCGCAACATATTGTTGCAGCCAGCTCGACATCAAAGTCCACGCTAGTTCTTGGGCCAAGTCGGGTAAATGTCCAAACGCATCTTCAACTTCTTGCAAGCGATTGGCAGTGTCTTGTCCTGCCATGATGGAAAATGGATAGACCGCACCCGATAGCTCGCAGTGTTCCTGAACGCGCATCACGCGCGCGCCCATCATCATGCCGGGGCTTGCCGATTGAGAGCCTGCGCGTTCTATGACCACCACGGGTTCAGCAGCTTCATTCAAGACATCGCAAAGTGTCATTTGCTGGCCGGGTATGACATGTGTAATGCGGTACAGGCGCAGTGGGCGTTGCGCCAATTGCTGAATCCAGTCTCGCTGGCCGGGTGTGAAGGAAGGGCCAAATGGGCCGATTAAATAGTCAGCAATTTGGCGCTTGGCGCCTTGAATTCGAATGCTGCCCTCTGCCAACAGCCACTCCGTGAGGTTGATGTCTATGCCTTCGGTGGTTTCTGCATCGAGTTGTCTTAAAGTTTCGAGGTCTTCTTCGATGAGCAACTCTTGCATGAGATTGTCATACGCAAGCTGCCAGCCTTTGCGTTGATGCGTTTTAAGCCAGAGGAGAGACTTTGAAATGGCGCCATCGTGTGGCTTGGTGAATGGGGATGTGGAAGTTTGCACAACAGCCAGTTGCAAGCAACATTGCTTGTATTTCTTGCCGCTGCCGCAAGGACATGGATCGTTTCGAGACAACTTCATGTTTCAGTCGTTTTGCTGTTGTATGCATCAAGTTTAAATTGATTGGATCTGCCCCATTTTTGTCCGGAGATTTTTGTGGCTGAGTGTTTAAGTTATTGATTTAAATAGAAAATATTGCCTGTGCACCAAAATCTATTTGAAATTTAATTGGGGTCAGATCAACATTAATTCACAACTTATTGAGAAAAGCTTGGGCTGATTCAAAAGATTCTGTGAAAGTTGGTTTGTAGTTAAGGGCGTTGATCGCATTGAATTGCACTTCCAATATTTGTTGCCGTGACTCAAGCTGACTCAAAAATGGTTGTCGGTTTTTCTTCAAATATTCAGCTGCTGTTTTTAAATTCTCTGAATCTTTTTCTATCACTAAGGCTAGGTCAAACAAGTCTCGAGCTGTAGCTGTATGCCCGCGATGCCATAACTTCTTGGCAACAATTTCTGCAGACGTTTCGACTTTAATTTCGCGCCCTAAGATGTGCCAAATTTCGAAGGGTGAATTGGTTAAGTTACTTGCAGCCACAAAGTCTATTTCGCCTTCTGGCCTAATGAGTTTGACATAGCCAGCAGCCTCTACATAATCTTCTGAAACTTCTGCAGCTACATCACTTAGGCGTGGAGAAACATATCCGAGGTACTGAGGGTCAGGCACAAAAATATCAATGTCTTTGCTAAGTCTATGGCCGTAACGCAGCATCAAAACGGTGCCCCCACCAAAAGTCCAAAAGGGCTTTGCAATGCCTCCTCTTACTTCTAAATCATCAATAATTTTTAAGGCTTCATGGAGCAAAATCTTCCATGGACCATCAGGTAGATTTTTGGGCGTTACAACATTTTTTGAGAGCATGGGCTACTTCCAAATTCTTCGAGGCGATTGAAAGTCCAAGGCCCATTGATTGATATGGCCCCATATTTTTTTAGGTGCAACATCACTGTCGTTGGCGGCTTCCTCTACGGCAGAGACTATCAGTGCAACGGGCAATTCATCAACCAAAGTTGCAATATGCGGCATTTTGTTATGAGGCACCACGCCAGTTGTAAGCGCGTTACTGAGTTCCTTGGGGCTAATGGGTTCTAAGTAACTCACGCTGCTGGACCGACTTGCCATTAGCAAGGAATTGCATTTCTTTTGTCCAATGTTTGACGTTTGCAATTCAATGCCCAAAACGCTAAGCAGGTTGGTGATTTTGGCAAAACCAATGTCGTTGATTGACCCGTTCTCCAGCAAATTGACTGTGGTTCTAGAAAGTTCAGACATGGCTGCAATTTGAGTTTGGTTTAGGCCAAGCTCAACCCGTCTTTCGCGAACAATAGTGCCTAGTTGTTGAAGATTCATAAGTCATTTTTCAAAATTTTGTTCAATATACTAAACATAAATTAATTAAGCAAGAAATTTCAATGTGGCTCATTTGGTGAGCTTTTGGTGAGCCATAGTCATGGCATCAAAGGTTTTTTCTAAGGAGCACACCATGTCTATTTGGCAAATTTTGGGTAGTTTTGCAGTTTTTGATTCTGGCGACACCGTTCACAAAATTTCTGACAGCCTCAGCATTTCAACCAACGGCACGTCTTACACCACCATGGGTTTAACCACCGTAGGGTCTGATGGCTCTGTGTTTATTCAGCAGGGATGCTTTAGCTCAGACGGCAGCACGCGCATGGGGTCTGTGGCTACTGGGCTGGGCGCGGTGTTTGGGCATGATTAACTGAATAGATGGGGTCAAATAAATGGGGTCAGATCAACATTAATTTTTTGTGATTCAAAGCGAACTATGCGCTAGTAAATTAATGTTGATCTGACCCCATTTATTTCTTCAGGCGTATTGCTTCTGCATTTTCTGTAAAGCGTCTTTCATCTGCTTCACCAGGGGCGCAGGGCCCAGCACCTTCACGTCGGGGCCTATGCGCAGAATGTCGCCTATCAACTCGCGTTCATCAGAGTAGGGCACCTCTAGCGTGTAGCTGCCATCTTTGTGCAGCGTGCCTTTTTGGTCCGGGTGCCACTCCTCGTGCTGCACCCAACGCGCGCGCTCAGGCGTGAACTTCAACTCAGCCCAAGCTTTGGCCTGACCACCAAAAATACCATAACCACTCTGCATGGTTTTAAGCAACTGCTCGCGATCAATTTCCTTGGCATCGTGCTCAAGCAACAAGCAATGCTCAATGGCATCAATCGAAAAACTTCTCACACCACCACGCAAATGACACCACGCATCCACATACCAATTGTCGCGATAGTGAATCAGCTGCTGCGGCGAAATAATGCGCTTCACAGACTCCCCCGATTGCCTATTAAGGTGAACAATCTCAACTTGCTTTCTATCCACTGTGGCCTTGGCCACCAACTCAAACGACTTCAACGGCATACGACGTTTGCCAGCATGCACCACCCGAATTCTTTGCGACAACACGTTGGCATCTGCCCCTTGCGTTTCCAGAATTTTGTTCAGACGCGTTTGCAAAGGCTTGAGCTTGGGGCCCAACAAGCCAGGCTCGAGCTGACCAATCATGGTTTGAATGGTCATGAGGGCCAGTGCTTCTTCTTGGCTAAACCACAGGCCAGGAAGCTGTTGAAAGGCGTCGGGGTTTTCTAATCGGTAGCCGCCCAAATCGCGGTCGTACAAGATGGGCGTGTTTAAACGGTCGCGCAACATGGTGAGGTCGCGTTTAAACGTGGCTGGAGAAATCTCCAACTTCTTCAAGAACTCCATCTTGGGCACAGCCTTGCGGCTGGAGAACAAGGTTTGGTAGGCGTAGTAGCGGTCTATTTCTGCCATGGTTAGTCTTTGTTAATAGTTTTTGTAATTTGTGTCAGTTTAAGAGCAATTTTTTCTCTGCGGCTGACTCTTTGGGGTTCTGGTGAATTTCCAAAGTCCAACTTGATGTTCAAAGCCTGAAATTCACTGGGTTTAAACGCGGGTACTTGTTTAAACACTGGGGTTTGCTCTAGCAGCTGCGTGTAAACGCTCCCAAGTGGCAGCCAGAGCGCAGCGGTCAAAAGAAAAGGCAAGATCATGTGGGCGGTCTAAGGTTCATCCAGAAAACCATACTTTGAGCCCTCAGAAGCTCAGCCCTTGAGCCTGCTACGCTGATCGTTTGTACAGGTCATTTAATTGCTGGCCGGCCAAAATTTAATTGGGGTCAGATCAACATTAATTTCCAATGGATGGGATAAGTTGGGAAGGGGGCTGAACGATTTCTGGTACTCCAGTATGAGGAAGCCCCCTTCCCAACTTATCCCATTCATTGACTAAATTAATGTTGATCTGACCCCAATTAAATTACTCCCACTCGCCCAGAGGCTCCATCTCGGTTTTGTGTTGGGGGCACAGGGGTGGGCCGAAAGCCAAGAACTTTTTGTACATTGGCACTTCGAAACCGCAAGACTTGCATTTGGCCCGAGGCCTGGGGGAGCGTTGCACCAAGCGGGTGGAAATATGCAGACCCCCATGCGGATAGGGGCCAAGCTGCTGAGCAAGCTCCGCCAATTGAGCCTTCAACGCCGGCCCAGCCCCCGCACTTCGCATCGGCCCTACCATCCCTAAGCTAATGGCAATCTTCTTGAACTCCTTGCCGTGCTTGTGCTCGCAATCGTCAACGGCATGCACCAACTCATGCACCAGCGTGTCTAAAACCACGATGGGGTCAAGCAGTGCAGGCGAAACAAAAATCTGATTCTGATCATGCACGCTACTTCTGCGCGACCAACACTGCCCAATGTGATGCTTGCTGCCAGTGCTAGCAAACCCGCAAGACACTTGGCAGTTAGGAGGAATGATGTGTTGTTTGGCTTTGAACAAAGGACGCAGCAATTCAACTGCTGCAAGTAACCAAGCTTCGCGGGTAGGGTGGGTTGTCATGGTGCCTCAATAAACACTTTGGAAAAGTGAATATGCAAGCGAGAAAGCTCAAGGGGTGAGCTATGGTGACTGATCGTTTTTACAGCGGTGAGGGAGGTTCATTGAGGCAGCTAATTGGGGTCAGAGCAAAATTAATTACCAATTAAAGGGCTCATTTGGCGAGCCTGTGCCAATGCAAAGTGTAGGGACTGACGGAGAAAAACATGAACGAGACCTACACATTTGAAGGCATCGACACCGTGGTTTGGAATTGCTTGCAGGGCAGCGAAAACCCGCAAGATTACTTGAGCTATGTCAACACCATGATGGGCTACAAAGGCCATCAAAAAGAAGCTTTAAAGCTGGCCCGAAAATATTGGGGCACAACAGAGAAAGAGGCTTTTTTCCCTAAGGCACTGGCCACAGTCACAGCCATTGCCGAAAGTGGCAACACCGCGGCCATGGTGCACTTAGGTCGGTGGTACCGGCATGGAAGTGGCGTTGCCATTAACTTAGACATTGCAGAAAAGTGGTACCAAAAAGCAGCCGATTTAAACGACGGCAAAGGCCACAACGGCTTAGGCCGTTTGTGCTTCAAATCGAACCCCAAGCAAGCTGAAGCGCACTTTTACAGGGCCATTGAAATGGGCGAATTTACCGGCTACAGCCACCTGGCCGACCTGGATCGCAAAAACGAATTGGAACATCGCAAAAACGCCTTGCAAACAGGCGAGGCCTACGAAGACTACTCCTATGGTCAGTGCCTCATTAGAAACGCCCAAACCGATGAAGAAAAAGACAGCCACTTGCATTGGATAGAGAAGGCCGCCAAAAAGGGCTACGGCTTTGCCGCCTTTCACATGGCCATGCACCACTACAACGAAGATTCCGAAGACGACCCCCGCAACGAAACCGCCAAAGAATGGTGCCGCATGGGTTGCGACACTGGCGAGCTGGTGGCGCTCATGTGGTTTAGCAATCGATTCCTTCACACCCCCGAAACCCAAGAAGAAGCTGAAGGCTACCTCATGGCGGCCTGCATGTTGGGCGACAAAGTGGCGCAGAGCTACTACGGCGGCTGGTTGGTCAGCCGCGGCAAGTCGTTTGAAGAACAAGCCCGCGGCATCGGATGGCTAAGAAGAAGTGTGGCGCAAGGCCATGCATCGGCCATGTACCACTTGGCAGACGCATTGCGCAAAGGCAAAGGTGTTGAGGTGGATGCCACTGAGGCCCATGCCTTGTTAGAGCAAGGCGCGGCCTTGGGCAACTCCGAATGCCAGTGCTTTTTGGGCATTGACTACATGTACGGCGAAGGCGTACCCAAAGACAAAGAACGCGCGCACGACCTGTTTCAAATTGCCTCCTTACAAGGCGACCTGTGGGCCACCTATTTGCTGGGCATTACCTACGAAGCTGGCGACGGCGTGAAGCAAGACAACGCCAAAGCCTTTGAATGCTTCATGAAAGCCAGTGAAGCTGAATTTCCGGGCGCACAATTTCGCATTGGCAGGGCGCTGATGCGCGGACATGGCGTACCCAAAAACAAACCTGCCGCCATCAAGTGGCTGTTAAAAGCCGCCAACGCAGACCACACCGACGCCATGATTGTGTTGGGCGCCACGCTGATGTCGGGCGATGGTGTGGCAGTCAACTACCGCTTGGGTGCCAGTTGGTTTCAAAAAGCGGCCGACTTGGGCAATGCCGAAGCCATGTACGAGTTGGCCACCTTTCACATTGAAGGCGATGGCGTAGACGCCAACCCCGAGAAAGTGAAGCACTGGATGTTCAAAGCCGCTGCTTTGGGCCAAGAGCAAGCGGTGGAATGGGTGAATGAAAATTATCCCCATCAACCCAACTGGCTGCAAAACTTGAAAAAAGGGGTACAAGAATTGCCAGACCAAGACCAAACTGCTACAGATGATGATACAAAGCCTGATCACAAGGACGCAACTGAATGAATTTTAAAAATTGGGCTTTGGCCGGTTTGCTGTGCATAAGCACAATGGCATTTGCGCAATACAAACCATCGTATACGGTGGTGAAAAGCAACTCCAAATACCAAGTCAACCGCGATGCGTCTTACACCCAATACCTCGAAGAGCCAAGCCAAAATGTTTGGCGTGTTTGAAGTGGCTTCTAGGGGCGCTCAGTTTAGCTATCAAAACAAAAACCAAGCCGATATCGTCAATCGCTTGTTGTCGCGCTTTCAAGAAACTGGGTGGGGCGAAATTGAAAACACCGAGCCCACCAAAAGTGACCCGAGTGCCCAAGGGCGTGTCGTTTGCAAACGGTGCCTTGAAATACCAGTCTACCTATGAACTGACGGGGCAGTTGCTCAAGATCAAGCGCACGTATGTTTCGCAAAGAAAGCAAAGCATCTGCGGCGCAGCAGACGACAAACAGTTTTCTAAATTCACTCAGGTACTGCGCAGAGATTTGCGACAGCAAGTGTTTTTTGAATAATTGACCAAATTAATGTTGATCTGACCCCAATTATTTGACCCCAATTATTTTTTAAAACGGGTACTGGCGGGGGGTGGTTTGAATGGTGATCCAGCGCAGTTCGGTGAACTCGTTGATGCCGGCCTTGCCGCCAAACCGGCCATAGCCGCTGCCTTTCACGCCGCCAAAAGGCATTTGGGCTTCGTCGTGCACGGTGGGGCCATTGACGTGGCAAATGCCTGAGTCAATTTTGCGGGCTACGTTGTAGGCACGCGCAATATCGCGGCCAAACACACTGGATGACAAGCCATACTCGTTGTCATTGGCGCATGCAATGGCTTCTTCTACACCCTTCACACGCACAATGGCCTTCACGGGTGCAAAACTTTCTTCGCGGTAAATGCGCATGGCGGGGGTTACATGGTCTAGCAGGGTAGCGGGCATGAGTGTGTCGGTTGACTTGCCGCCACACACCAACTTGGCGCCTTTAGAAACGGCGTCATCAATCAGGTCGTTGCAATGCGACACGGTGTTCATGCCAATGACACTGCCCAGCACCACTGGCTCGGGTTTGCGGGGGTCGCCCAAGGGCAAGCTTTTGGCTTTGGTGGCAAAGCGTTTGACAAACTCATCGGCAATTTTTTCGTCCACCACAATGCGCTCGGTGCTCATGCAAATTTGGCCGCTGTTGGCAAAGCTGCCAAAGGTGGCGGCGTTGACCGCATCGTCAATGTCGGCGTCGTCCAAAATGACCATGGGGGCCTTGCCGCCCAATTCCAAAATGACAGGTTTCAAATACTTGGCGCAAGTGAGCGCCAGGAGTTTGCCCACTTTGGTCGAGCCCGTAAAGTTAACGCGCCTCACTGCGGGGTGAGCCACGATAGCCTCAACCACCGACGCAGCGTCGGCCGGCGCGTTGGTAATGTAGTTCACCACGCCAGGTGGAAAGCCAGCTTCTTGAAACGCCTCCACAATGAGTTGATGTGTTTTGGGGCAATTTTCAGAGCCCTTCAAAATAACGGTGTTGCCGCAGGCCAAAGGCGTGGCAATGGCACGAACGCCCAAAATAACGGGCGCATTCCAAGGCGCAATGCCCAAAATAACACCTGCGGGTTGGCGGATGCCCATGGCCAAATTGCCTGGTACGTCAGAGGGAATCACTTCGCCCGCCACTTGCGTGGTCAGTGCAGCCGCTTCGCGAATCATGCCGGCAGCCAAAAACACATTGAAGCCCGCCCACATGCCCGTGGCGCCTGTTTCTTCGGGCACCGCCTTCACAAATTCGGGTGTTTTGGCTTCTAGTTTTTCAGCTGCTTTTAAAAGCAAGGCGCGTCTTTCGTTGGGGCCCACATCGCACCATGTTTTGAACGCTTCGGCCGCTGCTTCCACCGCCAAAATAGCATCGGCAGTGGAGGCTGCGGGTGCGCGGGTGGCCACAGTGCCGTCGAGTGGGTTGCGACGCTCAAAGGTGGCATTGTTTTCGGCGCTCACTTTGAGGCCGTTGATGAGCATAGACATATCAGACATGACGTGTTCCCTAAAGATCTTCAGAAATTAATTGGACCGCACTGTTTTTTCAAGTGCTTGCGAAGCAGTTCGGGTGTCGCTGGCGGCCGCACCCAAATAGGCTTCTTGAATAACGCTAGAACGAGCCAGCAACTTGGATGAGCCATGTGCCACCAGTGCACCGCGCTCAATCACATAACCACGGTCGGCCACTGCCAAAGCCTTGCGCACGTTTTGCTCCACCATAAGCACCGTAGTGCCTTGGTCTGCAATGCGCCGTGTCATGGCCAGCAGTTCGTCCACCATGCGAGGCGCCAAACCAAGCGAAGGTTCGTCTAGCATAAGGAGGCGAGGGGCCGACATCATTGCGCGCGCTATGG
>SXGQ01877488.1_pt1 | contig 13680 bp, 10 predicted proteins | sample 3178371 | NCBI WGS metagenome assembly SXGQ01 (sample SAMN11356859, study PRJNA531348) | freshwater metagenome | isolation source: freshwater sample F1-20 | place: China: Fuxian Lake, Yuxi | collected 2017-12-25
CTGCGGCGATTGGAACCTCGCCCACAAGGCGATCGATCTGAAGAACTGGAAGTCCAACCAGAAGAACAGCGGCTTCCTGCCCGAGGAGCGCGCGTGGATGACCCGCCTGTTCGGCGAGGACGTCGGGTTGATCGACGTCTACCGCAAGCTCCAGCCCGACACCACCGACGCCTGCTACACGTGGTGGAGCAACCGGGGTCAGGCGTACGCGAACAACGTGGGGTGGCGGCTCGACTACCACCTGGCCACGCCGGCCATCGCCGCGCTGGCGCGCACCGAATCGATCTTCAAGGAGCAGCGCTTCTCCGATCACGCGCCGATCACGATCGGCTATGACTTCAAGCTCTGAGACGATGCTGCGCTACCGCACCGTTCCAGTCACCGCTTTTGCCCAGAATTGCTCCATCGTCTGGTGCGACGAGACGATGGAGGCGGCCGTCATCGACCCGGGTGGCGACCTGGAGCGCCTGCTTGGCGAGGTGAAGGCATTGGGGGTGAGCCTCAAGGCCATCTGGCTCACGCATGCGCACATCGACCACGCCGGCGCCACGGCCGAACTCGCGCGGCGGCTGTCGCTGCCTATCACCGGCCCGCATGAAGGCGACAAGTTCTGGATCGACGCCCTGCCCCAGCAAGGCGCGATGTTCGGCTTCCCACCCGCCGAGACCTTCACGCCGACTCGCTGGCTGCACGACGGCGACACGGTGCGCATCGGCCATTGCGAGCTCGCGGTGCGCCATTGCCCAGGCCACACGCCGGGGCACGTCGTGTTTCATTCGAAGGAGGCGCAGAGGGCCTTCGTGGGCGATGTGTTGTTCGTGGGCAGCATCGGCCGCACGGATTTCCCGGGCGGCAACCACGCCGAGCTGCTGGCCAGCATTCGTGATCGGTTGTGGCCGATGGGGGACGAGACGGTGTTCATCCCGGGGCACGGGCCGGAGGGCCGCTTCGGGGAGGAGCGGCGCAACAACCCCTTCGTGCGCGATTGACGCGCCGGGCCACGGCCCATAAGCTGGGGTTAGGAATTCTTTCAACTCCCCATGCCGCGCCCGACCCTATTGGACTCGAGCCCTCACGGAGCCATCGGCGCGGCCAACGGACCCGCCCGGGCGCGTGCGGCAGAGCCTTTTTCCTTGTCGGGTGGCGGCACGGATCTCGCGGCGGCGCTGCTGCAGCGCTACCTGATGCGCATGCTCGACGAGATCGACTACGGCTTGGTGCTGCTCGACGGGCAGCGCCAGGTCTGGCACGCCAACCACCTGGCGCGTGTGGAACTCACCCGCGGTCCCTTGTTGGGTTTGCGCGAAGGGCGCCTGCACACCCGCGACCCGGCCCGCCAACCGGCGCTTGATCACGCCATTGCGCGCGCCGGGGAGGGCGTTCGCAGCATGGTGAACCTGCGGGAGGACGATGGGGTGGGCCCGGGCACGAGCATGGCCTTCGTGCCCATGGGGCACCCGGCCGAGTGCTTTCCCGACAAGCTCCCCGTGATGGGCATCACCTGCCGCCAGTTGCTGTGCGAAAAGATCAGCCTGCATTTCTTTTCGCAGAGCTACGGCCTCACGCGCACCGAGGAAGCGGTGTTGCTTGACCTCGTCCAGGGCATGGAGGTGGAGGACATCGGGCGGACGCGCTGCCTGGCCGTGTCCACCGTGCGCAGTCACGTCAAGAAGCTTCGCAGCAAGACCCGGTCGAGCAGCATGCGCGAGCTGCTCAACAAGGTGTCGGTGCTGCCATCGGTGGTGTCGTCGATACGGTCGTTCTAGCGGATCCGCTGTCTGTCTCGGCTATTCCGGCTCCTTTCGCGCCGCGGCTTCAATCCACTCAAGTACCTCGTGCATAGGCTGTGTGGCGTGCGCGGCCGCACCGATGGCGCCCAGGGGGGTGACGACGCCTGCGCCCGCGCGCGTGCGCGGCAGTGGATCCTGCGGTGCCCCGTACCGAAGCGGTGGGCATGTGCCGGCGGCCAAGCACACGAGCCGGCGCAGATACTGTGGTGCGGCCACGCTGGTGCCCATCAGTCGAACGGACGAACCGGCGCGCACGGCGCTGGCGCGCAGCCCGGGCAGCGTGGGGCTCTCGTCTGCCGCGAAGGCGGCCGTGGGCACGCGCGCGAGCGAGCCGGCTCCCGGGCCGGCCGCGCTGTAGCGCGTGAGCGCACGCGTGCCGCCCAACGCGCTGCGGTTCAGCACCGCGCCGCCGACCACCAAGGTGCCTTTGCCCGTTGCAATGCCGTTGAGTGTTCCCTCACGGCGCACGTGGCTGGAGGCGATCTCGTCGGGAAAGCAGCGTGTTTGCCGCTCGAACTCGTAGGCAGGGTCGAACAAATGGCTGTCGGGGCCGCGCCGACGAGCACCCATGTTGGCGCTCTGGCGCGCCACGTAGGCGTGCACCGATCCACTTGCACCGGCCACGGGCAGCACCCGGATCTGCCACGCGCCATGCGGAGCGGGGTTCTCGGTGATCGCCGTCGGCGCCAGTGCCAACAGCACCATGGGACGACGGCCGTGCATCACCCGCGTCAGAGACATCGCAGGGATCGGCTCAACGAAGACCACCTCGTCGGACGGCCGGGGAAAGGCGATGCGGCGGCCGTCTGGCGCGATGACCTCGACCTGTGCGTTCACACCCGCCGTGCCTGCAGGCCACCATATCTCGAGGAAGGAGGGCGCCTTGTACCCGGGAGGCACGCGCCAGGTGATTTCGCCACCCTTGGAGACGACGTACTCCGCGTGTGCGCGGGCGGCATAGCTGTTGCCCGCGGGCAGGCCGACCAGCACCAGTCGCCCGAGCTTCTGCAGTTGGTGGGCAACGCGTTCCTGCAGGGCCTGCTCGAACAGGCTGCTGCCGTCGTGCGGCCCGGTTTGAGGCCCCCAACTGAGGTTGATGGCGACCACCTGACCTTGTGCGTGCGTCTTGCTCAAGGCGTTGAGGATGAAGTCGAGGCCATCGAGCGCATGAAGGCCCAGCCAGCGTCCGGTCGGGTCTTCGATGGCCCCGCGCGGCAGTTGCACACACACCATCGGCGCGGCACTGGCGGCATCCGGGGCTGCGTTCCAGTCGGGTGCCACGCTGGCGCTGCCGTCGCGGTCTGTTTCCAGTGTCTGGCGGCTGTCGCTGATCCGCGCGTGCGGGGGACGGTGTCCGCCGAGCAGGTCCATGATGTGGGCGCCATGGGTTGCCCGCTGCCGCAAGGAACGCATCGATGCCGCGCGGTAGGCCGCGACGTCTTCCGGAAGCCGTGTGCCGGATTGTTGACGCACCAGGTCCTCCATCTGATCCGAATACCAGATCCGTCCATAGCCCGGGGGACCTGTGGTGCGCGGACCGTTCTGGTCCCAGAGCAGCGGCATGCGGCGACGCCACTGAGCCTGCGCAAACGGGAAGCCATCGTCGATCACCCCCAGCACCGCGCGATCCTCGATTCCCGGGAATGCCATGGGATCGAGGGGCCGGCGCTCGTGCGCCACCGGGTTGGCCAGCTCGACGCGGTCGAATGGCTTCAGCGCATCGTCCGGTGCGCTCAGCAATGCGTCGATGGGTCGGTTGGCCGGCTGGATGTCGCTGCCGGTCCGTTTCGCCAGCAGGCCGATGCTGCCGGCGCCCCCGCGATCGATGAGGGGTTGCAGGTGTCGGAACCTGGTGCGGATGCCCCACAGCAGATAGGCGTCGACTTTGTGGGTCCAATGCGGTGCGCTCATGGTGCTCACCCGTCACACCAAGCCTGTGTTTTTGCACTCAGTGAAGGCCAGGTCCCAGAGTGCCTTGAGCAGCGCCGACGGCGCGACGTTGAGAGGAATGCCGGTGTGGATCGGCTGCACCGGCGATGTGCCCTCGGGCAGCGGGTAGTCCATGGTTGGGGCTTCTGCATCATTGGGTCTCCTGAAGACCCCCCCTCGCACGGCGCTCGGCTTGTCGCAGCGGGCAATGAAGAACCGGGCCATCTCCAGGCCCAGCCCTTCGCCCACGATCGCATCGACCGGAAAATGCACGCCCGCGACCACGCGGTTGACACTGATTCGCGCCGCCTGGCGCAGCAGTTGCAGTTTGCGCGGCACTGACCTGGCATCAAGGTCGAGCAGCGAGATGAGCACCTCAGCCAGCATGAAGGCTTGTGCTGCGTGTCCCATCGGAAAGGTGCCGTGACCCGGGGTGGTGATCATGGGTTGCACCTGCGCCGAGAACGCCACTGGGCGCGGACAGCCCAGCGCGTGCTTGAAGCGAACCTCGACAGGGATCACCAGCGACAAGGCCGCGCTCAACAATTCGAAGGTGAAGCGATGGCGCTGCAGATTCAGGCCCGTGACCGCGGCGATGAAGGCGGTCTGGTTGTCGATCTGCGCCAGGATCTCGGCCATGCGCTCTTCGCGCAGCTCGGCCCAGCTTTGCACCAGGTCGATTTGGCCCTTCAGGAACTCGGCGCTGGGGCGGTGCATCTCGAACAAGCGGCCGCTCGTGTGTTCGAGCGCGAAGCCAGTGGTGCCCACTTCGGTATAGCGCAGATCCTGCAGCAGTTCCGATTGCGCAAGGGTTGCACGTACCCAGGGATCCCAACGCAGCAGCAAGGCCCGGTGGTCGTCGATGTCTGGCATCGACGCAGCGGTTTCCGTGGTGCGAAACGCCATCGTCCCATCCCGACTCATCAACAAGGCCGTCGCCACCAGCGGGTTGGCAAAGCCGTCGGCCAGCGAGCCCGATCCGCCGCTGCCACCCGATCCACCACTGCCACCGGACCCGCCGGACCCGCCCGAACCACCACTTCCACCGCTGCCACCGAGCCCCAGGTTGCTGCCCCCGAGGTTGCTGCCGCCCAATCCCAGATTGCTCATGTCTGCCTCCTTGCGTTGGTGTGAATGAAGAAAGAACAGCTCAGTTCATCGGCACGCCCGAGCCCCGCAGGGCCTCGCTCATGAGGTGGCCGAAGGACGTGTTGGCGCTGGTGGCGTTGCGTTCGAATTCCGCCACGCTGTAGTCGCGCTTGAGCAGCAGCAACTGCTGTCCGGCGTCGCGTGCGCGCTGCTGCTGGCCGTCGGCCCACAGCGCGGTGATGAGTGCACGGTGCGTGTGCAGATGGGTGACGTTGCGTCGCAGTGAACGTTCACACAGGCGGATGGCGGCGGCGTGCTGCCCGGCGGCGATGTGGCTGGAGGCGGCGAGCGATTCGAAGTAATAGAGCAGCGGGTCCAGCGGCGAGAGTTCGAGCGCACGCGCGCTGGCGTGCACGGCATCGTGCGGCTGGTCGAGAAAGCTGTGCGCCACGCTGCGGAACAGCCAGGCCAGGGGCTCGCTGGGGTTGATGCGCAAGCCCGCGTCGATGGTGGCGAGCGAGTCTTCGAAGCGGCGTTCAAGGTGCAGCTGCACGAAGCCACGCATGGCGTTGGCCAGTGCCTCGCCGCCTGGCGCGGCGAGCGCCAGCGTGGCGTGACGGCTGGCGGCCTGTGCGTCCGCCTCCCGGTTGACGCTGAGGCTGCGCGTGACCTTGAGCACGTACCACTTGGCCAGCCAGGCATGCGCCAGGTGCAGTTGTGTGTCCGCCTGCAGCAGCGCCTCCAGCGCTTCGCGGCTGCGTTCGAAGGCCTGCCCACTGGAGCGGTGCATCAACATGATGCCGCTGAGCAGCAGCGTGTAGTTGTCCAGCGTGAGAATGGCTTGCTGCAAGGTGTTGTCGACCTCACGATCGAGGATGGCGTGGTGCGCACCCGATCCGATGCGGTGCACCAGTTCGCTCTCCCTGGACAGCAGCTCACCCACCGCGCCGCGTGCGTGGTCGTGCCACACCTGCGTGCCGCTGGCCGTATCCACCAGGCGCACGTCGACGTCGAGCTGGCCATGGAGGTGCTGGCCCACCACCTTGTAGCTGCCGCTGAGCACGTAGCGCGCCCCGAGGTGCTGGCGCAACAGTGAGGCGTTGGTGGCGCGCCGGGCGAACGGCGAAGCACTCAGGCGCGAGATCACGCGCACGTGATGCGAGCGGCCCAGCAGCGCGCACAGGCGATCGGCGATCAGCTCGCCCACCGCTTCGAACCCCGGTTCGGCGCGCAAGGGGCTCAAGGGAACGATGGCCAAGCGCGGCGTGGTGTCGCGTTCGACATGGGCGCTGGCCGCGGCCATGGCCTCGGGTGTGCCCAGTCGGTAAGCCCGCACAGGGTCGCTGAGGTACTTGAGGTAGCAGTCCCCGAGGTCCTGCACCTGGGCGTCCAGCCCGTCGGTGAGTTGGTCGCGGACCACGGCGCCAGCCGTGGTTTCGCCGGGTGCTGCCAGGCCGGAAAGGCTGGCGGCCACATCCACGCCCAGCAGGTGAGGGTCGAGCGGCTTGCTCGTCGAGGTCGGGGCATGCAGGCCAATGCACAGGCGTACCCGCTGGCCGCTGGCGCGGCCCCGGTCGCTGGTGCGGCAGAGCTGGTGCAGTTCGTGCGCGGCGCCGGCGGCGGCCGGCGCGTTGTCGAAGCCGGCCAGCACCGGGCCGGGCGCTGTGGGCAGCAGGAATCCACCGTGTTTCTCGATCACACGTTGCACACGCGGCGCCAACGTGGCCCAGGTGTCGGCGATGGCGTCCTCGTCCGCGGTGCTGGCGGCGCTGGCGAGGTCGATCCGCCCGAACAACACGACCTCGATGGCTCGGGCGGTGTCGCGCTGACAGGCGACAGCTTGGGGGTTTGCGGGCATGGCCCATTGTGGAAGCGGGTCTTCGGCGACCACAAGGCCGATGGGGTTCCCGCCACCGCTTTCCACCCCCGATTGGGGAGTTCTTCCGCGTTTTTGCCCCGCGCATGAGGGACGCGCGCTACCGCGCCGCGTCATGCAATGGAGTCCCCTTCAACCCGTTCCGAGGAGATCGCCATGAACCTGTTGCGCAGCGTGTTCTTTCGTCTTGCTTTTCCCCTGGCGGCGCCGCCGCTGTGTGCCGTGCTCGTGGCCTGCGGGGGGAGCGGCTCGGACGGCGGTGGCGGCGGAGGTGGAGGCGGTGCATCCCCGCCCCCAGCGGCGGCGCTGGTGGGTACGGTGGCCATTGGCGCGGCGCTGACCAATGGCACGGTCGAGGTGATCGACCGAGCCGGCGCGCCGGCTTGCACCCAGACGCCCGTGACTACCGACACCAGTGGCCGCTACCGCTGTGTGCTCGGCGCCGCCAGTGAAGCCCCGTTCGTCATCGTCGTGACCGACGCCGACGGCCTGGTCAATCCGATGATCAGCGTGCTCACCACCAAGCCGGCGGCAGGCAGTGAAGCCACGGCCAACGTGACGCCCGTGACCACCGCCATCGTGGCGCAGCTCGATGCCAACAAGGACCCGTTTGCGCTGTGGGGCGATGCGGCCGCGATCGCTGCCCTCGACCCCGCCACGCTGGAGGCCGTGAAAGCCAATGTGGTTGCCCAGCTGGCGCCTGTGCTGGTGGACGTGGGCGTCGACCCCGCCGGATTCGACCCCGTCACCTCGCCCTTCGTGGGCGGCAGCGGCACCGGTGTCGACAAGATGCTCGACCAGGTGCGCGTCACTTTCGACAACGGGGCGCCCACGCTGTCCAATGCGCTCAACCCGGACGCACCCGCGGTGCCCATGGCAGATGCCACGACCACCAACCCGCCGGTGCTGGCGGCGTCGGCCCTCAGCGTGCCGTTCGACATGGCCGAGCTCGACGTCTTCAAGCGCGAGATGGAGCGCTGCTTTGCGGTGCCGTCGGCCACGCGCACCATCAACCCCGACTTCGTGACCCGTCGCATGGACGACGCGGCACCCGAGTGCTGGGACCTGCTGGCCGAGATCGGCCGAACGGGCATCGACATGGATTTCCTGCACAACGGCTACGACGGCGAGGCCTACCTGTTCAGTCTGCTCACCAGCGCCGACATGGACGGTGCGCGCTTCAACCGTCCCGAACTCATGCGCTACGTGTCGCAACCCGACGGGCGCGATGAGGCCGTGCTCAACCTCAAGTTCCGCACCACCGCAGGGTTTCCGGACAACCGCGTCCTCGTCGCGAAGAAGTTCCCGGGCTCGCGCGCCGGCGCCTCGCAGTGGTGGCTCATCGGCAACCAGCGGCCGCTGGACGCCTTCATCCGCGCCGCCATTCGCCAGCGTGAGCAGACCATCCCGCAGTCAGTGCTCGACGCCTCCAGCGCGTTCAACAACGCCGCGCGCAGCCGCTACGAGGTGGGCCTGGAGATCTTCGTGCACCGGCCCAACAACGGGGGCACGGTCAACAACCCCCGCAACCCCAACAACGCGGTGCGCTACGTGCGCGTCAAGGGGCCGGGCCTGCCCACTGCCGGACTGATGTACGCCGACGGGAACGTCGGCATGCCGCAGAACTGGATGAGCATCCTCAACGCCACCGGCGCCAACCCCAACGAGGCGGGCCTGCCGCAGCAGTTCGTCGATCACACGTCGAACATCTTCCGCATCCAGCGCACCAAGGGCGTCAGCGGCGCCGATGCGTACACCCTGCGGCCGAATCCGAACGTGGGCTCACCCACGTTCACGACCGTCGACTGGGCCCACCCCGCGATGTATGGCCAGGCACCGGTCGCCACCTGGCAGTTCGATCTGTCGCAGGTGCCCACCTGGTCGCTCTACACCTTCGAGGCGTTCTGCGGTGCCGACACCACGCCGTGCCACACCTTCACCTCGCGCATCGTCACGCCGCTGATGCCTGCTTCCTATGCGGCGACGCAGCAATGGCACGCGTTCCTGCCCGCCAGCCGTGCCTTCGTCACCGACGGCGCCGCCGCTGCGAGCAGCGCGGAGATTGCCTGGCAATCGAATGCGCTCGCCGAGCGTGTCGGGACGGTCAACGCCTACAGCCACAGCCCGTCCGGCGCGGTGAACTCGGCCAGCATCGGCGTGCCGCGTGGTGCCTTCAGTCGCACGGTGTCGTCGGTGGGGGGCGAGTTTCCGCCGATCTCGGTGAGCGACAGCACGCGCGGGCGCACCCTGCAGTTGCGCCACCTGATGCTGGACGGCAGCTACAAGGACCACTTGATCCACTTCAACTGAGCCATCGCCCGGAGGCAACATGAAAAGCGATCGAATTGTTTGCGTCGGCGCCCCATTCTTCGCCGCTGGAGAAGCGTGTTCTGGCCGGGTCTGGTGCCTGTTGTGTCTGTTGGCGGCGCTTGCCACGCCCGCCCTGCGTGCGCAGCCCGCCGCGGACGCCATGCCGCCCTGGCCCGCTGATGCGCAGATCGTCAGCGCGGAGACCCTGCGCCAGTTGCTGGCCGGGCGGACATTCCAGGCCCGCCTGACCAATGGCAACGGCTGGCGCTTCCAGTACCAGGGCGACTATCTGTTCGTCGACCTGGCGTCCGGCGCCCGCGACAAAGGGCGCTGGCACACCACGGATGGCCGGTCCTGCGTGACCTACGAGGGCCGTTTCCCCAGCGGGTGTTCCGAGATGCGAGCCGGCCCTGGTGGGGTGGTCTACTTGCGGCGCAACAGCACCGGCGAGATCGTGACGCTCAGGCCGGAGTGAGCGCCACGCGCCTCAACCCCGCCGCGCCTGCTCGTACAGCCCCTGCACCTTCGGCACATTGGCCTCGAGCTGCCGGATGCGATACGGCCCCGTCGGGTGGGTGGACAGAAACCCCGGCGCCGCGCCGCCGCCGGCCGCGGCCATCTTCTGCCACAGCGTGACCGCCGCGCGCGGCTGGTAGGCCGAACGCGCCGCGAGTTCCAGGCCCACCAGGTCGGCCTCGGTCTCGTCGTCGCGGCTGTACTTCAGGCTCAGGAGTTGCGTGCCCAGGTTGGCCGCCACGTCGCCCAGCTGGCCCAGGCCCAGGAGCTGTGCCGCGATCGACAGGCCCATGCTCGTGGCGTTGGTCTTGGCCACGCGGGCACGCGCGTGTTCGCGCAGGGCGTGTGCCATCTCGTGGCCCATGATCATCGCGGCCTCGTCGTCGCCGAGCTTGAGCTTCTCGAGGATGCCGGTGTAGAAGGCGATCTTGCCGCCCGGCATGCAGAAGGCGTTGATCTGCTCGCTGCGGATGAGGTTGACCTCCCACTGCCAGCCCGTGGCGCGCTTGTTCCAGGGCGTGGCGTGCGGGATCAGGCGGCGCGCCATGTTGCGCAGGCGCTGGACCTGCGGGTCGCCGCTGGCCACCAACGCACCCTTGGCCTTGGCCTCGGCCATCATCTGGTCGTATTGCTGGTCGGCCGCCTTTTCCAGTTCTTCGGCCGGCACGAGGTTGCGCAGCGCCGATCCCGACCCCACGTCGACTTGCGCGAGCGCGGGAACGGCGGCTGCTGCTCCCGCAGCGAGCACGAAGGCACGGCGCGCCGACCACACGTGCTCGGGGCGTGTCGGGGCGGGGTCACGGGTTTTGAGGTCGCAGAGGAAGCACATGGACGAATAATAGGCAAAGCCGCGCGCCCTTGCGTGACGGCGTTCCACCTTCCATCGCATGCCCCCTGACGCCACCAAGCCCACGCCCGCCGCCGATCAACGCCTGTCGTGGGCGCAGACGCTGCGCGTCTACCTCGAGCCGGCCAGCCTGCGCATGTTCGCGCTGGGTTTCTCGGCCGGCCTGCCGCTGTTGCTGGTGCTGGGCACGCTGAGCTTTCGCCTGCGCGAGGCCGGCATCGACCGCACCACCATCGGCTACCTCAGTTGGGTGGGGTTGGCCTATGGCTTCAAGTGGTGCTGGGCGCCGCTGGTGGACCGGCTGCCGATTCCGCTGCTCACGCGCGCCATGGGCCGCCGGCGCAGTTGGCTGCTGTTGTCGCAGTTGGCCATCGTGGCCGGGCTGGTGGGCATGGCGCTGGTCGATCCGCGCGCCGGGCTGGACGCTGTGGTCTGGTGCGCACTGGTGGTGGCCTTTGCCTCGGCCACGCAGGACATCGCGCTGGACGCCTTTCGCATCGAATCGGCCGATATGCAGCGCCAGGGTGCGCTGGCCGCCACCTACCAGACGGGTTACCGTCTGGCGATGATCTGGGCCGGCGCGGGCGTGCTGTGGCTGGCCGCGCGCGCCGAGGTGGCGGGCGGCGGCTACCAGCAGGCCGCCTGGACCACGGCCTACCTGGTGATGGCGGCGAGCATGGCGGTTGGCGTGCTCACGGTGCTGTTCTCGCGCGAGCCCGTGCGCGTGGAGCTGCCGCCCGCCCGCAACTTCCAGGAATGGCTGCGCACCGCGCTGGTGGAGCCTTTCGCCGATTTCCTGCACCGCTACGGCAAGCACGCGGTGCTGGTGCTGGCGCTCATCGGCGTCTACCGCATCAGCGACGTGGTGATGGGCATCATGGCCAATCCGTTCTACGTGGACATGGGCTACACCAAGGACCAGGTGGCCGCGGTCAGCAAGGTCTACGGCGTGATCATGACGCTGCTCGGCGCCTTCATCGGCGGCGCGCTGTCCATGCGCCTGGGCGTGATGCGCGTGCTGATGCTGGGCGCGGTGCTCTCGGCCGGCAGCAACCTGCTGTTCGCCTGGCTGGCGGGCCACACGGCCAGCCTGCCGGCGCTGATGATGGTCATCTCGGCCGACAACCTGAGCGCGGGCGTGGCGTCGGCGGCGTTTATCGCCTTTCTCTCCGGGCTCACGAACGTGAGCTACTCGGCCACGCAGTACGCGCTGTTTAGCTCGATGATGCTGCTGGCGCCCAAGTGGGTGGCGGGCTATTCGGGCGCCTTCGTCGACAGCTACGGCTACACGCCGTTCTTCGTCGGCACCGCCCTGCTGGGCGTGCCGGTGTTGTTGCTGATCTGGCTGGCCACGCGCTGGCTGCCCGTGCCGTCCTCCGCCGTGCCAGCCACTAGCGCTGGCTCACCAGCCAGGCCCGGATCGCCGGCTTGACCACCTTGCCCAGCGCGGTGCGCGGCAGAGCGTCCACGCGGTGCCAGTGGCGCGGCCACTTGTAGCGCGCCAGGCGGCCCTCCAGGGCGGCGGACACGCCTCCCTGCCAGTCCTCGGGCGCGTTGTCGCGCAGCACCACCACGGCCACGCAGGCCTCGCCCCAGCGCTCGTCGGGGCGGCCCACCACCGCGCACTCGGCCACCCAGGGGTGCTCGGCCAGCAGTTGCTCGATCTCGGCTGGGTAAATGTTCTCGCCGCCGGAGATGATCATGTCCTTGGCGCGGCCCACCACGGTGTAGCTGCCGTCGGGGTCCTGGCGCGCCAGGTCGCCGCTGTGGAAGAAGCCCTCGGCGTCGAGCGCGGCGATGTCGGGCCAGTACAGGCCCACCACGTTCGGGCCGCGCACGCAGATCTCGCCCACACGGCCCCGCGCCACGGGCTCGCCGTCGGGTCCGGCGAGGCGAACCTCGACGCCCGGCGCGGGCCAGCCGCAGGAGCCCACGTGCTCCATGGCCTCGGCCGGGCCCAGGGCGATGGAGAACGGCCCGGTTTCCGTGCTGCCATAAACGTTGCACACCGGGATGCCGCGCGCATGGCAGGCGCGCAGCAGATCGGCCGGCAGCAGGCTGGAGCCGGCCCAGATCGCGCGCAGGCAGCTCAGGTCGGCCCGCGCCCAGCGCGGGTGCTGCAGCAGGGCCTGCAGGGTAGCGGGCACCTGCAGCGTGAGCGTGGGGCGCGACTCGGCCAGGGCGTCGAACACAGCGGCCGGGTCGAAACGGCGGTGCAACAACACCGTGGCGCCGCGCGAGAGCGCCGGCAGGGTCTGGATGCACAGCCCACCCACATGGAACAGCGGCAACACCGTGAGCACCGTGTCCTGCTCGGTGATCTCCTGCACCTGCGCGGCGATGGCCATGTTGGCCAGCAGGTTGGCCTGGGTGTGCACGGCGCCCGTGGGCTGGCCGGTGGTGCCTGAGGTATAGACCAGCAGCACCGGGTCGTCAGGGCCGCCCGAGTTGTCTGCGAAACCTTCCGGAGGCTCGGTGGGCAGCTCGTCGCCAGTGTCCAGCGCGTCCACGGGCAGGGCCGCGATCCCGTGCGCGGCAGCCAACGCGCGCGCCGGCTCGGCGAAGGCCTCGTCGTGCACCAGCAGCACCGGCGCGCTGTCGTTGAGCACGCTGGCCCACTCGGCGGGGGCCAGTCGGTGGTTCAAGGGCACCAGCATGGCGCCACGGTGCGCCAGCGCGAACAACAGTGCGATCTGCGCGGGGTGGTTGAAGCCCAGCCAGGCCACGCGCAGCCCGCGCTCCACAGGCAGGGTCTGCGCCAGGGCCCGGGCGCGCAGAGCCAGCGTGGCGTAGTCCAGTGACCGCCAGCGTGGGTCCTCGCCGTCCCAGCGCAGGGCGGTGTGGCGGGGGTGGACCTGGGCGTGCTGGGCAAGCAGTGCGCCCAGGGTGTCAGCGGCGGGCGTCGGCATGGACAGGGGCATGGCGGAGTCGGCGAAGGTCAGCGGGCAGCGGACATGAAGGGCACCATCATTTACCTTACTTTACGTGGGACGCAAGACCGGTTCATCCCTGGGGTGCAGCATCGGCCGCCTCGGCCCCGCCGCTACACTGAATCGCATGACGACCGCCCACCTGCTGATGATCGAGGACGACGCTCGCCTGGCCCAGATGGTGCAGGAGTATCTGGGGCAGTCGGGCTTCGAGGTGACCCATGCCGGCGACGGCGAAAGCGGCCTGGAGCAACTGCCGCTGGTGCAGCCCGAACTGGTCATCCTGGACCTGATGCTGCCCGGCATCGACGGCCTCGAGGTGTGCCGCCGCATTCGCTCGCTCAGCACGTCGCAGGCCCGCGTGCCGGTGCTCATGCTCACCGCCAAGGGCGA
>SXGQ01691725.1_pt1 | contig 13675 bp, 9 predicted proteins | sample 3178371 | NCBI WGS metagenome assembly SXGQ01 (sample SAMN11356859, study PRJNA531348) | freshwater metagenome | isolation source: freshwater sample F1-20 | place: China: Fuxian Lake, Yuxi | collected 2017-12-25
AATATGTGGACAATTGGTGTTACCATAGAGCCTGATAGTAGATATAATCATATTAGAGCAGCTCATAACAAAACTGATAGCAATGTTTCTAGCAGTTTAATTAGTATTCTAAAAGATTGGGGTAATGAATATGATATAAATACAGAAGCTGCTAAAAAGGCAAAAGAATTAGGAGCTAGTGATTCTGATATTGCTAAATATGGTCCAGTTTTTTGCTTACTTAGACCAATTTCATCTCAACAATTAGAGTTTAGAAGAAAATCAAGAGAAGCTGAAATTGAAATTACTAAATCAGGTAAAACTAAAGAACAAATTGAAGAGTATGTTAAGAAATATGGTGCTAATATTAATCACCAAGATTATAGTACTAAATTAACGGCACTTGATAGAGCAGTTCAAGAAGATGATTTAGAAAAAGCAAAACTCATTCTTAGTTTAGGTGGTACTCCAAATATTAGAGAAGATAAAAAGACAGCAGTTATAAACAGTGCTAGATCATTAGATATGGTTAAACTACTTGTTTCTCATCAGTCTATTATAACACCACAATGTTATGAAACAATTTCTGGGGATATTAAAGCAGTTGAGTATTTATTAGATAATAATGTTGATCCAAACTTTGAACAATCTTTACCAGTTAGAAGATCTTGTAGAGGTAGTTTTGACGATAGAACATACGATAGAACAGGTGATAAAGGTGTTTCTTATATTGACACAATTAAACTCTTAATTGAAAGAAATGTTAAGTTAACTGACTCAAGAGGTCGAATTATGATACTTAAATGGGCATCTGAATATGGTAGAGCTGATGTTTTAGAATTATGTGATGAGATTGGAATTAATCATGGTTGGATAGCAGCTTATACTTGGTCTAACAACTCGTTGAAGTTAAATAATAAAGATCTTAAAGAGTTCGCTGAATTTATAATACCTTATATTGAGAAATATGAAGGAGAACAATGGAAGGTTTTCACAAATAAATGGCATGAAAAATTATGAAATACTTAAAAGAGTGGAATAACTGGATATCGACAAGTAGTACTGGTGTTCCGGTTGAATTAGACTATAAATCTTCTGATAAGATAACTTATAATAATCACAAAATTATTTTAACTAATGGTGGTAAATCAATAGAGGTTTTGGCAAAGTTTGATACTGGTGCTAAATCATCTAGTATTGATTTTGGAGTTGCTGAGAAATTAGGTTTTTCTGAGGATATGTTAAATAAATGTAAACAGTTACAAACTATAAAAATACCTCAAACTATTTCAGATTTAGAAAAAACAAAGATGGAACTTCAAATAAGTAGATTTTTGAAAAAAGAGTTTCCTGAGATATCTAAAGTTAAGATAGTTAAATCTTCATCTGGTACATCAGTAAGAGCTTTTATTAGACTTAAATTAACTTACATTGGTAGAACAATAACAACCAATGTTAATTTAAGAGATAGAGCAGGTTTGAAATGTGAGATGTTGGTCGGTTTAGACGATATGTTATAAAAAAGTCCGTATTTTATATGGACTTTTCTTTTCTAATAATATCATATAAAGAGGTATAGTCTTTATCGATTATAATAAGAAATTATAACCATTTAATTTTGAATATTTTTCTTTTGCTAAATTTTTATCTAAGTTATAGTTATATGTTTAATTATATATTAGTTCATATACCTTTCGAGGATATGATATAGCAAAAATCCGTCATTTATATCTTCATACGGCTTCGGGATTGTTGATATTGATAAAAGATCAACTTTAACTGATTTACAATGTTTAATCCAGTAATCATTTAAGTTTTCATTTTCAATAATTGCTAAATACATATCATTTTTAGTGAATTTACCACCAGGCATTCCTAATTTATTTCTCCACTCTTCTTTTATAGTTTTCTTTTTCTTACCTACTTCTGTTATGATTGGTGTGTAAGTTAATTTACAAGATTCTAATTTAAGAGATGATGGTGAAAGAACTAAGATATCTTGAGTTACTTTATCATATAATTTCTTTCTAAGTAAAGTAGAAAAAGTAACTAAATCGATTAGATCACCTACTTGAGCACCGAAGTTATATCCTTCGATTCCTACTTTAGTTGGTAGTTCTGGATTGATATTTTTTAAGACATCTGAGATGATTTCATCTGTTATTTTATCATAGTCTTTAAGTTTGACTAATTCACCTTCTGAGTAGTCTGAGAACTCTCTATATTCAACATATTTATATTCTACACACTCTTCTGCCAACTTGTACCACTTAGTCATTCCTTTTTTACCCATGACTTTATTTTCTCGACAATAATTATAAATTTTAAATCCATCACCTGAACTTACGACTAGTGCGGTTGATATAAGTGAGGGGTCTATTGCTACTATATTCCATTTCATAATTGATATATATAACAAAATATATCTTTCATATATTAATATATAGAATTATGAAATATTTGATTAAATTTGAAAATATGAGTGAGATTAAAAGCTATGATATTAAATCTATCACAGGTTATGATTTTTTAGTTAAATATGAGTTTACCGATTTAGATGGTAATGATTATTTAGTTCAGTTTAAGAACGATACACTTGGTCCAAAATCGAGACCAATTTTAGGAAACTCTTATGAGTTAACATACTATGTTTGGGATCATGAGGTTAATAATTGGAATGTTAATAAAATAGTTAACGGAAATGTTTGGAGAATTCTTCACACAGTATTAGGTACAGTTTTAAATGATTTTGTTACTAAAAGACCTTGGGTTACTACTGTAAGAATAGAAGGTTTAGCAAAAGAACAAGAAAAAAATTTCGTTACACAAAGAACAAAAATGTATTTAAGACATTTAAGAAACAATACAATTCCAGGATTTAGAGTTGAAAACTTTGGTAACAATAAGATAAATCTTATAAAAAATAAAATATAGCTATGAATAGACCAGAAGTTAGAATTGTTCAAAACCAAGAAGTTGAAATTAATAACAACCCAGCTATTGATAACTGGGAAGCTGAACAATTACTTAGAAAATATGGATATAAATCCGAAACTCCAATTGATGTACAACCACCATCCAATCCAGATAATGGACTCACATTTGAAGAAATGATTGCTCAAGAAGAAATGAGAATAAGAAATGAACAAATTAAAAGAGAGCAACAAATGAGAGGTCCTAAGCCAGTTTCATTTGATGGTAGAAATGGATATTATTCTAGTACTACATATGAAACAGACTCGGATTCTGGATTTTCATATAAGATTGAAATTAATAGTGATATGAATATTCCTAAAAATTACTAATTAAGTAAACTATTTAGTCTTATATCTCTTACTATTTTTTTTATGAACATCGCCGTTGAAAATGGAAAAAGTTCATAAGAGATTTTATTATCTAAAAACATTTCAAAATTTACAATAATTGTTGTTTCTTTTTCATCGCCTAGTCTATTATCAAAGTGATAAATTCCTCTCTTAAATGAACCTTTTAAATAATCAAGAGGTACAAGATCATAGAAGCCATTTATAGATCCAAACCACTTAGAAAAAAGATGTTCTAAATCTTCATTAAACTCATAATCTAAAAGATTTTTCTCATCTTTTATTTTTAAAACTAAATATTTATATTCTTTATACATTTTAAATACTCATATTTAAAATATCCCATTTTAGTATCCAATCTCTACTATTAAGTATCTCATTTGGTATAGCCGCAAAATCCAAACATTTTCCTGATACTGTTTGAAATGATACACCTTCATTAAATCTTTTTGTTGAATATCCAAAATCACTTAATATACTAATAACAGATTCTTCGGTTTCACCATATCTCATCAATTGATCTTCTTCTACTTCTATAAGAATAATAGGTCTATTTTTATTAATAGTTTCTTTAGCTCCTAATAAAACTTTACTCTCATAACCTTGAACATCTATTTTAATTAAAGAAACATTTTCAAAGTTATATGAGTCTAATTTATGTAATTGAACTAACTCGTAGTTATCTTCTACACCAACATGAACATCACCAAAGTTAACAGGACCATTTTGATGATAATTAGGTTTTTCAACACTTATTAATCCTTCATCATTTCCTAAAGCGACATTAAAAGCGTGTACATTATCTAATCCATTAAAAAAAACATTTCCACATAACTGTTGATATATCACTCTTTGTGGTTCAAATGAGAAAACTTTTCCGTTATCACCAACTAAATTAGCAAATTCCACTGTGATTTGACCGTTGTTTGATCCTATATCTATTATATTTGTTCCAGAAACATTTATTTTATTATCAATAATAAATTGATATAACCAAGGTTCATAAAGATGTCCATCGAATAGTGATCTTGTAACACCATTATCATTTGGAAAAAGTATATAATTCCTACTTTTCGTTATGTAGTCTACATTGAATTTTGATTTCATAACAATTTTATTTTATATAAATGGTTTTGTTTTCAAAAAAGGATAATTAAAAAATAATATATATAGTAAATAAAATAAATTGTCTAAATGAGTCAAATAATTTTCAATACCACGATAGATATGCAAAACATTTTAGGAACTCCTTCCTCTGGTTTTGCTGTAGCATATGATCTAGATAATGTAATAAAACAAAAAGACTCTACTGGTGTTGTAACACCTATTGGTGGTGGAGGTGGTTCACAGTCACTTAATCAAAGTTTAGTAATTGGTAACGACACTGGTACTTATTCTATAAATTTAGGTACATCTAGTTATATTAAAACTACTATTGGTAACGGAAGACTTTATTTAAGTTATGGTAATACTTATAGTACTTATTTGATGAATGGTAATTTAACAACTGCTACTTCATCTTTAAATTTGACACCAGAGTTCATTGTTTTAGGAAAAACAACTAATCATGAGTTCACTAATTTAGATATACTTTCTAATACAGCTTCTATAATTGTTGGTAGTTCTACTTATTCAACAACTATAAGAAATACTAAAAATAAAATTCAATTTTTAACAAATCAAAGTGGTTTAGGAACTGGAACAAATAAAGCTATTGAGATCGGAAACATTTCGGATGGTAATGATGGTTTAGTTAAATCTTATGTACATATAAACACAAACGGTTCAACTACAAGTGCTGGTCTTTACAATACTGTTATTATTGGTGGTGAGAATATATTAGCAACTCAATCAAATTTTGTTTATTTAGGTAATAATGTAAATATCAATAATAAATATACATTTCCAAATGTAGATGGTGATGTTGATCAGGTTATGAGAACTGATGGTTCTGGTAACTTATATTGGGATAACTCATCTGGTTCAATACCTGGTTTATATGAAGTATTAGGAGCTAGTTATGGTTCTGGTACTTATTAAATTTTTATGGGTGTTTCTCAATCATTGAGAAGTCTTAATGGTAATTCATCATTAACTTTAGATTATAAAGGATTTGTAAATAATATATTATTAACTAATAATTTTTCAGCAACTCAATCATATTTGATACTATCAGAAGATGTTTTACATATTGGGGCAACAAATGGTTTAGTTACAACAACAAATGGTTTAGGTTTACAATATACATCTGATTATACAACATCTTTTGTTACACATTCATTAGTTACTAAAGCTTATGTTGATAGTTTAGGTAATGGATCTTATGAGAATTTCAAAGTCGCTTATGTTGATTCTCAATATGGTAGTAATACAACAGGTGCTTTAAATAGAATTGATTTACCTTATTTAACATTTGCTTCAGCTTCACAGTTTTTAACAGATACATATCCATCTGGTGGATTGATTTATATCAAAAAGGGTGTTTATACAGAAGCTTGTAAATTAGCAAATAACACAGATTATTTTTGTGAATCAGGTGTAGTTTTCACACAAAATGGTTTCAATGATGGTGGTGGTATAGTTACATCAAATATTTATGGATATTCTCAATTTAATGGAACAGATGCAACATTAGTTGCTCTTGATGTTCAAAATAGTTCAAATATTAATTTTGAGTTTGACTCAATTAATAATTTACAGGTAGGATTTAAAATTAACTCTGGTGGTAATGTTAATGTTAAAGGTAGATATATTAAATCACAAGCTGACTTCGGTTCAACTATATCAATAGAAGGATCTGGAAATTTTATGTTTGATGTTAGAGATGGTATAATAGGTGCTTATGACGTTGTTTATATAAAATCAGGTTTTACAGGTACATTTTCACTTACTTCACCTAGTGTGGTATGTGATTCTTCATTGAATGGTTCTGGTCCACAAGTTGATTATGGACATGCTCTTAATGTACATGAAACAACTTATGGAAATGTTACAGTAAATTCTAATTTATTAAATGTATCAACTTATGTTGGTGGTAATAACTCTGCTGCTAAAATAGGATCTGGTAATGTTACAGTAAATGGAAATTTAAATGGATATAATGAAATTGGACTTTATTTGACTAGTGGTCAAAATGGTGATGTCACAATAAATGGAGATATAATTAGTTATAGAGAGGCTATTAAACACTTAGGAGATAAAATAAAATTAAAAGTAAATAATTCTTTAGTTAGAACTTCTGGTTTAGGAACAAGTACTTACTCTATTCACATAAATAGTGGTTCACAATCCGGAACATATTTATATAACACTACAATCTACAACGGTCTAACTAATTCTAGTTTAATTTATATTCAAGGTATAACTTCACAATTTGGAGTTTACAATTCGTTTGGTTATAGTATTGGTGCATCATCAGGTTTCTTTATTTATGGAACACCATCATTTAATGTTGGTATTCATAATACAAGAAGTAATAAAGATAATTACTTAGCAGTGAATGATATATTTTCACCAAGTGGATTTATATATGATGATAATTTATACTTACCTAACTTTTAAAAAATATTGAAATTAAATAGATGCAAGAGTCAAGATACGGAAGAACAGGAATAATAGATGAATACTTAATTTATCCTTTTAATGGTCCAATTGATTATAACTATAACTACTCTGGAACATACTCAAAGTTTTCTATAATTGATAAATTTTACACAGACTCATTAGTAAAAACCACAAAAAGATTAATTAGTGGTGGTGCTGAATGGTCATCTGGTATGACTTTTAGTTTATCAGATATTTGGTATTCTTTTTCAGGTGAAATCTTATCATATACTTCTAGTTATCCTGGTCTAACACTTAGTAATGGACACGCATCTTATCCAAGAATTGACTCAATTGTTATTACTGAAGATGGAACTGTTAAAGTTAAACAAGGTGTTCCATCAGCAACTCCTATTAAAAACCTATTAGCTGAAGACGAGATATTAATACAACATGCTTATATACCTTCTTCTGCTACTACTATTGGTACTAAAATTCCAATATATTTAACAAATGTTCAATGGCAATCTAGTTCATATTTAATTTCTGGTTCATATTCAGGTACATTTAGTTTTACTAGTACAGTAGACCCTTTTGATGGTGGTGGTGATTTTTGTGTAGATGTTACTAGTGATTACAGAACTGGTGTTCGATTTACAAAAGCTATTGGATCTATACCTTTATCTGATTATGGATCATTAACATTGAGAGTTAGATTTAATGAAAGAGTTCGAGGAAATAGATCATTAGTTGTTCAGATACAAGGTACATCTTCACAATATTCTGGTACGGCTTCTAGTAATGTTATTAATTTGATGTCATACGGTGTTGATAGAGATATCACTAATAAATGGCAACATATTGTTGTACCAATGACTAAATTTGGATCAGTTGTAACACATGCTAAAAATATATCTTTTAGATTAATAGGTGGTACTCCTAATTCTAATCACACTTGGAAGTTAGATAATATTTATATACAAAGTGGTCCTCCTTATGATGAATATATGGGAGAACCTGATCCTTCATCAACTGGTGGATCTTTCTCGTATGTTGTAGGCCCTAGTAATGAATGGGTTAAATCCGTTTATGGTAGAACAAATAGTGTTCCAATTGGATCGAGTGCTGGTGATAGATACTTAGTTATTCCAACTGGTACTGATATTTTTACAGGTAAAGAAGATCAGATTGCTGAGTTTGATGGACTAATCGGAACTTGGTCATTTACAACACCTACTAATGGAATGTCACTTAGAGTTGATGATGAAGATAATTCTATTTATAGATATGAAGGTGATTTTAATACTGGTTCTTGGGTTAAAGAATTACTAGCTCAGATAAGATATTTAGGTGCTACAACTTCTAATGTTGGTTTAAGCTATTCAGCAACATCAACTCCTTTGTTTGATTCATACAACAAAGAAATGATTTATCTTGTTTCTTTTGGTGCTACAAACTCTATTGGAACATCTTCCTTATCAGTTAATAATTTAGAACATGTTCTTCTTAAAAAAATTGCCGCTACTTCAGGTGTTGTTGATTTAGAAGTAAATGACTTAAAAGTTGGTGGTATTTATAGTGTTAGTTATGATGGTACAAACTTCCAAGTTAACTTAGGTGGCGGTGGTGTAGGTAGTTTTATAAGTAATCCAGGTGATTTTAGAATATTAACAGCAACCGGTAATTCAAATAATCAAGCAATCGCTAATGGTAATTTGACTTTTGATGGTACAACTTTAGCAGTAACAGCATCTACTATATCTAAATCATTGATAGTTGCTTCGGCTTCATCATCCGATGATTTAGTTAATATAACACAAACCGGAACAGGTAATTCTTTTGTTGTTAACTCAAATAATGATACTTTTATTATCAATAGTAACGGAAATGTTGGTATTGGTACACAATCAACTACTAATAAACTAGAAATCTTTGGAACTGTCTCCACAATCGGATTCCAATTAAAGTCTGGTGGTTACGATGGATATTTCCTAGTTTCTGATGCTAATGGTATTGGTAGTTGGACTTCTTCTTATCCAGGAGCTACTGGTGCTACCGGAGCTACTGGTTCTACTGGTACTTCAGGTACTTCAGGGGAAAATGGAACTTCAGGTACATCCGGTGGTGGTTCAGCTGGTACATCTGGTACATCCGGTGGTGGTTCAGCTGGTACATCTGGTACTTCCGGCGGTGGTTCAGCAGGTACATCTGGTACAAATGGTGCTCCTGGCGAAACATTAACACCTCAGGGAGTTGAGGCTACATATTCATCATTAACACAAAGTGTTGGTACATCATACTCAGTTCCACAACCTGGATACTTAGATACTTATATCGTACAAGATACTTCTAGTTTATGGATCTTTGATCCATCATCAAGTGCTGCTAACTATGAAGGTTGGGTTGATATGGGTTCTATTCAAGGTCCTGCTGGTTTGGCAGGTACTAACGGTTCGTCTGGTACATCAGGAGAGAATGGAACATCAGGTACATCCGGTACACAAGGAACATCTGGGACATCTGGGACATCCGGTCAGAATGGTAGTAATGGTAGTAATGGTACTTCAGGTACATCTGGTGAAAATGGTACATCAGGTACATCCGGAACATCTGGAGAAAATGGTACTTCCGGAACATCTGGAGAAAATGGTACTTCCGGAACACAAGGTACATCAGGAACACAAGGAACATCTGGAACTGCTGGTACATCAGGTAATCAAGGAACATCCGGAACCGCTGGTACAAGTGGTTCAAATGGAACATCGGGGTCATCAGGAACATCAGGAACATCGGGGTCATCAGGAACTGCTGGTTCATCTGGTTCACAAGGTAATTCAGCTGGTGTTCAATATACTTATATAACTAATACCGGTAATACTAATCCAGGTGTTACTAATTTGAAGTTTTTGAGCAGTTCTTTATCAACAGTTAGTACAGTTTTAATAAGTGTTATTGACGCCAATTCAATTGATGAATCACAATGGTTATCATCATTCACATCAGGTTATTTAACTATAAGAAGTAATTCAAGTTCTTCATCAAACTTTGCGATTATGCTTGTAACTAACTCTGTATTAGTTTCAAGTTCACCTTTTAATTATTATTCATTAACAATTAATACAGTATATACTACTGGTAACTGGAATTTTGGTTCAAGCGATTCTATTGTTATAAACTTCTCAAAAACAGGTGATGGTACATCCGGAACTGCTGGTACTCGTGGTACATCTGGTACTGCTGGTACATCCGGATCTTCTGGAAGTAGTGGTAGTACAGGTACATCCGGAACGTCTGGATCTTCTGGAAGTAGTGGTAGTGCTGGAACATCCGGAACATCCGGAACTCGTGGATCATCTGGATCATCTGGTACATCCGGATCAAGTGGAACACAAGGAACATCAGGATCAGCTGGTACAAGTGGTACATCAGGAGTGAATGGTACATCCGGTACATCCGGCTCACAAGGAACATCCGGTACTTCTGGTGGTGGTACATCAGGAACATCTGGTGGTGGTTCGGCTGGTACATCCGGAACGGAAGGATCGTCTGGAACATCTGGAACTTCTGGTACACGAGGAACAAGCGGATACAAAGCAGTAATGGTGTTGTCTTATACCAACTCTACTTTAACATTAGGAACAGGAACAAAAACACTACCAATAACTACACCTATAAATAACCTAGGATGGCAACAAGGAACTAGAGTTAGGATTTGGAATAGTAGTACAACATATATGGAGGGTCAAATAACCACAGTTATTACTGATCCTCAATCCGCAAATATTGACGTAAATGTTGATTATGTGGTAGGATCAGGTTCTTTTGATGATTGGTATGTGGCTATTATTGGTGATGTAGGTGGTAGTGCTGGTACTTCTGGTTTACAAGGTACATCAGGTACATCCGGTGGTGGCTCAGCTGGTACAAGTGGAACATCTGGTGGTGGTTCGGCTGGTACAAGTGGTACATCCGGTTCACAAGGAACATCTGGTACAAGTGGATCAAGTGGATCAAGTGGATCAAGTGGATCATCTGGAACTAGTGGTAGTGCTGGTACATCTGGAACATCTGGTGGTGGTTCGGCTGGTACATCAGGAACTCGTGGTACATCAGGATCAAGTGGATCAAGTGGTTCATCTGGTACATCCGGATCACAAGGAACATCAGGTTCAGCTGGTACAAGTGGAACATCCGGCTCACAAGGAACATCCGGTACATCTGGTGGTGGTTCGGCTGGTACATCTGGAACATCCGGTGGTGGTTCGGCTGGTACTTCAGGTACATCAGGTGGGGGATCAGCTGGTACTTCAGGTACTTCTGGTGGTGGTTCAGCAGGAACATCAGGAACTCTTGGTACTTCAGGTACATCCGGTGGAGGATCATCTGGTACATCTGGTGGTGGTTCAGCAGGAACATCAGGAACATCAGGTAGTGCTGGAACAGCAGGTACTTCCGGTGGTGGAACATCAGGAACATCAGGAACTCGTGGCACATCAGGTTCAAGTGGATCAAGTGGATCAAGTGGATCAAGTGGTTCATCTGGTACATCCGGTTCATCTGGTACATCCGGCTCACAAGGAACATCCGGTACTCGTGGTACATCCGGCTCAAGTGGATCAAGTGGTTCGTCTGGTACATCCGGTTCAGCAGGAACATCTGGAACAAGTGGATTATTACTATTAACAGGAACAACTAATAATGGAGTTATTACATTGGATGGTACACAACCAAACGCGTTTGTTGAACAAAATTTCTTATTTGACACAACTACAAACGTCATGACAATTAAAAACAGTGAAGGTAATGACTACTTTAAAGTCGATGCTGAAAACTTCATTGTTTATATTGGAGCACCATCTTGTATATCTACATATGAAACTAAGTCTGCTAGTCCAGGTATAGGTACGACTAATATTTACTCAGCTGCGACAGCTTCATATTCTAGTTTATTTTTCGAATATTATATTAAAAATGGATCTAATTTGAGAGCGGGTAATATCGTTGCTGTTTGGGATGGTATTAATATTCAATTTACAGAGTTTACTACAATGGATATTGGTGATACAACTACTGGTTTGAATGCTTTTACTTTTTCAGTTGTTTTAAGTACTCCAAATGCGGTTGTGAGAGGTATATCATCACTTACTGGTTGGAAATTAAAATCTATAATAAGAACGTTACCTTTTTAAAAATATCTAAAATAGAAATATAAAATTTAATATATACTATAACTTATTTTGGAAAGTGAAAAAATAGTGTTATTAAATGGGTAATGAATTTTATGCTAGAAAAGGACTAGCGATCGGAACAGCTTCTGAAACAACATCCGATAACCGAATATTGATATATGGTTCTGATGGTACTGTAAAATATAGAACCGATATAAGCGGTACTGGTACATCAGGAACATCGGGTCAAAATTCAACATCTGGAACATCAGGTGGTGGTACTTCCGGTACATCAGGTGGTGGTACTTCCGGTACATCAGGTGGTGGTACTTCCGGTACATCAGGATCTAATGGTACTTCAGGTACATCTGGTACACAAGGCTCATCTGGAACATCCGGTACATTTGGTACGTCTGGTTCTTCTGGTGACGTAGCTGGTTTACCTTATACTTTTAGCACGACTACGACTAATAGTGACCCTGGAGTAGGTCAATTTAGATATAGTAGTTCAACTCTGGTAGCGATAAGTGCTATTTATATTGATTATCAAAATTTTAATTCAGTTGATGTAACTGCGACTTTTAATAGTTGGGCAACATCAACAAATGCGATATTAGGATATCTTTATGTGGATTCAAATAACTCAGGTGACGCTACTTTAACAGTTTTTGCGGTTACATCAATTACCAATTCAACTGGATATTATACATTCGGAGTTACTTATTTAAGTGGTACTATTCCGACTAACGGTGAAAAATGTGCTATTTATTTCACTAGAACAGGTGATGATGGTTCATCTGGAACATCTGGTACTCGTGGTTCATCTGGAACTACTGGTACTTTTGGTACTTCAGGTACTCGTGGTTCATCAGGAACATCAGGAACATCAGGTTCACAAGGAACAGCTGGAACATCAGGTACACAAGGTCAAAGTGCTGGTTTCTTATTTACTTATTATTCAGCCTCTGTTCAAATGAGTACTTCACCACCCGCGTCAAGTTTTAAACTTGATGCCTCCTCACCAACAGCTATTAACATAGTTAGTGAGATCGCGATTGATAACATAGATCAAAATAGTGTTGATTTAACAAGTTGGTTTTCAAGTTGGGATAGTGGTAATCCTACTTTTGGTTATCTTATTATAAACTCCAATAGTAATTCATCTTTCACTGAATCTGTTTGGCTTGTAACTGGTACTACTTTAGCAACCGGTTACAATAGATTTTCAATAACATACATATCAGGTGTTTACCCAACAAGTGGTGAAACTTGTACTATAAACTTCTCTAGATCTGGTCAAGCCGGTACATCCGGAACATCAGGTTCTGCTGGTACTACTGGTACATTTGGTACATCTGGAACTCGTGGTTCATCCGGTTCTGCTGGTACATCTGGTACATCTGGTGGTGGTTCTGCTGGAACATCTGGAACATCAGGTTCTGCTGGTACTACTGGAACATTTGGTACATCTGGAACTCGTGGTTCATCCGGTTCCGCTGGTACTTCTGGTACATCAGGTGGTGGTTCTGCTGGTACATCAGGAACATCAGGTTCTGCTGGTACTACTGGAACATTTGGTACATCTGGAACTCGTGGTTCATCCGGTTCCGCTGGTACTTCTGGTACATCAGGTGGTGGTTCTGCTGGTACATCAGGAACATC
>SXGQ01554467.1_pt1 | contig 13673 bp, 15 predicted proteins | sample 3178371 | NCBI WGS metagenome assembly SXGQ01 (sample SAMN11356859, study PRJNA531348) | freshwater metagenome | isolation source: freshwater sample F1-20 | place: China: Fuxian Lake, Yuxi | collected 2017-12-25
CTGCAAGTTCCTCACCCATCTGTGTCTTGCCCGTTCCGGTGGCCGTCGTGAATCCCTTGACGTGCAGGAATTCGTTCGGGTTGTTGGTGAAGCCGGCGGCGATGTACTGATTGTCGCCGGCGCCGTTCCACCAATCAACTGCGTAGCTTCCGCCAGCACCAATCGTGCTGAACGAAGTACCCCCGTCGGTGGACAGCAGCGTCCGACTACCGCCGGTGCCCGTCATGCTGAGCACGAGTTTCGAGCCATCGGTCGAATTCGGGTCGTAGGCAATGTCGGTGACGTTGGGTGCGGTCATGCCGTTCACGGCAATGCCACCCGAGGTCTGGGCAGTGCCCGCCGACGCCTGCGAGTCGGTGTACGAGTTCGCGCTGGTTCCACCTGCACCACCGAAGTTCGGTCGGTAGCCCGTCGAAGCATCGAGTTTCGCCGACTTACGCACGCCGAATTGTCCGTCACCGGAGATTGCAACCATGTTGTTCGAGAAGTCGTAGGCGCTGTCCCAGACAAAGCCTGTGTTGTTGTTGGCGCCGTTCAGTTCCGCAAGTATCAACGTTCCACTCGCGTGTGCCGACCCGACGGTGACGTCGGCACCCGTGCTGTTGTAGGCCCACATGCACTGGCCGATCGTGCCGACCGCGTCGAAACCATTCAGCACGCCGGCTGCCGGCGCCGTCGGGGCGATGGAGGCAACGAGTGGCGTGCCACCGTTCTGTCCGCAGCTTCCCGCGATGTCAGTCACGGTGCTGAAGTTGTTGTCGTTGTTTCCTGCCTTCTTGAGCGCCGAGTTGTTCGCCCATGTGCCACTGTTGTTCTTGGATACCTGGACGGTCTTGGTGTTGCCGTCGACGAGATGCGTGATGATGACCTGCGGCGTGGCCGTGCCAAGAGTGCTCATCTGGATGAGCCCGACACCAGACGTCGCCAATGTCATCGTCGGACCCGACGTGAATGAAACCGCAGATGCCCTGATTTCACCCGCTGTCACGACACCGTTGAGCTGCGAAACCTGGATCCCGCCGGCATTGATCGCGGCCATGTACATCTCGCCGCCGCTGCCCTTTGCAAAAGCGACCCTGTCTCGTGCCGTGAAACGTCCGATCGTCGAGGTCACATTCGCAAAAGCCGGTGCGGTATCGGACTTACTGTCCGGCATCACCGCAGCCCAGAGACCGTCGTCGGTCCGAACGAAGATGTACGAATATTCATCCTGCGCGCCTCCGTGGACCCAGTAATGCTTCTTGTTCTGACCGGTGACCTGGCTGTAACTGGCGATCTTCGTCCAAGTGCTGCCATACGTGCGTGAAAAGAACAGTTCGTTGCCAACCTGCACCGCGACTTCACCCTTTGCCTGCGATGTGAAGATCTCGCCCGCGGACTGCGCCTGCGACATCGCGCCGGCCGCCGTTGCGGACGCTTCGGTGTCCTCGGCCGAGGTTGGGACCGGCGCCCACGTACCTGCATAGTCGGTCGTACGCCAGACCGAGGGCTGCGCATCGGACGTCGCGTAGAAGACTCCACTGTCGGCGTCACCCGCAAGAGTGCGCACCTGGCCGCCAAATGCGTTCGAGAAACTCAACTTCGACTTTGTGGAGGCAGTCAACTTCACGCTTCCTGCTGCGGGTGCCGAGTCGACGACTTTCGTGCCGAATCCTGGGGCAGCAACGACATAGCCCGCGGCGCTGTCATCCTTGATCGTGACCTTGCCGGTCGAGTCGGCGATACCACTGTCAACGGCGTCACCATCGCTGTTCAAAACGGCAACCATCGCGCGAGGAATGGCGTTGCCGTCGGCGTCGGTGATGGTGAGCTCGACATTTGCCGCATGCGCGACCTCGGGAACGGCGAAGAGGCCAATGGTGGCGACCGATACGACGGTCGCGATGGAACGGGTGAATCTGCGGAACATGTGCCCTCCTGAGTGGATTCGTTTTCCACCCTAACAAGGTCTGAAGAATCCTCAAACGAGTTCCTGATGCCTATGGTTTGACCATGGCTGATCTCAAGGTGACGGCAGAGCCCCGATCGGTGGGCATGTCGGCGGAACGTCTGGCGAAGTTGGATTCCTATTTGGCGGGGTACGTCGAGCGCGAACGCCTGGCGGGCTGGTCGATGGCGGTTCAACGAAATGGTCAGGTGGTTCATGCGTCGACGCACGGACTGGCCGACGTTGCCGCGGGCAAGAAGATGGCGAGTGACACGATCTACCGCATTTATTCGATGACGAAACCGCTGACCTCGGTTGCGGCGATGATGTTGTGGGAAGACGGCACGTTGCAGTTGACGGACCCGGTGTCGAAGTTCATTCCGTCATTCGGTGAATTGAAAGTTTTCAAGCGCGGTTCGTCGACCGCACCACTCTTCGAAGGACTCACCGAACCCATGCGCGTGTGGCATCTGCTCACGCACACCACGGGCCTGACCTACGGGTTCTTGATGTCGCACGTCGTCGACGAGATGTACCGCAAGGCCGGCTTCGAATGGGGCATGCCACCGGGAAAGAACCTGGAAGAGGTCTGCGATCTTTTGGCAGAGCTGCCGCTGCTGTTCCAGCCGGGTAGCGAATGGAACTACGGCGCGTCGACCGATGTGTTGGGGCGTGTGGTCGAAGTTGCATCGGGCATGGCCCTCGACGAGTTCATTGCATCGCGAATCTGTCAGCCGCTCGGAATGGTGGATACCTCTTTCTATGTGCCCGAGGACAAGCTCGATCGACTCGCCGAGCTGTACGGCTGCCACCCCGGTACGAAAAAGGCAACTCCTCTCTCGATGGCCGGAGCCGCGGCGAAGTCGAAGCCCACGTGCCTGATGGGCGGGGGCGGAATGGTGTCGACGATGGGTGACTACATGCGCTTTGCCGACATGCTGCGGCGCGGTGGCGTCGCCGATCCGACGGTGGGTGGTGCACGCCTATTGTCACCCCGCACCGTTGCCTACATGGCAATGAATCACCTTCCAGGCAATGCGGATCTGTCGGAGATCGGCCGACCCATCTTTTCCGAAACCACGCAAGAAGGCTTCGGCTTCGGGCTGGGATTCTCGGTGCTGATGGACGTCGCGCGTGCAAAGACGGCTGGTTCCGTGGGTGATTTCGGATGGGGCGGCGCCGCAAGCACCACCTTTCACGTCGACCCGGTCGAGGACATGGTCGTGCTGTTCATGACGCAGTTGATGCCGTCATCGACCTATCCGTTGCGTCCGTACATTCGACAGCTGGTGCGTCAGGCGATCATCGACTGATCAGTCGCAGTCATCACGTCTGATCGGTCGCAATCATCACGTCGGTCGCCTTGCACAGCGCGACGACACGCGCACCGGGCGCAAGACGAAGCGAGTCGACGGCTTCACGTGTGATGGTCGATGTCATTGATTGATTCGAATCGATGTCGAGTCGTACCGACGAAAGAATGTCGCCGTGCTTCACGGCGACGACGGTTGCGTGCAATTGGTTGCGTGCGCTGAGAGTCATTGGCGACGCAGGAACGGTGTCGTGGGCTGTCACGATTCCCTCGAGTTCGTCGAGGAACCGCAGTGCCGCACGGGCTTGTTCGCGGCGCCACAGCGACACCGCATCGCGGTTCGTGTTAGCGAGAATGTGGTTGGTGCGGGTCTCCAACGCCACACGTTGCATTCGCACGAACTCGCGTGTGTCCTCGCCCGCGCGCTGCAACAAAAGCACCCGTACGAGAAAGTCACTGCGCATGTCGCGCAGGTGTTCGACGGGATTCGTCAACCACTCACGGGCCGCGCGACGGCCCGCCGCGGTGCACGTGAGTGTCCATTTCAATTGTCCACGTACGCCGACGGCTTCACTCGACGTGACGAGACCCATCGACTCGAGCTGCTTGATCGCGCGGTACACGACCGGCCGACTGTGCGTGAGCACCGCGCCGAGTGATCCGTCGGGAGCGAAGTGTCTCGCAAGGTCGTACCCGTGGCCGACCCCTTGCGAGACGAGAACGAGCGACGCGCCACAGACCGAATCCGGTAGTTGAGTGCTGCTTTTTGATGGTGCCCGAGCCATGAATCGACTGTAGTCCGTAATGGACTATTGGATAGTTGTTGTGTGACCAATAGGTTCTGCGCTCGTGCGCCGCCGCCCGTGTTTGTTGGTCCTTCTGGTCGTTGGCTGTGCGATCACGTCCTGTTCCTCGTCGCAATCGGGGGGGTCGTCCGAGCTCAACATTCACGTGGCGGCATCACTTCGTGGGGTGTTCACCGCGCTGGGAGAGGAATTCGAGGCGCAATTTCCCGACGTGACATTGAAGTTCAACTTCGCCGGCAGTTCGACACTCGTAACGCAGATCGAGCAGGGAGCGCCGGCCGACGTCGTGGTCATGGCTGACGCGGCGAACGTCGACAAGTTGGTGGCCAGTGGTGATGTGAGGAAGTCGGATGTCCGTGATCTCGCGTACAACGAACTCGCGATCCTCGTCGAACGAGGCAATCCATTGATGATCGATTCGTTGAATGATCTCTCCCGCGAGGAAGTACGCGTCGTGCTGTGCGATGAAGCGCAACCATGCGGTCGCTATGCCGAGCAGATGTTTGCGACGGCACGGATTGTCGTCGAACCTGCGAGCCGAGAGACAAACGCTGCAGCAGTCGTTTCCCGAATCGCCAACGGCGAGGCGGATGCAGGCATCGCGTATCTGACGGACGGACTCGCGCCCGACGACAACGTCGAGGCAGTGCGGATTCCGGCCTCGGTGAACGTGACAGCCAGGTACCCGATTGCTCCGGTGGGCGACCCGTCGTCACGCAACGCCGCCGCAGTCGCAGCATTGGTCGAGATGGCGCGCGGCAGCATCGGTGACCGGTTGTTGGCAGACGCAGGGTTCACGTTGCCGTGACCCGTCGGCTCGCATCACCACGGGGACTCTCGGTCCTCGGAATTCCGGCCGCGGCGCTGGTGATCATTCCCGTCGTCGCCGTCGTGTGGCGCACGCCATGGTCCACTTTCTGGGATTCCGTTTCGAACGATGTGTCACGCACCGCTCTCGCCCTGTCGCTTCGCACATCGCTGATCGCCACGTTGCTTGCACTCGTCTTCGGTACACCTCTCGCGTGGATGCTCGCCCACTCACGCTTCCGCGGTCTGGCCGTCGTGCGTTCCCTCCTCGTTCTGCCGATGGTGCTGCCTCCGGTCGTCGGCGGTGTCGCATTGCTGTATGCCTTCGGCCGGCGGGGTCTGGTTGGCGGGGTGCTCGACGACTGGTTCGGCGTTCGCCTGGCCTTCACCGAAACCGCGGCGGTGATGGCTCAGTTTTTTGTGGCGGCACCGTTCTTCATCGTCGTGATGGAGGCAGCTTTCGCACAAGTCGATCCACGAGTCGTCGGGTCCGCGCGAACATTCGGCGCCGGGCCGTGGCGCACCTTTCTCACGGTGACGATTCCGCTCGTTCGGCCTTCTTTGGTCGCGGGGCTCGTCTTGACTTGGGCGCGGGCACTGGGCGAATTCGGGGCGACGATCACCTTCGCAGGCAACACTCCGGGACGTACACAAACGATTCCACTTGCGGTGTACAGCGCACTCGAGTCGGGGGACGATTCGGCACTCGCGCTCTCGCTGCTGATGGTGACGGTGTCGGTCGTTGTTCTCGTGGCGTTGCGCGGTCGTTGGGTCGGAGCACTGCGTCGAGGTGGCGAATGAGCCTGACGATGCGGTGTCGGTTCGTCCGCGAGACGTTCTCGATCGATGTCGACGTGTCGGTTCGATCGGGCTGTGTTCTCGGCATCGGAGGCGAGAACGGATCAGGAAAGACCACGACCCTCGACATGATCGCCGGCTTGTTGCCGTGCACTTCCGGGTCGATCTTGATCGACGACTCGGTCGTCGACGATTCCGAAACGGGACGTTTCGTGCAGCCCGAACACCGTGGTGTCGCAACGGTGTTTCAAGGCGGGGGTCTGCTTCCACATCTTTCGGTCGTGGGCAACCTCACCTTCGGTCGTGGTCGGGCACTTCGCGCCTCGCCACGCTTCGACGAGATCGTCGATGCATTCGACCTGCGTGGCCTTCTCCGGCGCCGACCGAACGAACTCAGTGGCGGCCAACGCCAACGGGCGTCTCTCGCCCGTGCGTTTCTGTCGCCGTCGCGCGTTCTGCTGCTCGACGAGCCGACGACATTCCTCGACACCGACTCACGCAACGCGATTCGTCGATTGATGAAGGACTGGTTCGTCGCCTACGAGGGCACGGTCGTTCTCGTGTCGCACGACACGAGCGAGATCGACGAACTCGCCGACGTCGCACTTCGGGTGGACGTCACCCGAGGTGCGACGACCGAAGCGAATCTCGTACGCGACTGAAACTCAGTCGCGCGTCAGAGGTGCGAGATGATCGCGTCGCAGGATGACACGGAGATTCCGGCACCCTCTTCGACGTCGAGACGCTCGATGACACCGTTGTTGATGATCGCCGCGTAGCGCTGCGAGCGGGCGCCAAGGCCGAAGCCGGACCCGTCGAGTTCAAGACCCATCGCCTTGGTGAAGCTGCCACCACCGTCGGCGAGCATGACAATTTCCGATGCACCCTGCGACTGCTTCCAGGCCTCCATCACCCACGGGTCGTTGACGCTGATACAGGCGACCGAGGTGACGCCCTTCGACTTCAGCTCGTTGAAGCGCTGGACGAAACCGGGCAGGTGCACCTTCGAGCATCCGGGCGTGAACGCGCCGGGCACCGCAAAAAGAACGACTTTGCCCTTGCCGAGCACCTCGGCAGACATGACGGGCTTGGGCATTCCGTCGTCGCCAAGGAGATGAACTTGAACATCGGGAATTTTGGATCCGGCTGATACTGGCATGCGCAAATGATGGCACAATCGCGCAAAGGAGGTGACATGGAGCAATTGACTGGTGTCGATGCGAGTTTCCTCAATATGGAGACGAACTCGGTGTTCGGGCACGTCAGCGCTATGTACACCTACGACGTCACCGACGCCCCTGGCGGGGCCAGTTTCGAAGCCGTCCGTGCGGCCATCCTTGAGCGCCTCGATGTCCTGCCCGTCTTCCGCCGCCGCCTCGTCACCGTGCCGCTCGGGCTCGACCTGCCGTACTGGATCGAGGACCCCGACTTCGACATCGATTTTCACCTGCGTCACCATGCCGTGCCACCGCCCGGCACGCCGGAGCAAGTGGGCGAGGTGGTGAGTCGCATCATCTCGCGTCCCCTCGACCGGTCGCGTCCACTGTGGGAGTTCTACGTGATCGAGGGTCTCGACAACGGCACCCGCATCGCGCACCTGAACAAGATCCACCACTCGACAATCGACGGCAAGTCGGGTGCCACTCTGCTGGAAACCCTGCTCAGCCCCGACCAGAACGCGCGACCGTCACACGACCACGCCGTGTGGCATCCCGATCGCGTACCCACCGACCAAGAGCTGTTGTTGCGAACCGCGGCCGAATACGTCCGTCGTCCCGAAAAGTTCATTCGTTTGACGGTGCGCACGCTGCGCGAAATTGCCGCACAGACACACGTCGGCAGCGTGCAAATGCTCGCCGACCTCATCGCCCAGCCGATGCCCGGTCCGATGGGCACGGTTCTTCGTCAGCGCCTGCGGCGCTCGCACGGCGAGGTTGTTGACCGCGCGCCCGCACTTCCGCCGACCGCCGCACCACGCACACCGTGGAACACGAACATCACCCCACACCGTCGTTTTGCCTACACGACGATCAACATCGATGACGCAAAGGCGATTCGTCGCGCAACCGGGGCAACCTTCAACGATGTCGTGATGGCGTTGTGCGGTCTCACGTTGCGCAAGTACCTCATCAACAAAAATGCACTACCCGACGAGCCACTCGTCGCCCTTGTGCCCGTGAGTACCCGTGCGTCCGACGAGAGCGCGACGTACCAGAACCGCGTCACGGGACTCTTGGCCGAACTCGGCACCGACGAGGACGATCCACTTGCACTGTTGGGCCGCGTGCAGACATCGATGTCACGCGCGAAGACCAACCTGCAGGCCATACCTGCAGCCACGCTCCAGGACTTCACCCAGTTCGCGCCCCCGGTCATCGCGGCACGCGCGATGCGCATGTACAGCAGGTTGCGAATCGCAGACCGCCTGAACCCACCGTTCAACCTGATCATCTCGAACGTGCCCGGCCCGACCGTCCCGCTCTACTCGTCGGGTGCGGAAATGAAGCACTTCTTTCCCGTCTCGACGATCGCCGACGGCCAAGGCCTGAACATCACGGTGCAGAGCTATCTCGGCAACCTCGACTTCGGATTCGTTTCGTGCCGGGAGTTGATTCCTGATCTGTGGGAATTGGTGGAGCTGTTGCACCAATCGCTCGACGAGATGCTCTCGGCTGCGCGGTCGCTAGCCGGCCAGTAGCGCTTCGAGTTCGTCCAGCGCCTCGCGCGGGTTCTTCACGTGGATCGTGCGCAGGCCAACTGCCGTCGCACCCGCGAGATTTCCCGCAAAGTCGTCGAGGAACACCGCATCCGACGCATCGTCGAGGCCCAGCGCACCAAGTGCGTGGTGGAAGATCTCCGCCTCGGGCTTGCGCATACCGACGTGGCTCGAATCGATGTACGCATCGAACAGCCGTGGCGGGACGTCTTCTTCCAATTTGGGACGGAACTCACGGATGCTGTTCGACAACAGCGCCGTCTTGTACCCGCGCCCGCGCAGTTCGGCGATCTTCTCGAGAACAAACGTGTTCACCTCGTACATCCCGGGAGCAAGAATTTTCTCGACTTCATTGCCGCGGAACGACATCCCCGCTGCCTCTGCGTAGGGCATGAGCAGGTCCTGGAGAACTTCCATCGGAATTTCGCCACGTTCGAGGCGATGCCACGGATGATCACCCGATTCGAATTGCGGTCCCATCATCACGTGGTGAAGTTCCGCCGCAGAGCATCCGAGGTCCTCGGCGATCATTCCGATCTGGCGCGTGATCGGCGTGATGATGACCCCGCCGAAATCAAAGATCACCGCAGAGACATCGGCGGGAGAAGTGACCACGACAAGACTCTAGGAAAGTGCGTCGGTGTCAGCCGTGTCGGATCGCCTGGGCCAGCATGATTCCCGCGATGACCCCACGAAGGGTCCAGCCGATCGTGCGCGGCCAGTTGGTCACCACGAGACGCCGGCCGACGGTTGCGTCGGGATCAGTCGCCATGCGTTCGTGGAGTGGCACCGAGAGAAAAACCGTCGCGGCAAGCACAACCGCCAACACCACGGCACCGGCCCACGCCAACCAGGCATCGACTCCGTCGGGGCGCGCGACGAGAAGGGTGAGCGTGGTAACTCCTTCGACCGCCATGGGCAGCCCGACGACCCACGCGGTGCGGCGCTGGTGCTCGATTGCGATTTCCGGTGCGCGATCCATTCCGACGATGGCCAGCAACGGATAGTGCACCAACTGCACGAACCAGATGACGCCGACCATGACACACGTCGCGACCAAGTTGAGAACCAACTGAACCACGTCGCGACCCTACGACAACTCCGCGGCATGTGGTTGACTGAGCCCATGAGCGATGCAGATTCCGATGCACATACGCATTCCTACGGCCACGACGTTCAGGCCGAACTCGCGCCAATCACTCGCGAACTGCGTGAACTGATACCGGAGGTGTACAAGGGTTTCGGTGGCCTGCACGCCGCGGCATTCCGTGCCGGCGCACTCGATGCAAAAACGAAGGAACTCGTTGCTCTGGCAATTGCCATCACCACGCACTGTGACGGCTGCATCGCTGCGCACGCAAAGGGTGCCGCCCGCAACGGCGCGACCGAAGCAGAGGTGGCCGAACTCGTCGGCGTGACGATCTCGATGAACGGCGGACCGGGCACCGTCTACGGGCCGCGTGCGTTTGCGGCATTCCGGGAGTTCAAGAACTCCTGACGTCCGGGTGAAGGTTCGGTGAACACAGGGCCAAGGTTCTGTCTTTTCTCTTCACCACGAACTTCCCGACAGTTACGTTCGGATCATGTTCGGACGCAGTCGCAAACACCCAAAGAAGCGCGTTGTTCACACTCCCGAGTGCACCGCAATCCACGAAGCCATGTTGATGTCTCTGTATCTCGGCTACGGCGCGCCATCGGCCCCGCTCTTCGTGCCGACGGGAAGCCTCGTGTGCACCTGCGACCAAGACGGTGGCAATGCCGCACCTCCCACAGAGGTGACACAGGACCCAACCGATGCAAACCTGCGGAGCGTTCTCGTCGCGGTCTGACCTGTCAGACTTGCCCCGAACGGGGGCAACATGAAGGTCACACTGCTCGGCACGGGAAGTCCGCTTCCCGACCCGAACCGCGCGGGCCCGTCGACACTCGTGTCGAGCGGATCGCACAACGTCGTCGTCGATTGTGGTCGAGCGTGCGTGATGCGTCTCGTCGGCGCGGGAGTCATGCCTCCGTTCGTCAATCTCGTGTTGTTGACCCACCTGCACAGCGACCACATCTGCGACCTGAACGACCTCGTCACCACGCGCTGGATCACGACCCCGGCCGCGATGGCGTCGCCTCTCAAGATCGTCGGACCCGTCGGCACGCGGCGTGTCGTCGAGGGAATGCTCGAAATGCTCGCACTCGACGAGCAGTACCGCCTGGCACACCACGAAGACCTTCGCACCGTCGGCGGAATGAAGATCGACGTCGTCGAGTTGGTCGCCGGCGACGCCCACGAACACGGCGACCTCGTCGTTCGGGCATTCCGCACCGACCACCGCCCCGTCGAGCCGACACTCGGGTACCGAATCGAACACGACGGCAAGGCAGCCGCGCTGGCCGGCGACACGATTCCCTGCGACGAGTTGTACGACCTGTGCCGCGATGCCGACGTCTACGTGCAGACGGTGCTGCGCGACGATCTCGTCAAACAACTCGCTCAACTCTTGCCGGGAAATGCGGGTCGACTCACCGACATCCTCGACTATCACTCGACGGTGGAACAGGCCGGACAAACCGCGTCACGGAGCGGCGTCAAACACCTGTTGCTCACCCACTACGTCCCGGCAATGCAGTCCGGCGCCGAGGATGAATGGCGCCGGGTGGCAGCGGCCCACTACTCGGGACCGATCACCCTTGGTCCCGATCTCACCTACGTCGAAATCTGACCTCTACCCGGACTTCTGGGTCATCCACACGCCGGCGAGCGCAACACCAAGGCCGACAACGGCGAGTGCGCCGAGACGTTCGGAGAAAAGAATCGCACCTTCGATGGTGCTGAGCGCCGGCGTCAGAAAGAAAAGGCTGCTCACCTTCGCAGCTGCTCGGCGTGCGAGCAACACCATCATCAACAGCACTGCCGCAATCGACAACACGCCGACGGCCCACGCAAGTGCCGCCGCGTTGCGCCAGGTCACGTGCATCTTCCAGCCCTCGGAAATGATCGCCACGGGGACCAACACCAAACCAGCCGCCACGTACTGAAGCGCGGTCCCGCGCAGCAGCGGCATCTCGCGACCCCGCGAGCGTTGCACAACGGTGCCCGTCGACATTCCCACCACCGCGACAACCATTGCGATCACCGTCGTGGCGGTGATGCTGGCCGCCTTGACGCTGCTGCGTTCGATCAACAACGCCACGACACCAACGACACCACATGCGATTCCCGCCCATTGGATCAACCGCAGCCTCTCCTTCAACAGCCAGTGACCGACGAACGAAGTCACCACCGGATGTAATCCCGCGATCAGGGCACTCACACCCGACGGTAGACCACGCGAGATCGCGAAGAAAGTGCCTCCGAGATACGTCGCGTGCATGAAGATTCCAACGACCGCTGATGATGAAATGTGGCGCCGTTCGATGCGCGGGGCCCGAATCGCGTCGGCGATCACCCACAGCACGGCGGCAGAAATGATCATGCGGACTGCAAGGAACGTGAAGGGCCCCGCGTCACGGGTGCCGTAGCGGGCCACGATGAAACCCGTGCTCCACAGCAGGACGAAAAGCCCCGGGGCAACCTTTTCCAACTTCACGGTCGGCTGTCGCGTTTGCACTCGGGTGAGGCTAGGCGTCGGAAGTCACGACCAACATCATTCTCGTGCGCTGAGTCGTTTACCGTCCGGCACATGGACGCAGTACTTCTCATCGCACGAATTCTCTTCTCGATCATGTTCGTCATGTCGGGTCTGAACCACCTCGCAAAGGCCGACCACATGCTCCCCTATGCCCAGATGAAGGGCGTGCCCATGCCGAAGCTGTCGGTGCAGTTGTCGGGTGTGCTGCTTCTCCTCGGGGGTCTCTCGGTCATCCTGGGCGTGTGGGCCGATCTCGGCGCGCTCGTTCTCGCCGTTCTCCTCGTCGTGATGGCCGTCAAGATGCACGACTTCTGGAAGCACACCGATCCGCAGGCGAAGCAGGGTGAAATGATCGGCTTCATGAAGAACATCGGCCTCGCCGGTGGTGCGCTCTTCATCTTCGCGATCGCCGCGACGGAAGGCTCGAATTACGGCCCGGCCATCACCGAGAGCCTCTTTTCGATCGCTCCCTGACGAATCCGTCGGCCGCGGTCAGCGTTGATCACGGTCGATGATTTTTGGAATTCGGGCCGGCTCCCAGGTGCGCAGCCTTCTCAGCATCGAGGGCCCGTTCGACTCGACGACGACGGTGTCGCGGTGTGCGGGTCTGATGAAACCCGCCGCAGTGGTCTTGTCGAGGAACGTCACAAGGTCGTCGAAAAAACCGTTGTGATTCAGAATCCCACAGGGCTTTTCGTGGATTCCGAGCTGGGTCCAGGTGATCACCTCGAACAGTTCGTCGAACGTTCCGAACCCACCGGGCAGGGCAACGAAGGCGTCGGCGCGGTCGGCCATCACGGCCTTGCGTTCGTGCATCGTGTCGACAACGATCAACGAAGTCAGTTCCAGATGGGCGAGTTCCTTCACCCGCAACGCCTCGGTGATGACCCCGTGCACCTCGCCACCGGCGCGCAGTGCACCATCGGCGACGGCGCCCATCAGCCCGACGTTTCCGCCGCCGTAGACCAGTGCAATTCCCTCGGTCGCGAGCAAACGACCGAAGTCGCGCGCACATTCGATATTGCCCGGGTCGAGACCATCGCTCGACCCGCAGTACACGGCAACGGAGGCGAGTTCCTTCACGGAATCCGTCTCACACGAATTTCGTCCACATGTCGAGCGGCATGCGCTCGGACACCAAAGTGTTGATCGGTGCCGCTTCGTCAACGTGGCCGATTGCCATGCCACAGAAGAGCATCTCGTTGTCCGGTGCACCGATGAAACCGCGGACGGCCGAGTGCCGCACGGCCCAGTACTCCTGGGCACACGTTCCCAACCCACGCTCGACGGCGAGCAACATGAACGTCTGCAGGAACATCCCGAGATCCGACCACTGGGGCCGGCCCATCCCGCGATCGACAACGCAGAACAGCGCCGTGGGTGCGCCGAAGAAGTCGTTGTTGTGTGCGAACTGGCGGCGGCGGCCGTCCTTGTCCTCACGCGCGATGCCGAGCGTCGCATACATCGCCTCACCGACCACGAAACGATTCGTGCGATAGGGCTCACCGAGTTCGGGTGGGTAAATGTCGTACTCGGGTTTTTCCATCGGTGGTTGTGCCGCGAGATGCTCGCGCAGCTTCGTCATCGACTCGCCGTTGACCACGTAAATACGCCACGGCTGCAGGTTCCCGCCGCTGGGTGCCCTCGCGGCATCCGCGAGGATTCCCCGAAGAACTTCATCAGGAAC
>SXGQ01210956.1_pt1 | contig 13671 bp, 15 predicted proteins | sample 3178371 | NCBI WGS metagenome assembly SXGQ01 (sample SAMN11356859, study PRJNA531348) | freshwater metagenome | isolation source: freshwater sample F1-20 | place: China: Fuxian Lake, Yuxi | collected 2017-12-25
AATCCTTGGGTCGTGGGTTCGAGCCCCACCCGCCCCACCAGAGGAATCATCATCCTTGGGTCGTGGGTTCGAGCCCCACCCGCCCCACCACGACCATCACCACCGCCGCGAACGAACACGCCCGCGGCGCGCCCTCACGACGCTCTCAGCCGGGCAGGGCATGCTCGGCCCGACAGGTCGGGGACGAGGCAGCGAGGTGGCGATGACCGTCGTCGAGGAGGGCGCCCCGTCGCGCCGCCGTGTCGGACCCGTCGAGCGGCTGCGTCGGTTCGGCCGACCGCCCCGCATCGTCGGCATCGACGTCGCCCGCGGGCTCGCAGTCCTCGGGATGGTCGGAGCCCACCTGGGCGACACCCACGACGACATCACCTGGTCCGACCCGTCCACCTGGGACGGCATCGTGAACGGACGGTCGTCGCTGCTGTTCGCGATGCTGGCCGGCGTCTCCATCAGCCTCATCTGCAAGGGCCGGGCACGCCCCGGGGACACCCGTCTGCAGATGACGCTCGTGCGACGCGGTCTGCTGATCCTCCTCATCGGCCTCGCCATCGAGCTGCTGAACACCGGCGTCGGCGTGATCCTGCCGCTCTACGGGCTGCTGTTCGTGGCCTCGACCCTCGTCCTGCACTGGAGCACCCGACGGCTCTGGACCGTCGCGGTCCTGCTCGCCGTGGTCGCGCCGTTCGGGGTCGCGCTGGCCCACGCGCTCAGCCTCGCCGCGTCGGGCCCCGGCCTCGACCTCACCCTGTTCGGCCTCTACCCGGTCACCGCGTGGCTGGCGGTGCTCCTGGCCGGCATGGCCGTCGGGCGGCTCCCCCTCACCCGCGCACGCGTGGCGGCAGGACTGCTGCTCGGCGGCGTCGTGGTCGCGACGCTCGGGTACGGAGCGGGTCACCTCATCGGCTCCGACCGCGAGGACCTCGTCGCCTACCTCGGCTATGCGGCGCCGGACTACACCGACGACCTCGGCAACCCCACGAACGAGCCCGGCTACCTCACCCGGCTCGAGCAGTCCGACGAGATCCAGCACGTGTGGAGCACCGCGATGCAGTACAAGCCGCACACCGCCGGCGCTCCGGAGATCGTCGGGTCCGGCGGGCTCGCGGTCGCCGTCATCGGACTGTGCCTGCTGCTCGCCCGCCGACTGCGGGCCGTGCTGCTTCCCTTCGCGGCGCTGGGCTCGATGCCGCTGACGGCCTACACCGCTCACCTGCTCCTGCTCACCGCGCTGGCCGGAGGTCCGTTCGGCGGGTACGTCGGCATCAGCAACACCGTCTGGGCGCGCACCAGCGTCGGTCTGCTCGTGCTGGCGACGCTCTGGGTGGCGTTCGTCGGGCGGGGGCCGCTCGAGCGCCTCGTCGGCCGCATCAGCCGACCCCGCACCGAGGCCTGAACCATCTCGCCCCTCGGGAGCACGACGCGGGGCCCGGCGTCGGCCGCTGCTGCTCAGCCATGGCCCGACCCAACCGCGCCCCGTAGCCTGACGCCATGACCGACGAGGCGCCCGTCCCGCTGAACCCGCTCGACGAGGACTGGGAGCGGGCGCTCGTCGTCGTCGCCCATCCCGACGACGTGGAGTTCGGCGCCGCTGCCGCCGTGGCCCGCTGGACCGAGCAAGGCAAGACCGTCGTCTACTGCATGGTCACGAGCGGCGAGGCCGGCATCGACGCGCTCGCGCCCCAGGAGTGCCGGACGGTGCGCGAGGCCGAGCAGGTCGAGTCCGCGCGCATCGTCGGCGTCGACGTCGTCGAGTTCCTCGGCTTCCCCGACGGCGTCGTCGAGCAGACGGTGGCCCTGCGGGCCGCGATCGCCCAGCAGGTCCGACAGCACCGGCCCGACGTCGTCGTCACCGTGAACCACCACGACACGTGGGGTGGCAGCGCGCCGAACCAGGCCGACCACGTCGCCGTCGGCCGCTCGACCATCCACGCCGTGCAGGACGCCGGCAACCGGTGGATCCATCGGGAGCAGCTGCTCGACGGTCTCGAGCCCTGGGGCGGCGTCCGGCAGGTGTGGGTGTCCGGCTCCCCCGCCGCGACGCACGGTGTCGACACCTCCGCCACCTTCGACCGCGGGGTCGCGTCGTTGGAGGCCCACCGCGCCTACATCGACGGTCTCGGCTGGGAGCACTTCGACGCCGCCGAGTTCCTCGAGGGGATGTCGCGGCCCCTCGGGACCCGCATGGGCGTCACCCACGCGGCCGCGTTCGAGGTCGTGTCGATGACGTGGGGCGACTGAGGTGCCCGACCAGCCCGACACGACCCTCGGCGTCCAGCACGTGCCCGCCTTCCTCGTGCGGGAGCGTCCGGCGCTGCGCGCCGAGCGGCACGAGGTCCTCGATCCCCGCGGCACCCCGATGGCCTTCGCTGAACGACGTCGCTCGTGGGGCCCGGGATCGACCACCGTGTTCCACACCGACGAGGCACGCACCCACGAGGCGTTCCGCAGCGAGGTCCGCGGTCGCCCGAACCTCGGGGCACGTCACGTGGTCGTCGCCGCCGACCGTCGTCCGGTCGGGTCCTTCCGCAAGCAGGCCGCCCGCAGTCTCCTCCGCACCACGTTCGTGCTCGAGGCCGAGGGGCTGGCGGGCACGGCGCAGGAGCGCAGCGGCTTCCTCGCGCTGGAGCGGCGGCTCAGCAGCGACACGCCGACCCGCCGGATCGCGGTCGACGTGCTCGACGACGACACCGGGGCGCCGCTGCTGTCGGTCGGCCGGGCCCCCGGCGAGCGCACCACGTACGCCGTCGACGTGCCCGACCCGCGCGTCGACGCACGTCTGGCGGCCGCCTTCGTCGTGGGGCTTCTCGGCATGATCGACCACTGAACGGCCCTTGGAGCACCTAGGCTCTCGGCGTGACCACCGTGCAGCACGTCCCGTCGTTCACCGTCAACCAGAAGCTGGCGATGACCACCAACCGCTACGAGGTGGTCGGCCCCGACGGCGCCGTCCTCGCCGTCGCGCAGCAGAAGCGGCTCGCGCTCAAGGAGAAGGTGACCTTCTACACCGACGGGTCACGTCAGCAGGAGGCGTTCACGTTCGGCGCCCGCAACGTGATGGACCTGCGCGGCGCCTACGACGTGGTCGCGTCCGACGGCTCGCCGATCGGCAGCTTCCGCAAGCAGTTCGGCGCCTCGCTGATGCGCACCACCTTCACGCTCGAGGGCGACGGCTTCGTCGGCACCGGCCAGGAGCGCAGCCAGCTCGTCGCGGTGCTGCGCCGCTTCACCGACCTGCCCTTCCTCAAGATGCACTTCGACGTCGTCGACGACGCGACCGGCCAGCCGCTGCTCTCGGTCGAGCGCGCGACGTCGGTGCGCGACCGCTACGAGGTCTCGGTGCCCGACCCCCGGGTCGACGTCCGCCTCGCCGCCGCGTTCGCCGTGGGCATGGACGCGCTCCTCGGCCGCTGACGTGAGAGGCGCCGCTGACGTGAGAAGGGGACCGACGCGGCCGCGTCGGTCCCCTTCTCGTCGCCCTGGCGGGCCCTGTGCTCCCCCGATTGGACTCGAACCAATAACCCTTCGATTAACAGTCGAATGCTCTGCCAATTGAGCTACGGGGGAATGTCTCCCACTCGGGGAGCACGGTCGGTAACTCTACCAACCCCCTCGCGCAGTCTCGACAGGGCCTGGTCACCGACACGCCGCGCCGTGGACACGGGAAGGCCGAGACGGGTCGCGACATCCGTCCACGGAGTCGGGCAGGCGCCCTCCGGCGTGCGGCTGAAGCGGGCCTCGAGCACGGCACGCTCGCGGTGCGGCAGGCCGGCCAGGTGCCCGGCGACGACGCCGTCGGACGGGTCGGCGCGCCGGCGCCGCGGTTCCGGGACGATGTCGTGCGGCACCTCCGGACGCGCCTCGCGGTGGGCGTGCAGAGCCCGGGTGATCCACGGCCACGCGTACGTCGCGAGCCGGACACCTCGGTCGGGGTCGAACCGCGCCACGGCCGACATCAGGGCCAGCACGGCCACCTGCAGCGCGTCGTCCACGTCGTCGCCCCGGAAGCCTAGCGCCCACACCCGCAGGGCCGCCAGGCGCAACGACCGGCGCAGCAGCACCGCCCGCGCGTCGTCGTCACCCGCACGGGCGAGGACGGCGAGCCGGTGCTCCTCCTCCGCGGTGATCGACGGCTCCCCCAGCAGACGACGCACCAGGTCCATGGCTCCAGCCTCGCCGCCGGTCTGCCCCGGCTCCAGGACGACCGCGCCGCCTGTGGACGCGTGCCCGGCGGACCTCGCCGTGAGGGCGAGCCTGGGGACTACTCGCCGCCCAGCGTGCGGTTGCGCAGCTGGCGGAACTCCGCCTCCCGCGCGAGCAGGTCGGTGAAGACCGCGCGGTACTCGTCCGGCTGCTCGGCGGGGTCGGTGCGCTGCAGCTTGGAGCGCAGGTCCTCGACCGTGCGGCCGACCGTCAGCAGTCGCAGCCGCGTCATGATCGCCGCGACCACGCGCGCCGTCGCTCCCTCGGTCGAGCTGAGCGGCTCCATCGCGGCGACGGAGAGCACGCGCCGCAGGTCGTCGGAGACGAGCGCGTCGGACACCCGCGGCACGAAGGTCGGGTCGGGCTGCGCCGGGAGCCCGACCGTGGTCATCGTGCGCCACAGCTCCTGCGCGACGGGGTGCGTGAAGTCGCCGTCGTCGAGCTCCTCGGCGTGCGGACGCGCCAGGTGCGGGTGCTGCGCCAGGGCCTTCAGCGCCTCGCGCTCGTCGGCGAACTGGGGCGCACCGAAGCTGACGAACGGCTGCGGCGGTGGCGCGGGCGCCGGCTCGGCGGACTGCTGCGCCGGCGCACGGCGTTCCGGCTTCGTCGGGGGCCGGTACCGACGGTGCTCGGCCCGCACCTGGTCGACGTCGACCCCCACGCGCGTGGAGACCTCGCGCAGGAACTCCTCGACCTTGCTCTTGTCGCGGATCGACGTCGCGAGACCGACCGCCTCGCGCACCGCGTCGACCCGCTGGTCGGAACGGTCGAGGTCGTAGCGCAGCAGCACGTTCTCGAGCACGAACCGGTACAGCGGGATCCGGGCGTCCACGAGCGCCCGGACGCCGACGTCGCCGTCGGCGATCCGCAGGTCGCACGGATCCATGCCGCGCGGCTCGACCGCGACGTAGGTCTGCGCGGCGAACTGCTGGTCGCCCTCGAACGCCTTCATGGCGGCCCGCTGCCCCGCCTCGTCGCCGTCGAACGTGAACACGACCTCGCCGTGCATGGCGCCGTCGTCGAGCAGGATCCGTCGCAGCACCTTCGCGTGGCCCTCGCCGAACGCCGTGCCGCAGGTGGCGACCGCGGTGCGCACGCCGGCCTCGTGGCACGCCATCACGTCGGTGTATCCCTCGACGACCACCGCCCGGCTCTCCGAGGAGATCTGACGGCGCGCGAGGTCGATGCCGTAGAGCACCTGGCTCTTCTTGTAGATCGGCGTCTCGGCGGTGTTCACGTACTTGCCCTGCATGAAGTCGTCGTCGAACATCCGTCGGGCGCCGAAGCCGATGATCTCGCTGGTCATCTCGCGGATCGGCCAGAGCAGACGTCCTTGGAAGACGTCGAACAGGCCCCGCGTCGAGCGGCGCGCCAGGCCGCCCGCGACGAGCTCGTCGTCGGTGAAGCCCTTGCCCTTGAGGTGCCCGAGCAGCGCGGTGCCCGACTTCGGCGCCCATCCCATGGCGAAGGTCTCGGCGGCCCGCTGGTCGAAGCCGCGGTCGGTGACGAACTGGCGACCGATCGAGGCCTCGGGCGACGACGCCAGCGTCTGGGCGTAGAACTCGCCGGCCAGGCGGTGCGCCTCGAGCAGCCGCTGACGCTGCTGCGGGTCGCGCCGAGGCCCGCGGGACTCACCCTCCTCGTACCGGAGCTGGATGCCGTACTTCGCCGCGAGCCGCTCCATGGCCTCCACGAAGCTGAGGCCCTCGATCTTCTGGATGAAGGCGATCGCGTCGCCGCCCTCGCCGCAGCCAAAGCAGTGGAAGGTGCCGCGCGCCGGGTTGGCGTGGAACGACGGCGTCTTCTCGTCGTGGAACGGGCACAGACCCTTCAAGGTGCCGCCCGAGCGCCGCAGCGTGACGTACTGCTCGACCACCTCGTCGATGCGGGCGCGTTCGCGGACGAGCTGGATGTCCTCGTCGTTGATCAGTCCCGCCACGGGTCGATCCTAGGCGGTGCGCGTCAACCGAGGAGCCGGTCGGCCCACAGCCTTGCCGACCCGTCGGTCAGGCTCGCCACCTGGTCGATGACGACGCGGGTGCGAGCGGCGTCGTCGGTGGCGCGACGCAGGTCGGCCCGGAACTCCGGCTCGAGGTGCTCCTCCCCCGTCGCGAGGAGCCGCGCCACGAGCGCGCCGAGCGCCTCGCGCTGCGTCGCGAGCTGGCGTGCCCGGTCGTCGGCGAGCATCACGTAGTGCGCGGCCACAGCCTTGAGGACGGTGATCTCGTCCCGCGTCGCCTGCGGGACCTCCAGGTCGGCGGTGTAGCGGGTGAGCGGCCCCGGCCCCCACCGCTCGACGGTGGCGCGTTGTGCGCTGACGGCGAACCGGCCGATGAGCGCACTCGTCAGGCTCTTGAGCACGGCGAGGGCCTCGCGGCTGCCGTCGAACTCGGCGCGCGGCCACTCCGGCAGCGCCCGCAGCCGCTCCAGCGCGCCGCCGAGCCGGTCGTCGTCGGCGCTCGCGTCGTACCAGTCGCGGGCGACGGCGTGCACCCCGTCGAGGTCGAGCCGTCCGGGCAGCAGGCTGAACCAGCCGCCCACGACCGCGTCCTCGACGTCGTGCACGGAGTAGGCGATGTCGTCGGCGAGGTCCATCACCTGCGCCTCGATCGGACGTCGCCACGCGGGCGCCCCGGCCCTCAGCCAGTCGAAGACCGGTCGGTCGTCGGCGTAGACGCCGAACTTCGGGCCGCCGCCGGGTGCCTCGCCGCGCGCCCACGGGTACTTGACGCAGGCGGCCAACGTCGCGCGCGTGAGGTTCAGCCCGACGCTGCGGCCCGCGGCGTCGACGGTCTTCGCCTCGAGCCGGGTGAGGATGCGCAGGGTCTGCGCGTTGCCCTCGAAGCCGCCGACGTCCGCAGCCGCCTCGTCGAGGGCGACCTCCCCGTTGTGGCCGAACGGCGGGTGCCCGAGGTCGTGGGAGAGGGCGGCGCAGTCGACGACGTCGGGGTCGCAGCCGAGCGAGGCGCCCAGCTCGCGCGCCACCTGCGCCACCTCGAGGGTGTGGGTGAGCCGGTTGCGCACGAAGTCGTCGAACCCGGCGCCCATGACCTGCGTCTTCGCCGACAGGCGGCGCAGTGCCGCGGAGTGCACCACGCGACCGCGGTCGCGCTCGAACGGCGTGCGCCCGGCCCGCTTCGTCGGCTCCGCCACGACCCGGGCGCGCGCCTCGATGCCGTAGGGAGTCTCCACGGGACGCAGGCTACCGAAGGCGCACCACGTCGCAGCGACCCTGCGTCGTGGGTGGTGGGGTCGTGGGTCGTGGCACAGTGACGCCATGACCCGTTCGGTCGCGGTGCTCTCCGACGTGCACGGCGTGCTGCCCGCACTCGACGCGGTCCTGGCCGAGCCCGCGGTGAGGGCGGCGGACCTCGTGGTCGTCACCGGTGACCACACCTGGGGCCCGCAGCCGTGCGAGGTCCTCGACCGTCTCGTGGCCCTCGGTGACCGTGCCGTGCTGGTGCGCGGCAACGCCGACCGCGAGCTGCTGCACATCGCGCGCGGACTCGACGTCGGGCTCGACGACGACCCGCTGTCGGTCTGGGGCGCCGCGCAGCTCACATCGGACCATCTGGCCCTGCTGGAGGCGATGCCGGAGCAGCTGACGCTCGACCTGCCCGGCTTCGGGCTCGTCCGCTTCTGCCACGCCACCCCTCGCGACGACGCCGAGGTCGTGCTCGTCGACAGCCGGCTCGGGCGCTGGCACGAGGTGCTCGCCGACCTGCCCGCCGAGGTCGGGACCATGGTGTGCGGCCACACGCACATGCCGTTCCTTCGCCTCGTCGACCGCAGGCTCGTGGTCAACCCCGGCAGCGTGGGTCTGCCCTATGGCCACCCAGGCGCGAGCTGGGCGGTGCTCTCCGACGGACAGGTCACCTTCGGGCGCACGACGCTCGACGTCGACCGCCTGGTGCGCGACGTCGTCGACGGGTCGGGCTGGCCGGACGTCGAGGCCTGGGCCGACGAGACGTTCCGCCGCCCGGCCGGCGACGTCGAGGCGCTCGCGGCCTTCGCTCCGCGCGACGGACGCTGACTCACCCTGCCTCCACCTCGGTGAGCTGCAGATTCCCATGTCGACCTGGGAATCAGCAGCGGCGCACGGGCTCAGAAGCGGCCGTTGCGGGGGCGGGGCTGGCAGCGGGGGCAGGTGAAGGAGCTGCGGTTCATGAACGCGTCGCGGCGGATCGGCGTCCCGCACCGCGGGCACGGCTCACCCTCCTGCCCGTACGCGGCGAGGGACCGGTCGAAGTAACCGCTCTGGCCGTTGACGTTGACGTACAACGCGTCGAAGGACGTGCCGCCCTGCTCGAGCGCCTCGCCCATCACGTCGACGACGTGGCCGAGCAGCGCGTCGACCTCCTTGGCGCGCAGGTTCTCCGTCGCGCGCGCGTAGTGCAGCGGCACGCGCCACAGCGACTCGTCGGCGTAGATGTTGCCGACGCCGGAGATCAACGTCTGGTCGAGCAGGGCGCGCTTGACGCCCGTGCGCCGACGGCGCAGCCGAGCCGCGAAGAGGTCGCGGTCGAACCGCGGGTCGAGCGGGTCGCGCGCGATGTGCCCGATCGTGACGGGCACCTGCTCCTCGTCGACGTCGGCCAGCATCATGCCGCCGAAGATCCGCTGGTCGACGAACCGCAGCTGACGGCCGTCGTCGAGGTCGAGCACGATGCGCAGGTGCCGCGGCAGCGGCGCGTCGGCGTCGCTGATGAGCATCTGCCCGCTCATGCCGAGGTGGCAGAGCAGCGCCTCGTGACCGTCGAGCACGAGCCAGAGGTACTTGCCGCGACGTCGCGCCGCGTCGACCCGTCGACCGACGAGACGCGGGACGAAGTCGGCGGCGCCTGGCAGGTGCCGCTTGAGGGACCGGACGTCGTGCACCGTGACCGCCACGACGGTGCGGCCGACGACGTGCGTGTCGAGGCCGCGGCGGACCACCTCGACCTCGGGGAGCTCAGGCACGGACGGGTCAGACCTCGACGGCGTCGGCCGGGGTCACCTCGGCGGTGATGGCACGCCACGCGATCTCGGCCACCTGCTGCTCGGCCTCCTTCTTCGACCGGCCAGTGCCCCCGTCGTATCGCTGCTCGCCCACCACCACGGACGCCGTGAACGTCTTGTCGTGGTCGGGGCCCTCGCTCTCGAGGACGTAGCGGGGGACGCCGAGGTCGTGGTTGGCGGCGATCTCCTGCAGCGAGGTCTTCCAGTCCAGCCCGGCGCCGAGGTCGGCCGCGCGGGCGATGAACGGGTCGAACACGGCGTGCACGACCTGCGACGCGCGCTCGATGCCGAACTGCACGTACACGGCACCGATCACGGCCTCGACGGTGTCGGACAGGATCGACGCCTTGTTGCGACCGCCGGTGGCCTCCTCGCCGCGTCCGAGGCGCAGGTGCGCACCCAGGTCGAGCGTGTGCGCCACCTCCGCGAGCGCCTTCGCGCTCACGACGGCAGCACGCAGCTTCGCGAGCCGGCCCTCGGCGAGGTCGGGGTGGTTGGTGAAGAGCGCGTCGGTGACGACGAGCCCCAGCACCGAGTCGCCCAGGAACTCCAGGCGCTCGTTGTTGGGCAGGCCCCCGTTCTCGTACGCGTACGAACGGTGCGTGAGGGCGTGCTCCAGCAGCTCGGCGTCCAGGTCGGGGACGCCGAGCACCTCCTTCAGGGCCTCGTGGCCCTGAGGATCAGAGGACCTGGCGACGCTCGCCACGCGCGCCGTACTGTCCGCACTCGCCGCACGCACGGTGCGGGACGACCTTGGAGTCGCAGGCGGGGTTGGCGCAGTCGACGAGGGTGGTCGCCGTGGTCTTCCACTGCGACCGGCGGTGGCGCGTGTTGCTGCGCGACATCTTCCGCTTCGGAACGGCCACGATCTACTCCTTGTTCGGCCCCGGGACGTCGCCCGGGAGGTTCTGGGTCAGCTGGCTCAACGACGCCCACCGGGGGTCGATCGGATCGCCGTGTGTGTGGTCTGGATCGTCCGCGAGTCGCGCCCCGCACTCGGGGCACAGTCCCGGACACTCCGGATCACACACGGGGTTGAGCGGCAGTGCGAGCACCACCGCGTCCCGCAGGACGGGTTCGAGGTCGAGCAGGTCGTCCTCGAGGGCCGGAAGCTCGTCTTCCTCCCCGTCCTCCTCGGCACCGTCGCCGGCGCCGATCGGGTCGTACAGGTACAGCTCCTGCAGGTCCACCACGACGGTGTCGTCGAGGACGTCCAGGCAGCGGACGCACTCCCCCACCACGCGCGCCGAGGCGGTGCCGGTGGCCAGCACCCCGTCCATGACGGCCTCGAGCCGCAGCTCCAGGTCGATGGGCGAGTCCTCGGGCACGCCGTAGACGTCGTGGCCCAGATCCGCCGGCGCCGCCACGGTGCGGGTGAAGGTACGTTCGGTCCCAGGTCGACGACCCAGAACCTGGGTGTCGAAGACCAAGGGGCCCGATTGCACGGTCACGTCCGTCCGTCGAGGTGCACAACAGATCACGGCCTGTTTCCAGGCCGCCGTCCATCATAACCGGTGCAGGTCACGCGACACCAATCGCTCCCCCACCGGTCGGCAGCGGCCGGCGGGCGCGACCAGACGAGGCATGGGAATCTCAGCGAGGCCCGGAGAGCTTTCCGTGCCCGGCTGAGGAAACCATGCCTGGACGGAGATTCCCAGGTCGACCTGGGAATCTCCGCGCACCGGACTGCCAAGCACGGGAATCTCAGCCAAGCACGGAGAGCATTCCGTGCGCGGCTGAGGAAACCATGCCTGGTCGGAGATTCCCAGGTCGACCTGGGAATCTCCGTCCGCCGGACTGTCGGTGGGGGCTGGGAGGATGCGCAGGTGCAGACGTCGGCGGAGCGGGAGGGGACGGTGCTGCACGCCGACCTCGACAGCTTCTTCGCCTCCGTCGAGATCCGCGACGACCCGAGCCTGCGGGGGCGGCCGGTGGCCGTCGGCGGCGGGGTGGTCATGGCCGCCAGCTACGAGGCGCGGGCGCACGGCGTCAAGGGCGCGATGGGGCTGCGGCAGGCGCTGCGGCTCTGCCCCGACCTGCTGGTCGTGCCGCCCAGGCCGCACGCGTACACCGAGGCGAGTCGCGCGGTGTTCGCCGTCTTCGCCGACACCACGCCTCTCGTGGAGGGCGTCTCGATCGACGAGGCGTTCCTGGAGGTCGGCGGGCTCCGACGTATCCGCGGGGCACCGTCGCAGATCGCGACGACGCTCCGCGAGCAGGTGCGCGAACGGGTGGGCCTGCCGATCTCGGTGGGCGTCGCGCGCACGAAGTACCTCGCCAAGGTGGCCAGCGCGATGGCCAAGCCCGACGGCCTCCTCGTCGTCCCGCTCGACGACGAACGACGCTTCCTGCTCTCGCTGCCCGTCCAGGCGCTCTGGGGCGTCGGCCCCCGCACCACCGAGAAGCTGCACGCCGCCCGGGTGCGCACCGTCGCCGACGTCGCCCGCATGCAGCCCGGCGAGCTCGCCACGCTGGTCGGCAGCGGTGCGGCCGGCCACCTGCACGCCCTCGCCTCCGGCCACGACCCCCGACCGGTGCGGGCGCGACCGTCGCGTCGCTCGATGGGGGCGCAGCACGCCCTCGGCCGCGACGAGCGCACGCCCGAGGGCGTCGAGATCGTGCTGCTGGGCCTGGTCGACCGCGTCGCGCGGCGTCTGCGCGCGGCCGGGCGCACCGCCGCGACCGTCACCCTGCGCGTCCGCTTCGGCGACTTCACCAGCTCCACCGCCTCGCACACGCTCCCGCGACCGACCGCCCACACGCAGGTCCTCCTCGACGCCACGCTGCAGCTGCTGCGCGGACGCCACGGCGAGATCGCCCGACGCGGCGTCACCCTCGTCGGCTTCCAGGCGTCCGGGCTCGACGACCAGGGCGAGCAGCTGCTGCTGCCCCTCACGTCGGCCTCCGACCCCGGCCTCGACACCGCGCTCGACGCCGTCCGCGACAGATTCGGCGCGCGAGCCGTGCGGCGGGGCGTGCAGCTCGGGCGCGGGGAGCGCGCCCCCATGCCGATCCTCCCCGACCAGGAGGACGACGCGTAGGCGGCGACGCCGGGTCAGGCGCGGCCGAACTCCCGGTCGAGGCGCTGGAGCACGAAGTCGGGCACGAGACCGCTCACGTCGCCACCGCCGCGTGCGACCTCCTTGACCAGGCTGGAGGCCAGGAAGGAGTACTCGGGGCTGGTCGGGATGAAGACGGTGTCGACGTCGGTGAGGCTGCCGTTCATCTGCGCCATCTGCAGCTCGTAGTCGAAGTCGGAGACCGCTCGCAGACCCTTCACGATCGCGCTGATCCCCTGCTCGGTGCAGAAGTTCACGAGCAGACCGCGGAACGACGCCACCGAGACGTTGGGCAGGTCCTCGGTGGCCCGGGCGAGCAGGTCCATCCGCTCCTCGAGCGAGAAGAGGCTCTTCTTGCTCTCGTTCACGAGGACCGCCACGACCACCTCGTCGAACAGCCGGGAGGCCCGGCGCACGATGTCGAGGTGACCGTTGGTCACGGGGTCGAAGGAGCCGGGGCACACGACGCGCGTCACGGCGGCGACGCTATCAGGACTCGTCGGAGCGGGCACCGAACCACACGGTGGTCTCGCCGTGGGCGCGGTCGCGGAACCCCTCGAACCCTGCGGGCCACGTGAACGGCGTGCGCGTGGACCGCTCGACGACGACCACGGCGTCGTCGGCGAGCGACGGGGCGAGGGCCGCGACCACGGCGGCGACGTCGTCGGTGGCCACCGCGTAGGGCGGGTCGAGCATCACCAGGTCGTAGGGGCCGGTGGCGGAGGCGGCGAAGGAGGCGGCGCTCGTGCGGTGAACGACGGCCTCGGCGCCCAGCTCCCGCGCGTTCTGCTGCGCCACCTGGGCGGCGCGCCGGTCGGACTCGACGAGGTCGGCCGACGCCGCCCCGCGCGAGAGCGCCTCCAGCGCCAGGGCGCCGGACCCGGCGTACACGTCGAGCACGCGGACCCCGTCGAGGCCACCGAACAGCGACTGCAGCGAGGAGAAGAGCGACTCCCTGACCCGGTCCGACGTCGGGCGCGTGCCGTCGCCCGGTGGCGTGCGCAGACGTCGACCGCCCCAGCGCCCGGCGATCACCCGGGTCACGTGCGCTCCAGGTAGTCGGCCTGCTGCGACTGCTCGAGGCGCTCGACCGCGGCCCGCAGGTCGGGCGCGCTCGCCAGCTGCGGGTCGCCCTCGACGAACGCCGTGGCCGCCTCGCGGGCGTCGGCGATGACCTGCTCGTCCTTGACGACCGAGAGCAGGCGCAGGCTGCTGCGCACCCCCGACTGCGCCGCGCCCAGCACGTCGCCCTCGCGACGCTGCTCGGCGTCGAGCCGTGACAGCGCGAACCCGTCGGACGTGGACGCGACGGCGTCGAGACGCTCCCGCGACGGCGAGCCGTCCTCGGCGGAGGTGACCAGCAGGCAGAGCCCCGCGTGCCCGCCTCGGCCGACGCGCCCGCGCAGCTGGTGCA
>SXGQ01461818.1_pt1 | contig 13671 bp, 10 predicted proteins | sample 3178371 | NCBI WGS metagenome assembly SXGQ01 (sample SAMN11356859, study PRJNA531348) | freshwater metagenome | isolation source: freshwater sample F1-20 | place: China: Fuxian Lake, Yuxi | collected 2017-12-25
CCGCCCCAGCGGCCGCGGCCGTCACGGACGCCGATGTGGTGATCTACGGCGGCACCTCGGGCGGCATCGCCGCCGCGCTGCAGGCGGCCCGCATGGGACACACCGCGGTGCTCGTGGAACCCACCCGATTTCTCGGCGGCCTGACCACCGGTGGATTGGGTGCGACCGACATCGGCAACAAACGCGCCATCGGCGGCATCGCGCGGGAATTCTACGGCCGCATCTGGAAGCACTACCAGCAGCCGGCCGCGTGGAGCCGCCAAAAACGTGAGGAGTACGTCAACCGCCGCGGCTCGGCGATCGACCCTTCGGAGATGACCCTGTGGACGTTCGAGCCGCACGTGGCCACCAAGGTCTACGACGAACTGCTGCGCGAGGCCGGCCCGCGCATCACGGTCGTCCTCGGCGAGCGCCTTGACCTCGCCCCGGGCCGCGGGGTCGTGAAGGAGGGCGCGCGCATCCAGCGCATCGTGATGGAGAGCGGGCGCGCCTTCACCGGACGGATGTTCATCGACGCCACTTACGAGGGCGACCTCATGGCCCGCGCCGGCGTGAGCTATCATGTCGGCCGCGAGGCCAACTCAACCTACGGCGAGACCCTGAACGGCGTGCAAACCGGCCGCGCGGTGAGCCACCAGTTCATCCGGCCCGTCGACCCATACGTGAAACCTGGCGATCGTTCCAGCGGCCTCCTGCCCGGCATCAACGCCGAGGGTCCGGGCGAGGAGTTTTCCGGCGATCGCAAGGTGCAGGCCTACAACTTCCGCCTGTGCACCACCGACGTGCCGGAAAACCGCCGCCCGTGGGAGAAGCCCGCCAACTACGACCCCCGCTGGTACGAGCTGCTCCTGCGGAACTTCGAGGCCGGCGACCCGCGCGTCCCGTGGAACCCGGTCTGGATGCCCAACCGCAAGACCGACACGAACAACAACTACGCCGTCAGCACCGACTTCATCGGCCAGAACTGGGCCTACCCCGAGGCCGGCCACGCCGAACGCGAGCGCATCCGACAGGCGCATATCGACTGGCAGAAGGGTCTGATGTGGACGCTGGCCAACCACCCGCGCGTGCCGGAGAAAGTGCGGGCCGAGTTCCAGCGCCTTGGCCTCGCCCGCGACGAGTTCACGGACAACGACAACTGGCCGCGGCAACTCTATGTGCGCGAGGCCCGCCGCATGATCAGCGACCACGTCATGACCGAGCGCCATTGCGTGCGCGCCGAGGTCGCGGCCGACAGCGTCGGCATGGGCGCGTACAACATGGATTCCCACCACGTGCAGCGGTACGTCACGAGGGAGGGCTTCGTCCGCAACGAAGGCGATGTGCAGGTGCGCGTGCGTCCCTACCCGATCAGCTTCCGCAGCATCCGCCCCCGCGCGGCCGAGAGTGTCAACCTGCTCGTGCCCGTCTGCCTGAGCGCGTCGCACATCGCCTACGGTAGCATCCGCATGGAGCCGGTATTCATGGTGCTAGGACAGAGCGCCGCCACCGCCGCTGTCCACGCGATCGAGCAGGGCGTAAACGTGCAGGAAATCGACGCCGCGCGCCTGCAGGCGCGACTCCTTGCGGACGGCCAGGTGCTCGACTTCGAGAGCCCGCCCCTCGTGCCCGTCACGCGCAAGCCGCGCAGCAACCTGCCGGGTATCGTGGTGGACGACCTCGACGCGGAGCGCCGCGGGTTCGACCGAGGGAGCTCGGCCCATCCGGTCTACGTCGACGCCGGCTACCACCATGACAACAACGCCAACAAGGGCGGGGAGACGGCGCGCTTCGTTCCGGATCTGCCCGCCGCGGGCCGCTATCGGGTAAGGATCGCCTACCCCCACAACGCCAACCGCGCGACCAACGTTCCGGTGATCATCCGTCATGCCGATGGCGAGACCCGCCTCACGCTCAACCAGCGCCGCAAACCCGCCCTCGAGGACCTTTTCGAAGCGGTCGGCGAATTCCGCTTCGAGGCGGGCCGGCGCGGCCAGGTCGAGATCTCCAACGCCGGCACCGACGGCTACGTGGTGATCGACGCCGTGCAGTGGTTGCCGGCGGAGCGGGAGAAATAACACACGCTCAGGCCTGATCACAGGCGGCCGGGAGACTAACCGTTGGCAAAACTTTGTGCTGCTCCCGATGTCAGCGGAAGCTCACTGGGAGGCGTCTTCACATTTCCGAGGCGGGCCTACGCGGCGGGAACCGAAAGGTAGACAGCGAGCGCTAGGAATCCTAGGCCAAGGACAAGCACCAGCAGCTTGAGGGCACTGCGGCGAAGGCAGAACGCCCTATGCTTATCCTCAAAATTGCGATCGAAAAACCACATCGTGCAGAAAAATCCGACGAAGGCGGAAACGACGATGCCGAGAATTTCCAGGATCAACATCGAGTTCCGTTTTTCAAACACGCACCGGACGTGCAGGTGGGGGGCTTTTTTATGGGGAATAGCCCCGTAAACGCAGCTAAGCGGGTTGGCGAGAATGAGGGGGTGGGGACGGTTGTCGCCTTACTGCTAGACAGGCTACGCAAACCGACTGCTTCTGAAAAGCCTATTTTGCTTACTTTTGCTTACGCTTGGCATCCATTGCTAGAGCCCTTACTTGAGAGATGGGAAATGGTTCCCTGAGGGGCCATCGATTAACGGTTCGGGGATAGACCTGAGCCGGAAATCGCAATATCCGCCCAGCAGGGCGCGGGAAGCGGGGTTAGATTGGATTGTGGCCGCCCCCGGATCCACCGGACGGCGCGCCGACACGCCATGACTCCCGTTTCCTCCGATCTCCAGCACGCCGCGTCCTACCTCAACATCCAGCTCACCCACGCGGGCCCTGAGGTTCACCCCGTGCCGCTCGGGCCGTTCGTGACGATCTCGCGCGAGTCGGGTCTGGGGGGAAACGCCTTCGCGGAGATGCTCGCCCCCCGCCTGCCTGCGGGAAATGACCACCCGTGGAGCGTCTACAGCGCCAACCTCATCGACGAGATGCTGCGTACCAACCGGCTTCCCGCGCATCTCGCCCGTTTTCTGCCGGAGGACCGTGTTTCGGAGTTCAACGCCACGATCGGCGAGATCGTCGGGCTGCACCCCAGTCTCTGGATGTTGGTGAGCAAGACCAACGAGCTGATCCGTCGCATCGCCCGCGGCGGACATGCCATCCTGCTCGGACGCGGCGCAAACTTCGCCACCGCTGATCTGCCCGGCGGTGTGCACGTGAGGCTGGTGGCCCGCGAGGCCTACCGGGATGCCTGCGCCGCCCGCCGCCGGGGGGTCGACCTGGCGGAGGCCAGCGCGTGGAACGCCCACCGAGACGCCGCCCGCCGCCGCTACGTGAAAGCCAACTTCAGCGCGAACATCGCCGACCCTGCCGCCTACGATTACGTGATCAATCTCGAGCGGGTATCCCTGGAGGCCGCGGTCGGGCTGGTCGTCGACGCCGTCGCGCGGATTTGCCCGCCGGCCGCCGCGCTCACCGCGCACGGGTGAGCACCCGCTCCGGAATCCGCCTCAGGGCCGCTTGGCGTGCGAACCGTCGCAGTTGCCCTGCGCGTCCTGCGTGCGGCCGCAACCGCAGGCCTTGCGGACCGGCCCGGGAGCGGGCTTCGCGTGCGAGCCGTCGCAAAAACCGCCGGCATCCTTGGTGTTGCCGCAACCGCAGCGCTTGCGCGCCGGCGCGGGGGAGGAGGGAACTTGGGACATGATTTTCGGACCGCGAACTGGACGCCGCGCGCCATCCAGCGCAAGCGGTTTCAAGCAGCAAGCCGCCCTGGGTCGGACTTGAAAAAGAACGGTCGCGAAGCCCGGAAAGCCATCGGCCACTTCCTCCGCATCCGCGCCATCCGAAATCCGCGGTTAAAAATTCCGGGGAATTCACGAGGCGAAGTCCGCACGGACTTCAGAATCATCCGAGGCAAACAGCCTCGGCTACCGCGACCGCCGGTCCTCCTCTTGCGACTTGTTCGCCTCCTCGCGGCCGTTGTCGCGTCAGCCCTAAAAAAACGCCCCAGGCGCAAGGGCCGGAGCGCCTCAGCGGTGCCGGCCGTGCCGGATGATATCCCAGACCACCCGCAACCCGAGCAGAGCGGAGATCAGGTAGCCGACGACCCCGAGCGCGGGAAGGCCGAACAGCCGGGGGGTCGCGCCCGTGGTGACAACGAGCGAGGAGCCGATGATCAGCGCACCGATGATCACGCCGAGCGCGATCCGGTTGGCCGCCACTTTCATCGCGTCGTCGTGCTCCCCGAGCCCGCGGTGGTGGAGATTGATCGCAAGGTGGTCGTGCCCGAGCCGGCGCACCAGCCGGCTCAGCTCCAGCGGTAGAACGCCGAGGCCCGGCAGCAGCTGCCGCGCCGCCTCGCGCGTCCGCCGCGCCACCGCCCGAACCCCCGTACGTTCCCGCCGCAGCTCCCGCAGCACCGGCGCGGCGTGCGGGCGCAGGTCAAAGCCGGGATCAAGCAGTCGGCCGGTCTCCTCGATCGAGAGCAGGGCCTTGGCCAGCAGTGCGTACTCGCGTGAAAGCGGGATGCCACCCTGGCCGAACACGAACAGCAGGCGCACCATCGCCCGGCCGAGCGCCGGACGCCCGGCCGCGAAATCGAGCTCTTCCCTCAGCACCAGTGCGACCTCCCGCTCAAGCCCGTGCGCGTCGGGTCGCGCCTCATCCGGCGCGATTTCCGCGGCCACGCGGACCAAGGCCTCCGCATCCTGCGCCACCGCGGCCGCCCAGAAGTCGGCCAACGCCACCCGCAAGCGCGGCGTGAGATGGCCGGCGAGACCCCAGTCGAGGAAGCACAGCCGAGCGTCGCGCGTGACGAGGAGGTTCCCCGCGTGAGGATCGCCATGGAAGAAACCGAGGAGAAAAGCCTGCCGGAGGAGCGCGTCCGCGCCCGCCGCGGCCAGCCGCCGTCGCGCGGGCACCGGCAGCGAGACCGCCTCGGCGACGGGCAAGCCATCAACCCGCTCCATCACCAGGACCTGCTCCGAACAGAACTCCGTGTGGACTCGGGGCGCGAAAACCAGCCCATCAACCGGGAAGCGCGCGTTGAAAAACGCCTGGTGACGCGCCTCGTGCCGGAAATCAAGTTCCCGCAGGACGCCGGCGCGCAACTCCGCCAGCGCGCCCGAGAGATCGATCGCGCGCAGCGCCGGCACATGCGATTGCAACCGCGCGGCGAGCCGCTCCGCGAGATCGAGATCCGTCTCCAATCTGCGGCGGATTCCCGGCTTCCGCACCTTTACCGCCACCACCTCGCCCGACACCAACCGGCCAAAGTAAACCTGGGCCAGCGAGGCCGCGGCCGCCGGCCGTTCGTCCAGCTCCGCGAACACCTCACCCGGATCGCGGCCCAGCCCCGCGACCAAAACCGGCCGCAGGTCAGCGAACGGCAGCGGATGCACGTGGTCCTGCAGCCGGCGCAACTCCAGCAGGATCTCGTGCGGCACGATGTCCGGCCGTGCGGAGAGCAGCTGCCCCAGCTTCACAAATGCCGGCCCGAGCTCCTCCGCAGCGAGCCGGAGACGCTCGCCCGTCGAACGTGCCGGCGCTGCGGCCGCCCCCGCCAACCGTCGTGCCGGACGCCCGAGCCGACCGAGCGCCTCGGCGAAGCCGTGCCGCGCCAGCACCGCCAGGATCTCGTTCGCGCGCGCCGCCCGTTGCAGGGCTCCCAACACGGTCAATCGCGCGGGGGTTCGCCGAGCGCGTCGGCTTCCCGGTTCGCGGCCACCGCCGCGGCATTCTCCAACGCGGCCACCCGCCCCTCCAAGGCTTCGAGCCGGCGCTGCGCCAGGCCGTCCACCCCGTCCAACCGCGCGCGCAGCGTCGCATCCAGCTCCCCGGCCATCCGGTCCAACTCCCGCCGGCCCTCGTCGGCGATTCGGCCGGCCATTTCACGCGCCTCGGCGGACGAGACTTTTCCCTGCCGCACGAATTCACCGAGCGCGGACTCCACCTTTTCCCTGGTAACCACCGCCGCGCCGACCCCGGCGAGCAGCGTCTTCCTGATGATGTCGATCATGGCACGGGAAAAATATCCCCGCGCCGCCGCCGCGGCAATCGACCGCGCCTACGGCACGATACGGAGCACGCGGTGGTTGTAACTGTCGGTGATATAGAGCGTGCCGTCGCGGTGCACGGTCACGCCATGCGGGCGGTTGAGCTCGCATTGCTCCGGCGGCCCGCCGACGCCAGCGGCGCCTTTTTTGCCGGTGCCGGCGACCCGCGTGATCAATCCGGTCGAGGGAGAGTAACGCCGCACGAGGTGATTCTCGGCGTCGGCGATGAGCACGGAATCGTCGCGGTCGATACAGAGATGCTTCGGGCCGTTGAGCGTCGCCGCCAACGCGGGCCCGCCGTCGCCGGTCGCGCCTTTCGCGCCGGCGGCGTTGACCACGGTGCGGATGCGGCCGCCGGGGACGACGACGCGCAGCGCATGGCCGTTGCGCTCGAGGATGTAGAGATTGCCGCGCCGGTCGTAGGCCGCGGCGCGCGGGTCGGCCAGCGGCGCATCGACCGCCGCGGCACCATCGGCCGGTGTGCCCTTTTTCCCGTTGCCGGCGACCACGCGCAGCCGGCCGGTCGAAAGGGTCAGGACCTGCACGCGCCGCAGGTCGGCGATCACCAGCTCGCGGCCGTCGGGCGTGAGCGTAATGCAATAGGGTCCGTTGGTGCGGGCGGCGGGAGGCGGCGCGTTGAAGCCGGGGAGCGTCGAAACCGTGCCGGGCCCGGCGTGGTAGCGGCGCACGCGTCCGTTCCAGGTGTCGCCGAGCAAAACGTCGCCGTCGGGCAGCACGGCGAGGTTATGCGGCCCGTTGAACCGCGCCGCGAGGGCGGGCCCGCCGTCACCGGCGTCACCCACGACGCCGTCGCCGGCCACGTGCGTGAGGATGCCGTGCGAGTCGATCCGCAGCAGGCGGTTCCCGCCGACCATCTCGGCGACGTAGAGGTTGCCGGCGGTGTCGAACTCCACCCCGAACGGCTCGCGTAGCGCGGCACGCACCGCCGGGATGCCGGTGCGGTCCTCGGAACCGCCGGCGACGAGCTCCAATCGGGCGGCGCGCGCGGCGGCCGCGACGAAAAGGGCCAGCGCGAGGAGACGCGTCAGCACGGCCGCACCTTGCTCAATGCGGCGCAGCCACGGCCCCGCCGGAAGCAGGTGTCGGCGGCGGGCGGAAAAACAGCGCGAGGGCCAGGGCGGCCGCGGAAGCGATGACCAGGGGCACGAGGAAGAGACCGCGGAAATCGGTCACGTCCTTCACGGTGTAGACGCTCTGGATGAGCCACGGGCAGATGGAATTGGCGAGGAGGGCGCCGATCCCGAGGATCTGCACGTTGAAGAGCCCCTGCGCGCTGGTGCGGATGTCCTTCGGGAAGTACGCGTCGACGAAGATGTAAACCGTGGCGAAGAAGAACGCGTAGCAGATGCCGTGGAGCACCTGGATGAGGATGATGGCGGCGGCGCTCTGCGGCACGAAGGCGTAGACCGCGAACCGCGCGGCGTGGCCGAGGACGCCGACGATCATAGTGGTGCGCCAGCCGAAGCGGCGGAGCGTCGCGCCGAGGACGAACATCGTGAGGATCTCCGCGATCTGGCCGATGCTCATCACCGGCATGATCCAGTTGCCGGGGATGCCCACGCCGCCGGCCGAGGGGGCGGTGCCGAGAAAAACGCCGGTCCAGTTGAAGTAGCAGTTGTGGACGAAGGAGTCGACAAGCGTGACGAGCCAGAGCACGAGGACGAAAGGATGCTTGAGCAGGCTGAACGCCTCGAGCCAGGCGAGCTTGGCGCCGCCCCCGATGGGCTTGCGCGGCGGCGTGTGCGGAAGGGTGAGGCTGAAGGCGGCGAGCACCAGCGAGGCCACCCCGGCCACGATGAACGTGTAGCGCGTGGCGTTCTTGAGCGCGTCTCCCGTCAGGCCCGAGTTGAGGACGGTGCCGAGCCAATTGACGAAGCCCTGCGCGTTGGCGGCGTCGACCTTGGCCCAATCGACAAGGATGAAGGTGAACGGCCAGGCGGCGAGGATCCACCCGATGGTACCGCCCATGCGGACGAGACCGAACTCGTTGGCCGGGTCGCGCATGTTGGCGAAGGCGATCGAGTTGGTGATGGAGATCGTCGGCACGTAGAGCAGGCAGTGCACGAGCATCAGCAGGAAGAACGGCCAGAAGTCGCGGGTGAAGGCGCAGCCGAGGATGGCGAGCCCGCCGACGAGGTGGGAGAACGCGAGGAACTTCTCCGCCGAGAAATTCCGGTCGGCGAACTGGTTGCTGAAGAACATCCCGACGATCGACGCGACCGGGAAGGCGTTGAGGATCCACGCCTGCTGGCCGGGCGTGAAACCAAGGCTTGGCAGGTAACCGAAAATCAGCGGCAGCCATGCCCCCCAGATGAAGAACTCGAGAGCCATCATCGTGAAGAGCGAGCCGCGGGGGGTGGAGGTGGGTTGGTTGGTCATTCGGGTAAGTTGGTTTGAAGGAAAGGATCAGCGAAAACGCCCCCGGCCGCTCAGGGCTTCCACGTTCCGCGCGCAACCGCGGGCACGAAGCTGTCGAGGCCCTCGGGTTTCCACGGGAGGGTGCGGCCCTGCTCGGCGCTCATGTAGGCGGTCATCAGGAGCTCCACGACCTCGAGACCGGCCTCGAAGCCGAGCTCCGGCTGGCGGCCCTCGCGGAAGCAGCGCACGAAGTGGCGGTTCTCGGCCTCGTAGCCGTACTCGGCGGCCTCGTTGCCGACGAGCGGCATGGAGCCCTGCTCGGCGTTCTGTTTCTCGACGAGGTCCTCGCCCGCGCGGCCGGTCACCCGCCGGCTGAGGAAGAGCTGCGCGCCGGCGTTGAGCGAATTGTAGGAGAACGAGTACTCCGGTCCGAGCAGCTCCATGCTCAGCCGCAAACCGGGACCGACGAAGCTCCATGAGGTCGTGGCCTCCGCGATCAGCGGGCGCCCTTCATCGTCGATGAACTCCACCGTGGCCCGCGCGAAATCCTCGGCGGGACGGCGGGTGTAATCCACGTCCGGCCCCATCGTTTTCCGCAGCTGCTCGGCGTACTCCGGCCGCGACCACTTCAGGCTGTGGATGTGGCCCGTGACCTTCACCGGCCGCACGCTGGAGCGCGGCTTGGCCGGGTCCGTCAGCAGGCTGCGCGCGACCTCCACACTGTGGCACAGCATGTCGTTGAGCACGCCGCCTCCCTGGAGATTTCCCTGCCAGAACCACGGCATGTGCGGCCCGCTGTGCTCCTCCGCCGACCGCGCGAGGTACGGCCGGCCGCTGATCGAAGCGCCACGCGCCCAGGCGAGCGCGCGGCCCTTCACGAGCGCCGGGATGAAGAGCTGGTCCTCCAGGTAGCCGTGCAGCACGCCGGCGCGGCGCACGAGCTCCACGCAGCGCCGCGCCTCCGCGACGTTGCGCGCGAGGGGCTTCTCGCAGGCGATCGCCTTCAGTTTTCCGCGGCCCGACTCCAGCGCGGCCACGATCTCCTCGAGGTTCTCGACGCGTTTGTGGTTGGGCCCGCAGATCCAGATGGCCTCGATCGCGGGGTCGGCCACCATCTCGGTGATGGAGCCGTAGGCACGCGCCGGCCCCACTCCGAGTGAGCGGGCGTAGGCGGCGGTGTCGGCCGCGTGCGCGGCGTTGGGACTCCAGAGGCCCAGAATGTCGGCGTCGCGCACCGCCACCCACGACTGCAGGTGGAAGCGCGTCATGAAACCACTGCCGATGATCCCGACGCCGAGGCGTTGCGTGCTGCTGGTCATGGGGCGAGACGCGCAGCAAAGCGCGCGACGGTGGCGCCGTCTAGACTTTCGTCGGGAACGCGCCGGAGTTGACCGCAGATTTCACGGAGGGCGCAGATGAGGGAGGAAACGTCCGATGGCTTCTCGGCCTGCCGATTCAAACCGCCCAAGTCGGGCTCAACCACGAAGGAACACCCATGCGCACGAATGGCCGAACCCTCCGTTCCCTCCGTTGGCTCCTGTTCGCCGGCTGGATTGAAACAGGAGGTAACGGAGGCAACAGAGACTAAATTCCACGTCTCCCAAGTCTTCCCCGTTCTTGTGTCACCTGCGCCTCTTCGCGGCCAACTCAGGGCGTTGCCGCCAGTAGGCGCATAAGGCGCAAAAGCCTTGCTCAACCCTTTGGATGCGGTGGCTCGAATTTTCCGTGGCTTCCGTGAATTCAGTGGGTCCACCTCCTCCGCTTCGTGTCTTTCGTGGGTTTCGTAGTGGCACCGGTTTTTCACCTGCGGATCTCCATGGATCGCAGCGCGAAATAAACGCCGCAATCGGCTGGCCGGCGAGCGCCTTACACCCGCGGCACCCCGGGTCGCGTCAATCCCGTCGCTTTCCCGGCAGCGGCCCCCACGGTCGCGCCGCGCTCCGGGGGCGATGGCGACGTTTTCCCCGAACCGCTCATCTTCATGGCCAAAAAACCATACGTCGCGGGCGGCAGCATCGCCCAAAGCCGGAAAAACGCATACGTGCTTCGGGCCCTGGCCCGGGAGGGCGTCGCCGCGTAGCCGGCCTTCTAACCGGTTGAATAGCGCCGCCGCCGTCGTGGACCGCAAAGGTCTCGACGGCGGCGTTTCGTTTGAAGCAATTCCTCGGCGCGCTGACCGGAAAGCTGAGCCCATTCCGGCTGGCCGGTCGGGTCTCCCGCCAACCTGTAAAGGGAAAACCGCGCCGGGGGCCTCGGTGTCCGTTCGTTGTGACCCTGCTGTGGATATCGAACCCGTCACAGGGATCGTACCAGGATTTCACCTCCCTCGAATTTGCCCGGTTTGAAACCCATCCGCTCCAGGTAGTCGCGATGCGCGGGCGTCGGCGCCTGAGCTGCCACACGGTCTACACCCAACCCGCGCAGCAGCGCCGGATTTTCGATGAAGAGATGGCGACCCACCTTGAAGTCCCGATACTCGGGCGCCACGTAGTCGAGCGTCACGAGTAGTACGCCTGAGGCGGTTCTCCGCCCGAGGATCACGCCGGCCAGCTGCGCTTCGCGCAAGGTGAGCAGGGCGATGTCGGCCGTCCCGCCATCGGTGGAAAAACCAGGAAAGAACCGGCGGATGCCTTCCTGATGGTGGCGCAAGAACTCGGTTATCACCGGATTACCGGGTTCGGTCGGCACGACGACCAACCGGTCGCGCCGGCGGTGGATCCGCGCCAGATGCCAGACGTTGATCAGGGCGATCGAGAAGTTCAGGAGCGCCACCGGGTAGGCGCTGATCAGCAGACCATAGGCGGTGAAGAGCAGAGATCCCGCGAGATTGATCCAGCGCAGGCGCACCACCGATGTCATCAGCAGGGAAACTCCCACGACCACGGATGCGCCGTAGCCGAACCATTCGACGAACGCGGAGTTCACTACCCCGACCATGGGGGGCGTTCGCCGCACTGCAACGGCGACATGTCCTGAGGTTGCTTTGAACCCCCAGCCCGACGCCCGATCATCCGTCCTACGCTCGAAGCGCGCAGACCAACCTGCCCTTCATTATTCCGAAAGGCAGCTCCAAGCCGTTTCAAAACGGAGGCTCTGGGAGACAGAGGGCAGAAGACACGGGAAAAGGTTGAGACGTGGAAAACTTGGGAGACGGGGAGGATTCGATGTCGGCGGGCTCCGTCACCTCCTGTTCGAAGCCGGCCGCCACGCGCAAACGGAGGCAACCGAGAAGGTCTGGACCACACATTCCATGTACCTCCTCCGTGCCCCAGTGGTGAGAAATCCGCGGTGAAACCCGGAGCCTTCCGAAAGGCCTTCGGCCGTCCGATCGCCGGCATGGTCCGGGGTCGGCGACCCCGGCTACAGACGAACCGCATTTGTCCCTGTCGATTCGTGTCCATCCGTGGTTGACCCCTCGCGAAGCGGTTCGGACACGCCTCTCGACTCCGGGGCCGGGCATCCTGAACGACGCTTCAATCGCGGCCGGCCGCGTGGCACTCGCGGCAGAAGCGGTAGCCGGAACTAGGCAGCAACGCGCGTCCGCAACGCCGGCATTCGCGCCGCGCAAGTCCGTGCTGGGCCCAGTTGCGGCGCAGGATCGCCTGGGTCTGCTCCGTCAGCTCCCGCCGCAGCGCCTCGACGCGCGCGAGATCGACGAACTGCGCCGGGAATTTCTGCGCCAGCCAGCGGTAGACCGTGATCAGCTTCAGGGTGTCCTCGAGCGAATCCAGCCCACCGCTCCCGTCGAGGCGCCGCGGGAAGGCGACTCGCCCGCCGGCCGCGATCGCCTCCAGCCAGTCGGCGAAGAGGTTGTGCGCGTGGTGGTCGTTGAGGTCGACCGGCGTGCAGGCGAGCGTGTGCCGCGTCTCGACCGGCAGGCCGCCCGCGCAGGCGTCGGCCAGTTCCGCCGCGGCCACCACCCCGGGCTGCACTTCGGGGAAAAACGTGCCGCCGGAAAACGTCAGACGCGTGCGGAAGAACTCCAGGATCGGCCCGAGGCGGTCGAGGCCGAGATGCGCCGCGATCGCGCGGATGTGCATCGGCGTGGGTGCCGCCGGCAGGCGATCCGGCGCGGGCACGGGCTGCGGCGCGGCCAGCGCCTCCGCGATCCGCTGGCCGTCACGGGCCGAGAACGCCGCCACCCAACCGGCGGATCCGGGCCCACGCCCGGCGCGCCCGCCGATCTGCAGCAGCTCCCCGGCCTCGAGGCGGCGCGTCTCCCGGCCGTCGAACTTGTCGGTCTCGTAGAACACCACGTGGTCGAGCGGCAGGTTCAGCCCCAGCCCGATCGCGTCCGTCGCGCAGACGATGTCGGCCTCACCCTCGCGGAAACGCCGCGCCTCCTCGCGCCGCACTTCCGGGGAAAGTCCGCCGTAGATCACGGCCACCCGCTGGCCGAGCGACTCGAACATCGCCTTCAATTCGAGCACGAGCGGCCGGGAGAACCCGATCACCGCCGACCGCGGCGGCACGCTCCGCCAGTCGAGCACCCCCTCGTAGGCGAGCGTGCCGAGGCGCTCCAGCGGGTGCACCTCGACCTCGTCGCCGCACAACTCCCCCAGCCGCCGGATCACGGGTTCACAGGAAAGCGGCCCGGTGACGACGAGCGTCTCCGCCGCCACGCCGCTATACGCGGCAACCCACGCCCAGCCGCGGTCGCGGTCGAACGCGAGCTGCATCTCGTCGAGCACGCAGACCGCGAATTTCCGCGAGAAGTCGGCCATCTCCACGGTGCGCGACGAATGCGTCGATGAAGCCTCCACGCGCTCCTCGCCGGTGATGAGCGAACACGGGGTGCCGAGCTCCGTGAGGCGGTCGCGTTGTTCCAACGCCAGCAACCGGAGCGGTCCGAGGTACATCCCGCTCGGCGCCGCCGCCAGCGCCCGCAGCGCCCGGTGGGTCTTGCCGGAATTGGTCGGGCCGAGCCACGCCACCACTCGCCGGCGAAGCGAGCGCGCGGCCGGGAAGCATTGCAGGTAGTCGAGAAAGCCGGGGTTGCGCTCCGCCAGACCGGCAATGAGCGAACGGTCGGCCGCGTGCGCGCACGCGAGCCGGATGCGGTGGTGAAGATCGCGACGATCGTCGAGCCGCGGCGGGTTCGCCGCGAACGCATGCGCGACATCCTCCGCGCCCAGCACGGTCCAGCCTTCATGCCCGGGCGGACTCGCGCGCAACCGCCGCTCGACCTCGCGCGCCGCCGGATGCCGCCGCGCGAGCAGGCCGGCCGCGGCGCCCGTACCAAGAACTGTCCGTCGGCTACG